>Ga0153917_1000011_pt1 | contig 290909 bp, 249 predicted proteins | sample TSFL001MetaG_FD_104695 | JGI IMG/M metagenome (GOLD analysis project Ga0153917, IMG submission 104695) | Attine ant fungus gardens microbial communities from Florida, USA - TSFL001 MetaG | ecosystem: Host-associated > Fungi > Mycelium > Unclassified | place: USA: Florida, Paynes Creek Historic... | reverse complement strand
GCACAGTCTGCCGCTGGTGCCGGACGCCGGTCTGTTCGTCGTGAACTTCTTCAGCTTCTTCACCATCCAGTCCAACCTCCTGGGCATGGGCATGCTGATCGCGGCGGCGTGGTTCGCGTTCCGACGCGGAGAAGACACGGATCGGTTCACCCTGTTCCGTGGGTGTGCCACGGCGTATCTGACGACGACGCTCGTCGTCTTCAACACGCTGCTGCGTGACCTCGCCCTCGATCAGGCGACGACGCTGGGATGGTCGAACGAGATCCTGCACCTCTGGGCACCGCTCTACGTGCTGCTGGACTGGGCTCTCGCGCCGGGGCGCCGGCCCATCCCCTGGACACGATTGTGGACGGTGGCCGTCTACCCCCTGGCTTGGGCGGCGTACACCATGCTGCGCGGGGCGGTGACGGGCTGGTATCCGTATCCGTTCCTGAATCCGTCCGTCGAACCGGGCATCGGCTATGACGGCGTTCTCGTCTACATCGTCGCGATCGCAGCATTCATCCTGCTCGTGATGGCGGGCGTCATCGGCCTCTCCCGATCGCACTGGCCCTATCCCGCCGTCCGTGCGCGTGAAGCCGCTCCCGCGGTCACCGTGCGACGCCGCTGAGCGGGCTGCTGCGCCGATACACGACGTCCCGAGAAACGCGTTCAGAAGGAGCCCGACGGCGGGATCAGCGCGCCCGCAGCTCCCACATGGCCACCGCGGCGGCCGCCCCCACGTTCAGGGAGGACACGCCGGGGCGCATGGGGATGACGACGGCGCCGTCGCACGCCTGCAGGGTGGCCTCGGAGATCCCGGCCCCCTCGGTGCCCATGACGAGGGCCAGGCGTTCGGGGTTCCGGGCGGCGATCCGGTCCACGGGAACGGCGTCCGGCGTGAGCTCCATAGCGTGCACCTCGAAGCCCCGCTCGCGCAGCCTCGCGGCGTCCGCTGGCCAGTCCACCCGCGCCCACGGCTGGGAGAACACGGTCCCCATGCTCACGCGAATGGCGCGGCGGTAGAGCGGGTCGGCGCACCGTGCGGACAGCAGCACGGCGTCGATCCCCAGTCCGGCGGCGGAGCGGAAGATCGCCCCCACGTTGGTGTGCTCGGCGACGTCCTCCAACACCACCACGCGACGCGCGCCGTCGAGAACTGCATCCAGCGACGCGGCGTCGGGCCGGGAGAAGGAGGCCAGCGCGCCGCGGTGCAGGTGGAAGCCCGTGAGGGACTCCAGGTCGGCGGAGGCACCCACGAACACGGGAGCGTTCGGCACCCTCGACGCGAGCTCCGCGATCAGCGCCGCGTGGCGCTCGTCCACGAGGAAGGACCGCGGGCACAGTCCGGCGTCGAGCGCCCTGCGCACCACGACGGTGGATTCGGCGATGAAGCGGTCCCTGCCGCGGGCCAACGCGGCGTCGGTCAGGCCCACGTAGTCGCCCAGGCGCGGATCGTCGGTCCCGCCGACGCGCTCGATGCTCATCCCTCGAACAACTGCCACACGAGGTGAATGAACGCCACGGTGCCCAGGACCACGATGCAGCCGCGCAGGATGACGGGCGAGAGGCGACGGCCGATCTTGGCGCCTAGCCAGCCGCCGAACAGCGACCCGACCGCGATCAAGGCGGCCACGATCCAGTCGATCCGGTCCTCTGCGAAGATCAGGTAGGCCACGGCCGCCACGAGGTTCACGGCCAGGGACAGCATGACCTTGATGGCGTTCGCTTGCTGCAGCGAACCGTGCAGCATGACGCCGAAGATCCCCATGAGGATCACGCCCTGGGCGGCCGTGAAGTAGCCGCCGTAGATGCCGGTCAGGAAGACGAGCGCCACGAGGACGGCGGAGAAGGGCTGCAGGTCCGGAGTGTCCAGGTGCTCGCCGCCCGCGCGCTTCCTGGCCCAGGCCGCGAGCTTCGGCTGGAAGATCACCAGCAGCACGGCCAGCAGCACCAGGACCGGCGACACGAAGCCGAAGACGGACTCCGGCAGGTGCAGGAGCAGCCACGCCCCCACCAGGGCGCCCACGATGGACGCCGGCAGCAGCCGCTTCAGGGTCGCCGGCACCGTGCGCAGCTCGGCGCGGTACCCCACGGCGCCGGACACACCGCCCGCCACGAGGCCGATCGCGTTGGACACCACGGCGTTGACGGGGTTGAGCCCCATGGCCACGAGCACGGGGAAAGTCACGAGCGAGCCGGAGCCCACGACGGTGTTGATGGTGCCCGCCCACACGCCGGCGAGCAGGATGATGAGCGCCTGCCAGATCTCCAGGTTCCCCATGCGGCGCCCGGGTCAGCGCGCGAACGCCGTGAAGCGGCCGTTCGCGCGGGTCAGCGAGAGTTTCAGGCCGAACGCGGCCTCGAGGTTCGCCACCGTCATGGTCTCCTCCAGCGGCCCGGAGGCGACGATGCCGCCGTTGCCGAGCAGGAGCGCGTGCGTGAAGTTCGCCGGGATCTCCTCGAGGTGGTGCGTGACGAGCACCATGGTGGGCGCAGCGGGCTGGGCAGCGAACTCGCCCAAGCGGCGCACCAGGTCCTCGCGACCGGCCAGGTCCAGCCCGGCGGCCGGCTCGTCCAGCAGCATCAGCTCAGGATCCGACATGAGGGCGCGGGCGATGAGCACGCGGGCCCGCTCGCCCTCGGAGAGCGTGACGAACTTGCGGCTCAGGAGCGTTCCGGCGCCCCACTGGCTCAGCAGGCGCAGCGCGCGGCGCTCGTCCTCCGGGTCGTAGTGCTCGCGCCAGCGTCCCGTCATGCCGTAGGCCGCCGTGACGACGGTGTTGAGGGCGGTCTCCTCCTCGCGCACCTCGCGGCCCAGCGCGGCGCTGGCCACGCCGATGGCCGGGCGCAGCTCGGAGAGGTCGACGCGCCCCATGCGCTGACCCAGCACGTCCACGGTGCCCGAGGTGGGGAACATGCGCGTGGACGCGATGCGGATCAGCGTCGACTTGCCCGCACCGTTGGGACCCATGACCACCCAGCGCTCGTCCTCGCCGACGCTGAAGGTCACGTCCTTGAGGAGCTGGTGGCGCCCGCGGACGACGGAGACATTCGAGAAGGAGAGGACGGCACTCATGCCTCCCAGCCTAAAACACCGGCGGCCCGCGCCCGGCCATGGCGCGGGGGGTGGCACCGTGGCCGTGCCCGACGTCGTCCGCTCGCTTCGGTGCCGGGCCCCGGTGCCCCAGCGTCACGCATGCCGGGTTGTGGGGCCTCGGACTCGACAATGAGGTCATGACGACATCCCTGCGCCTGGTGATCTTCTCCCCCGAGGCCCCGTCCTCTTCCTCCGTCCTCGAGGCGGCCGGCGCCGCGATCTCGGCCCGGGGCGGAGCCTTCGTGGAGACGGCGGTCGGCGCTCCCGAGGGCTTGACCGCCGCCGCCTGGGACGTCCAGACGAACGACGAGGGTGCGGAAGCCCTGCGAGCGGCCGTGCGCGAGCACACGGGGGACGAGGAGGCGGCCTTCCTGGTCCCGGCCCACCTGCTCGGCGCCGGGCGCTGCCTCCTCGTCACGGATGTGGACTCGACGCTCATCGAGCAGGAGGTCATCGAGATGCTCGCCGCCCACGCCGGCCGGGAGGCGGAGGTCGCGGCCGTGACGGAACGGGCCATGCGCGGGGAGCTGGACTTCGCGCAGTCCCTTCACCACCGCGTCGAGGCCCTGCGCGGCCTGCCCGTGCGCCTCATCGAGGAGGTGGCCTCCCGGGTAACCCCCACCGCGGGCGCGGAGGAGCTCGTGGCCGCCGCCCACGCGCACGGGCACACCGTGGGGGCGGTCTCCGGGGGCTTCATCCAGATCCTGGAACCCCTCGCGGAACGCCTGGGTCTCGACCATGCCCACGCCAACGTGCTGGGCGTGCGGGACGGGGTCCTGACCGGGACGGTGGAGGGCGAGGTCGTGGACCGGGCCGCGAAGAAGCGCAGCCTGCGCGCCTGGGCCGCAAGCGACGGCGTCCGTCTCGAGGACACGATCGGGATGGGAGACGGCGCCAACGACCTCGACCTCCTGACGGCGGCCGGCCTGGGCGTCGCCGTCCAGCCCAAGCCAGCGTTGCGCGCGGCGGCAGACGCCGTGCTCGGCCTGCGTCGCCTGGACACGGTGGCCGCCGCCCTGGGCTGGTCCACGGCCGGTTGGTCCGCCGCGACCGTCCGGACGAGTGCCGGGATCCATACACAACCGTGACCTGCGCGCGGCGGGGCGGCCCCGGGGATTGACCATCCCCCCGACTAAAGTATTGGGGGCTCCGCCGTCGACGGGCGGGGCGTCATGGCAAGGAGAAAACGTGAGCGAGAACCAGGGAAACGGCGCGACGCCGCCGGAAGGCGCCGAACCGAACCGGCCGAAGCCCGAACGTGCCGAGCTGCCGCCCATCGTCGCCCCCTCGGCCCCGCCGACGCTCTCGGAGCTGCGGCCCGCTCCGCCTGTGGCGCCGCCGGGCACAGAGGCACGGCAATCCACTCCCCCCACGCAGGAGGACAACACCATGCCCCCTCGCAAGCGTCGGGGTGGCAGGATCGCCGCGAGCGTCGTCGGCGGCGTGGTGGTCCTCGCCGCGGCCGTCTACGTCGGCTCGGTGTTCCTCACGCAGGATCGTTTGCCCGCACACCTGACGGTGGACGGCGTGGACGTCTCCGGGCAGTCCGTCCAGCAGGCCAAGGCGAGCCTGGACAAGGAACTGGGCGCGCGCGCCCAACAGCCCGTCAAGTTGGCCGCGGGCGAGCAGTCCGTGTCCCTCAAGCCCGCCGACGCCGGACTGGGCGTGGACGTCGATTCGACCCTGCAGCGCCTCACGGGCAGGAGCTGGGACCCCTCGGTCGTCGCGGCCAGGATCTTCGGCACGCAGGACGCGCAGGTGGACCGCACCCGCGACGACGCCGCGTTGACCGCCCAGGTGAAGAAAGCCGCGAGTGGCCTCGACACCGATCCCGTCGAGGGCACCATCGCCATCGCTCAGGGCAAGGCCGACTACACCGCACCTACGGACGGTGTGACCGTGGACCAGGCCGCCACGGCGGACGCCCTCAGCCAGCAGTGGCTCCACGCCGACGGCACGGTCAGGGCCGTCACGAAGGAGTCGGCTCCCAAGGTTTCCGCCGCGGACTGGAAATCGTTCCTGGACGGCACCGTCACGCCGCTCTTGGACGGCCCCATCACCGTCGCGGACTCGGCCGACAAGGCGGCGCTGAGCGCCAACGCCGTCGGCAGTGCCGCGACGATCTCCACGGATTCCGGCAAGCCGGAGCTGAAGCTCGACGGCGACAAGCTCGTCACGATGGCCGTCTCCGTCAACCCGAAGCTGGGCACGGACGGGAACGACGCCACGGTGAAGCTCGTGGGCAAGGGCGCCTCCGCGCACGTGCAGGTCGTCCCGGCCAAGACAGGCCGCGGTCTCAAGGGCTCCGACGTCGCCGCCGCCGTGCAGAAGGCCGCGCAGTCCACGGATCGCGTGGCCGCCGTCAAACTCACCACCACCCAGCCCAAGGTGAGCACGGCGCAGGCGAAGGCCTGGAAGATGGTGAAGGTCGCGGAGTTCGCCACGCCGTACCCGTACGAGCCGACCCGCACCAAGAACCTCGTGGCCGGTTCCGGCCGCGTCAACGGCACCGTGGTCCAGCCGGGCGAGGAATTCAACCTGGCCAACGTCTTCGGCCCCATCACCGCGGCGAACGGTTACTTCTCCTCCGGCGTCGTGGAGAACGGCGTTTCCTCGGAGGCCCTGGGCGGCGGTCTCTCGCAGATCGCCACGATGTCCTACAACGCCGGTTTCCTCTCCGGCATGGACATCCTGCAGCATCAGCCGCACTCCCGCTGGTTCGACCGCTACCCCGCCGGGCGCGAGTCCACCTATTGGGAGGGGCAGATCAACGTGCGCTGGAAGAACAACACTTCCGCGCCGGTCGTGGTGCAGATGTACCTCGAGGACAACCACGTGAAGATGGCCGTGTGGGGCGTCAAGACCTGGACGGTGAAGACCACCACCTCCGAGCACTACAACGTGACGAATCCCGCCACCGTGCATTCGAACACCGCGCAGTGCGTCCCGGAAAACTCCGGTATCAAGGGCTTCACGGTGAGCGTGACGCGTGATCGCAAGTCCGCCAAGACCACGCTGCCGCACGAGGTGTTCACCTGGACCTACCAGGCCTGGCCGCACGTGATCTGCGACAAGAAGTAAGGCCGAAGCGCAAGGGGCGGTCCCTCCCACGCGGGAGGAACCGCCCCTTTTCTGTGTCGGCATTTGCCTCCACAACTCGAGTTGTGGAGGCAAATGCCGACACAAGACTCAGCGGCTCGCCTCGGACGCCTCGTCGACGGCGGTGGTCAGGCCACGAAGCTCTTGGCCCCGCCGACGAGCTCGGTGTGACCGGTCTCGACGTCGGCCGTGACGGCCTTGGCGACCTCAGCGGCGAACTCCTCGACGGAGTAGAGCTTGCCGGCCTCCTCGCGGCGGGCCTCGATGGCGCCCGGTTCCACGCGGTCCAACAGCGTGGCGGTGATGGTGCCCTCGATCATGTCGCCGGAGACGACCACGAGGGAGATGCCGCGTTCCGCGAGCGCCGGGATGCGCTCGCGCAGGGCCACCTCGCCGGCCCGCTTGGAACGGGCCACGGGCTCGTAGGCGTCCAGCGTGGCCACCGTGTCGATGAAGTGAGCCTGGTGGCTGGTCACGAAGACCACGCGGGAGCCCTCCCCCATGTGGGCGGAGGCGGCCTCGAGCATGCCCACCTGCGCGTCGCGGTTGAGCTTGAGCGCGTAGTCCTCGCCGCGGTCGGTCTCCATGCCACCGGAGGCGTTGAGGACCAGCACGTCCAGGGAACCGAAGTTCTCCAGGGCCGCGTCGACGAGGCTTTGGCGCCCCTCGTCCTCGGTCAGGTCCGCCTGCACGGCCACGGCGCGGCCGCCGGCCTCGACGATGGCTTTGACGACCTTGTTGGCGCGCGGGGCCTTGGCGCGGTAGTTGATGACGACGGCGGCGCCCTCGGCCGCGAGCAGCGTGGCGGTGGCCGCGCCGATGCCGCGCGAGCTGCCCGTGACGATGGCGGTTTTCCCGGTCAGGGATCCCATGGTGTTCCTCTCTGTTTCCCGGCGTCGACGCACGCGACGCCACCGGGAGGGTGGTGACGCCGGCCGGGGCACGGCGTCTCAGATTCTGTTAGGTCAATGGCCCATGCCCAGGCCGCCGTCGACCGGGATGACCGCCCCGGAGACGTAGGCGGCGTCGTCGGAGGCCAGCCAGGTGGTGACCTTGGCCACCTCCTCCGGCTGCGCGAAGCGACCCGCGGGGATCTGGGCCAGGTAGCTCTTCTTGAGCTCGGGCTCCAGCACGGCGGTCATCTCGGTCTCGATGAAGCCGGGGGCGATGACGTTGGCGGTGATGCCGCGGCCGCCGAGCTCGCGCGTGACGGAGCGGGCGAAGCCCACCAAGCCGGCCTTCGAGGCGGCGTAGTTGGCCTGTCCGGCGCCGCCCAGCAGGCCGACGACGGAGGAGACCAGGACGATGCGCCCCTTGCGCGCCTTGATCATGCCCTTGAGCGTGCGCTTGACCACGCGGAAGGTGCCCACGAGGTTCGTGTCCAGCACGGCGGTGAAGTCGTCCTCGTTCATGCGCAACAGAAGCATGTCCTTGGTGATGCCGGCGTTGGCCACGACCACCTGGACGGGGCCGAAGCGCTCCTCCACCTGGCTCACGGCGGCGTCGATGCTCGCCGCATCGGTCACGTCGCCGCGGACGGTGAAGAGTCCCTCCGGGCCCTCCCCGGAGCGCGAGGTGATGGCGACGTTGTCGCCCTGCGCGGCGAAGGCGCGGGCGATGGCCAGGCCGATGCCCCGGTTGCCTCCCGTCACCAGGACGGTGCGGGGCGCGGGGTTCTGCGCGCTGGTGGTGGACTCCGTGGTCATGGATCCTCTTCACGTGATGGGTGACGGTGGGCCGTTCCCATCCTATCCAGGGCATTGCCTGTGCGGGGTCTGTGCCGGCGGGGCCGATGCCGCCACTTCACGCGAGCGGTGGGACAATGAAGGAACCATGTCTGAGAAGGATCCGCGCCGCGAGGGCGCTGCCTCGCATCCCGTGCACTCGATCAGCGACGCCCAGGAGGCGGCCTCCGTCGAGTCCCGCCACCGCCTGCGTTCCTACGGCTTCAAGATGGGCCTGCGGGCCGTGCTCATGATCGCGGGGGCCATCGCCGCCGTGTACTGGAACATCTGGGTGGGCGTGGGGCTCCTCGCCGCCTCCGCGGTGCTGCCGTGGATCGCCGTCGTGGATGCCAACCTCATCGACACGCGCGAGAGCGACCGCAGGGCCTCCTACGTTGACGGTCCCCCGCGCGATGCCCTGACCGGTGCCCCGGGCTCCGGCGAGCCCTCGGCACCCGACGCTGCCTCGCCCGGGCGGACGACGCCCGCCGCCGGATCCGACGACGTCATCCGGGGCGAATGGGCCGAGGCCTCCTCCGTCCCCGACACCGAGCGGAACAAGGTTGACGGACACGACGGGCAGGAGCGCGGTGCCTGAGTTCGACCTGCTTGCTTCGCTTTCCTCCGGGACGGCGCCCGCCCGCGCGCTTGCCGCCCGCGATGAGGAACCGCGGTGCTCCCGCAAGGCCTGCCGGACTCCGGCGCGCTGGTCGCTGACCTGGCGCAACCCCCGCATCCACACCGACGGTCGCAGCAAGACGTGGCTGGCCTGCGATGAGCACCGCGCGTGGCTGAGCGACTACCTCGCCACCAGGGGTCTGTTGCTGTCCGTCGACGCCTTCGCCTCCCCGTCCTCCGACGCGTCCCCTCAGGAGAATTGATGTATCGCTTCCTGGCCTCCACCCGGTGGGTCGGCTGGTTGCTCATGGTCACCGTGTTCGCCGCCGTCTGCGGCGGGCTCAGCTGGTGGCAGTGGGATCGCCGGGCGGAGACGGCGGCCCAGAACGCACAGGTGAGCGCCAATTGGGACGCCAGGCCGACGGCCGACGCGTCCGCGCAGGCATGGTTCGGCGCGCTTGCGCAGGAGAACACGTACCGTCAGGTCACCCTGACGGGCGAGTACCTGCCCAAGAACACCGTGTTCGCGCGGCGGCGCACCGTGGGCGACACCTTGGGCATGGAAGTCCTGGTGCCGTTCAAGACCCGACAGGGCGCCATGGTGGTCGTCGATCGCGGGTGGCTACCCAACGGCGACAGCACCGAGCAGACCCCCGACCCCGTGCCGGCACCGCCGGCCGGGAACGTGACCGTCACGGTGCGCATGATGGCCGCCGAGCCGCACATCGGGGACGCCCCGGACGGGCAGATCGCCTCGATCGACCTGGCCGGCATGGCCTCCCGGACGGGACTGCCCCTCTCCACGGGGGCCTACGGGCTCATGGTCTCCGAGGACCCGACACCCGCCGTCGTGCCCACTCCCCTGCCCAAGCCGGAGGCGGACGAGGGCATGCACTGGTCCTACGCCTTCCAGTGGGCCGCCTTCGGCATCCTGTTCTTCGTGGGCTTCGGCTACGCCGCCAAGCAGCAGGCCAAGCTCAACCGCGAGGACAGGGAAGCTGCCGCGGCGGCGGCCGCCGCCGGCACCGAGGTCATCCACTCCGCGCGTCGTGCCCCCCGCCCCAAGCCGATCAAGCCGCGCCGCGACGGCCAGCCGCACGACGAGGAGATCGAGGACGCGCTCATCGACGCGGCGGAACGCTAGCCGCCCGCCACGTCACGGGGGCGGCGCCTCGACGCACACCCAGAGTTCGCTCGTGCCTCCCGGAGACAGGAGCCGTGCGCCGAGGTCTTCGCCCGCGCGTTCCGGACCGAACAACGGCGCATTGGCCGGTTCCAGTCCGAGGGCCCACCCGCCCCTCGTGGGAAGCACCCATTGATAGAGGCGCGGCAGGCTCGAGGCCGACCACCGTAGGCCGAACGCGACGCCGTCCGGTGACACCACCTGGGCCTCTGCGACGCCGTCCTCTGCAGGTGGATACCGGTGCTCGAACACCGTCTCCTCCGTCCTGCCGATCGGATCGGGCAAGGGCGAGGAGACGGGCACCGACGTCGTCACCTCACGGGGGACGACGTCGGACGCGCGGGTCACGACCCTCGTTCCGGGAAGAACCGCCGGTGACCCGAAATTGACGTGATAGAGAAGCGCAAGGGGTTCCGCCTCCAGGCCACAGTTCTCCACACGGTCCCTGAGCTCGAGCCGCGATGATCCGGCACGGGCCGTGATGACGCGCCGGATGCGCACGTAGCGACCGAAGAACCGCACGTCGTCGATGACGCCGCTGATGCTGACCCCCGGCCCCTCCCGATCGCTCAGACGGGTGACGGCGACCTCGTGCGCGGGGGTGGAGCTGTGCGTGCCGTGCAGGGTGCCATCCGGCCCCTCCCCGATCGCGGCGGGACCACAGGTGAGGATCAGTCCACCGAGGAAGCGGCGTTCCCAGGCGCGCCCTGGACCAGGGTCGCGGACAATCGGCGAGCGCCAGGCGACGGGCCTGCCGGCCCACCATGCCGCGCCCACATCGAGTCCCCTGTCCGGCAGGACGTCGAAGGACCAGCCCCGATCAAGGCGGACAGAAATGAAGCGTTCTCCCGTGTCGTCGCGGCCCTCGACGACGTCTACGAGCCCCTCGGGGCGCGCGAGGCCTCGGTCGATGAGTTCCCTGGCGTCCGGGGAACCGCTCCCCCAGCCGCTCATGGGGCGGGCGGACGGGCCACGAGCACCTCACCGGAACCCACGAGGGCGATCTCACCGGCGGCCGCCGGGACGAGCAACACCGCGCCCGCGGCGCATTCCATCCCGTCCACCTCCACTTCTCCGCCGCTCACCACGAGGATGCGCCATCCGGGAGCAAGCGTCCTCCTCTCGCCGTCCCCGAGCCGATGCCGCTCCAGCCGGAAGTACTGCTCGGCCTCTTCCGGGAGAACGGAGCCCCCTGGGGGAGCCGTGCGCACTAGCCGATCCACGCTCTCCCGCGGCCTCGATCTCGTGTTGACGGCCTCGAGCGCAGTCGCGAAGCCCAGGCCGAGGTGACCGGACCGGGCGCCGTCCAGCGCGAAACCGTCCCATTCGAGCAGGATCGACAGGTCCTCGGGTTGCTGCAGTTCCAGGAGCAGCACCCCCTCGCCGATGGCATGGAGCTCGCCGGGCGGGACGTACACGACGTCCCCGGGGGCCACCGTGACGCGGTGGAGCAGTCCCAGCAGGGTGGTGGTGTCCTGACTCTCCACGAGCTTCGTCAGTTCCTCCGCGCCGACGTCGCGGGTGAGCCCGAGGTGGACGGCGCCACCCCGCAGGATGTACCAGGCCTCCGCCTTGCCGTGTGCCGCGCCGAGATGTCGGGCCGCGAAGTCGTCGTGGGGATGAGCGTGCACGGGAAGCCGTTGGCCGGCGTCCAGCAGCTTCACGAGGAGCCGCTGGTCTGGACCCCAACGTTCGGCATGCTCGCGTCCGAGCCAGTGCTCGGGATCGGCGGCGAGGGCGGAGGCCAGCGAGGAACCATCGGGCAGGCGCGTCTGCCCGATCGGCTCTTGCCCGAACACGCTCGTGGTGGAGGCGATCCAGTCCTCCGGCTCGTGGGAGGCGATCCAGGACTCGCCTCGGAAGGCGGCGATTCCTGCTCCCCCACGATAGAAGCGTCCGGCGGGCCGGTTGGAAGGCAACGGGATGATCACGATCTCAGTTTCCTTGGGAGCTGAAGGCGGCGAGGAACCCACCGACGAAAGTGTCGCCGAGCCCGATGGTCGTCGGTGTGGGGGTGTCGAGGTCGAAGGCGGGGACGAGAACGGCCCCCGGCAGCAGGTGCGGCACCCGCGTCGCGACCTTGGCTCCGCCCGGGTGGCGCGGCAGAACCGCGGTGTCCTCCATGTCCTGAGGACTCAAGCCGTCGCCCAGCCGGTATCGGCTCGCCGCGGCGAGCACTGCGCTCTCCAACGCCGGCTTCAGCTGACGTGCACGGGGGCCGACGGCCGCGGCCCAGTAGCGCGTGTGCAGCACCAGGGCCGGGGCCGGGATGAGGCGGTGGAGATCTCGAAGGCTCTCCGCGACGTTGTCCGGACTCAGAAGCCGGAGCTGCCGGCCCAGGTACTCCTGTGCCTCGTCCTCGTTCAGTCCGTACACATCGATCCGCTTCATCAAGTGTTCGCGAGCGACGTGAGCGAAGGAACGATCGTAATAGCCCGCGTCCTCGTAGTAGACGAGCGCGGCATCCGGCAGCTCCACCATGGCGGCCGTCAACTCGTCGAGGCGGTGGTGCAGCAATTCCCGGTCCAGCATCGTGTTGAAGCCCGAGATCAGGAAGACATCGGCCTCGGCGAGCTCCTCACGCAGCCCGGCTGCGATGGCCATGGAACGATTGGGTTCATCGTCCGCGAGGATGAGCCGATTGGAGGCCGGTGAAACGACGTCCACGCCGTCTGCCAGTCGCACGGTCGTGCCCGCCGCGTACTGGACGATGAGGTGGGGGTCCAGCGAATCCCTCGTCGCCGAGCACACGAAACGCATCGATTTCGGCAGGAGTCGGCGCACGGTGTCGTCGACGCTGACCAGGTGCTGGACACTCGGCACCCCCAGCGACTCGAGCACCAGGCCGGCGCGCACGCCGGTTCCGCCGAGTGTGACCTTGCGCCGGAAACGAGCCGCGAACTCCTCGATGAGGGTCGAGGACTCGAGGCGGCGTTCGCCGCCCGCGCCTCTGGCAAGGTAGCTCAAGATGCAGACCAGCAGCTCTCGTTCGGAACGGATGGGGCCCGGTTCTTCGAGATCGTCGGCGCGCACGTCGTGCGAGCGTGCAAGCTCTTGGAGCACGCCCGCGTCCAGGACCATCTCATAGTCGACCGTGCCGCCCAGGCCGAGCACGAACCGTGCGCTCATGTGACCACCCTTCGTGGACCGGAGGGGCCCGCAGCGCATGCGGCGGGCCCCCGAAGTGAATTGCCTCAGTACAGCGTCGCCTTGCCGTCCGCCTTGAAGAGACGAATCTTTTCCGCCGCGGTCGCTTGCAGTGCCTTCATCGGCTCGGGCTGGATCGCATTGGGCTCCCGCAACCGTTCGTCCGTGCCGAGCACCTCGCGCATGCGGTTGTGGTAGGAGACCTTGATGTCGCTCGAGATGTTGATCTTGTTGATGCCGAGGTCCACCGCCCGGGCGAGCTCCGCATCGGGATTGGCCGAGCCTCCGTGGAGAACCAAGGGGATACCCACGGCCGCCTTGATCTCCTCGAGCAGGTCGTGACGCAGCTCCGGGTTCTTGTCCGAGGGGTAGAGGCCGTGCGAGGTGCCGATGGCGATGGCGAGGGAATCCACCCCGGTCTCCTTCACGAAACGCACCGCATCGGCGGGGTCCGTGTAGATGATCTCGGCGGCCCCGGACTCTCCGTAGCTGTCGTTGGCCCCGATGGTCCCCAGCTCGCCCTCCACCTGGACGCCCACGGCGTGGGCCGCCTCGACGACCTTCTTCGTCAGCGCGACGTTCTCTTCGAACGGGAGAAGGGAGGCATCGATCATGACGGAGGTGAACCCGGCCTGGATGGCCTCGATCATCTGCTCGAAAGTGCCGCCGTGGTCCCAGTGGATGGCCACCGGCACGCTGGAATGGTGTGCCCTGGAATGCATCGCGGGAATCAAATCCGTCGTGATGTGCGAGACCTCATCGGGATGGATGGCGATGATCACGGGCGCGTCCAACTCCTCACTGATGTCCATCACGGCGTTGAACATGGCCCAGTCGCTGACGTTGAAGGCGGGAATGGCGAAATTGTTCTCGTTGGCGACGTCGAGGATGGATTTTCCGGTGTACAGCATGTGCGTTTCTCCTAGGGGATGAGAATGGACGTGAGGGGCTTTGGGCTAGCTCTTCACCGAGCCGGCCGTCAGGCCGCTGATGAAGTAGCGCTGGAAGAAGAGGAAGAGGACGAGCACCGGGATCGAGCCGAGCACGCTCATGGCCATGATCTGGTTCCACTCGTACGAGTGCTGACCCATGAGGAGCTGGATCCCGATGGGCACCGTGCGCATGTCGATGGACTTGGTGAGGGTCAGGGCGAAGAGGTATTCGTTCCACGCGATCATGAAGGTGTAGATGCCGATGGAGACGATGCCCGGGATGGAAATCGGAACCAGGATGCGCCACAGCGCCGTCATGGAACCGGCCCCGTCCACCCGTACCGCCTCGTCCAATTCCTTGGGCAGGGTGTTGAAGTACCCGGTCAGCATGATGATGGCGTACGGCAGGGTGAACACCATGTACGTGAGGATGAGGCCGGGATAGGTGTTGTAGAGCTTCAGGCCCACGACGAGCCCGAAGTACGGGATCAGCAGCGTGATCGGGGGGACCGCCTGCACGCTCACGATGAGGACGTTGAGGATCTTCTTGCCGCGGAAGTCGAAGCGACTGAACGCATAGGCGGCCTGAATGGCGACCACGAGGGTCAGCAGCGTCACGGCTCCGGCCACGACGTAGCTGTTGAGGAAGAAGCGCATGGTCTGCGCGCTCGTGAAGATCTTGACGTAGGCGTCGAACGAGAAGGAGTCCGTGATCAGGCGAGGGGGCAGCTCGAAGATCTCCGCATTGGACTTGAAGGAACTCGAGAGCATCCAGAGCACCGGACCGGCCGCGAAGACCGCTCCGATGATCAGGCCGACGATGAGCCAGGACTTGGCCGCGGTGCGGCGCGCGGCGGAGGGGGCGGTCATGGTCAGTCCTTCTTGTTCTGGTGACGGACGTAGAACACGGCGAGGACCATGGACATGAGGAGCACCAGGACGGCCGAGGTGGAGGCCATGGAGAAGTCGTACTTGGCGAAGGCCAGCTTGTACGTGAAGGTGCTCAGCATCTCCGTGACGTTGATGGGGCCGCCGCCCGTGGTCATCCAGATCAGCGCGAATTGTTGGGACGTCCAGATGAAGTCCAGCAGGACCAGGCTCACGATGATGGGCCGCAGCTGCGGGACGGTGACGTTCCAGAAGCGTTGCAGCGGCCCCGCCCCATCGATGGCGGCGGCCTCGTGAAGGTCCGCCGGGATGCCCTGCAGGCCCGCGAGGAGGCTGACCATGAAGAAGGGATACCCGGCCCAGATGTTGATGAAGATGACGGTGCCCAGGGCCAACTGCGGCGAGGCCAACCATTCGGTCTTGGTGTGCAGCAGGTAGTTGATGACGCCGTTGGGGTCGAGGAGCATGCGCCACAGCACGGCGATGACGGCGACCGTGAAGAGCCAGGGCAGGACGTACAGGGCACGGAAGATCGTCCTGGAGAGCCCGCCGATCAGATTGCTGTTAAGCATCATCGAGAAGCCGAGTCCGAGGACAAGATGCGCCACGACGCTCGCGGCGCAGAAGACCACGGTGTTCGCCGTGGCACGCCAGAAATCGCCGTTGCCGAGGATCTCGACATAGTTACTCAAGCCGACGAAGTGCGAGGACTTCTTCAGGATGACGTTGTCCTGGAAGGAATAGCCGATGACCATGACGATCGGCACGATCATCAACACGAACAGCAGGATGAGCGTCGGCGACAGGAAGGCGTACGACTCGACCGCCGTGCGGGCGTTGCGCCGACGCCGGCGCTCCGGGGCGACGCCGGTGACGATCGAGCGCCTCTCCGGTGTGGTCGTCAGGGACATGGGACTGGCTCCTTAGGTCGAGGGGGCGGGGTGTTGCGCGGGATGAACGCGCAACACCCCGGGGCGGACGGGCCGCGTCGGATCAGAAGGAACCCATCCAGGAGTCCTGGGCCTTCTTGAGCGCGTCCGGCACCGACTGCTTGCCGTCGAGGGCGGCCTGGAGCTGTTCCCCGAACTGGCGCATGAGATCCTCGGCCACGGGCAGCCCCGTGAACTCGTTGGCCGGGTACCCGGCCTTGTAGATGTCGAAGGCCTTCTTGAAGAGCTCGTCGTCCTTGACGAAGTCGGGCACCGAGGAGGAGTTGCCGGGGAACGCCTTGGCCATGGTGGCCAGATCCCCGTTCGTCTTCTCGCTCATGAGGTAGGACACCAGCTTGAAGGCGGCGTCCTTGTGCTCGGAGTTCTCCGAGATGCCGATCCCCCAGGAGGCGTACGGGATGCCGCGCTTGCCCGTGAAGCCGTCCTCGGCCGGGATGGCGGAGATGGAGAACTTCAGCTCGGGATTGTTCTGCTTGATGAGGTTGATGTGGGCCAGGGAGTCGATCATCATGCCGACGCGGCCGTTGGTGAACTGCTCGACCTTGTCCTGTTCCTTCATCGTGAAGGCTCCGGGGGCGACGGCCTTGTCCTTGTACAGATCGGCGACGAAGTTCGTCGCGGACGTCACGGCCTCGTTCGTCAGGTCCGGCTTGCCGTCCTTGAGCATCGAACCGCCCGAGGCCCAGACCCACGACATCACGTCGTTCTGGACACCGTTCGGCGTCTCCAGGGACAGGGGAAGGATCCAGCCCGAGGTATCGCCGCCCAAGGCCGACACCTTCTTGGCCGCATCGGCGAACTCGGTACGGGTCGTCGGCGGTGCCTTCACTCCCGCCTTGGCGAGAAGCGAGTCGTTGCTGAACATGGGGTAGACGAAGTTCACGACGGGGATCATGTAGGTCTTGTCGTCGACCTTGATCTGGCTGGCCAGCTGGCTCTCGTCATAGTTGTTCTGCTTCATCAGCTCGGAGAGATCGCTGATGACGCCTTGCTTGGCGAAGTCGTTCACCCAGGCACCGTCCAGACCCACGACATCGGGCATGGTGCCAGAGGCCGCGCCGGCGAAGAGCTGCTCCTTGGTCGAGGCATAGGGTCCGCTGACCAGCTTCACCTTGATTCCGGGGTTCTCGGCCTCGAACTTGTCCATGAGGCCGCGAAACTCCCCGGTCGGCAGTTCGGGTTCCCACCACTGGGCGAACTCGATCGTCACGTCGCCGCCGGACGCGGCCTTATCCGAACCGCCCGAGCTGCAAGCGGCGACGGCGAGAAGGGCCAGGGCAGCCGTCGCGGCCCCGAGGATACGGGGAGCCAGGCCGCGCCCTCGCTTCACTGTGGTCATCGCAATCTCCTCCAAGGGTGTGCCGCCGTTGCATGCACTCGTATGCATGTTCATGCGGATTTACGCAACGTTATGTGGATCACAGGCGGCGCGTCAAGGGTTGAAACCGCATTTTCATGCAAAACGACCGCCGACACACCCCTCGTCGCGTGACGGGGCCGCCATGGAACTGCCCGTATTTGCTGTTTTAGGCCGGATGATGCGGCATCGTCGCGGCGGATGCCTAGGATGAAGTCATGAACGCCCCTCGCCCCGACCGTGCCCGCCGCCTGCCCGCGGGACGCAAGGCGGAGCTCGCCGCCTACGTGGAGAAGACCGGTCAGGTCACGGTGGCAGATCTGGCCAGTCATTTCGCCGTGTCCATCGACACCATCCGACGCGACCTCGATCAATTGGATCGACGCGGCCTGCTCATCCGCACGCACGGCGGCGCGGTGTCGGCGTCGAACGGACAGCTGCGCGACACGGGCCTCGACGTCAGGCTGGGCGTCCAAACGGAGGAAAAGGAGCGCATCGCGCAGCTCGCGGCGGACCTGGTCTCCGATGGAGACGTCATCATGATCAACGCCGGAACGACCACCCTGGCCGTCGCCCGGGCCCTGCGCAATCACCGGGATCTCACGATCGCCACGAACAACCTGCGGATCCCGGCGGAGATCGCACCGTCGGTGTTCAGGGACCTCTACGTCTTCGGCGGTGCGGTACGGTCCATCACCCAGGCGACGACGGGTCCCGTGACGTTTTCGATGGGTACCTCCGGCCAGGAAGTGGACATTCGCTGCGATCTTGCCCTCATTGCGGTGGGCGCCGTGGACGCCGAGGGGTTCTCCACGACCAACCTGGGCGACGCGGCGATGATGTCCGACATGATCCACCGCGCCAACCGCACGGCCATCCTGGCCGACTCGAGCAAGCTGGGCCGGCGCCTCTTCGGACAGGTCTGCACCCTGGCGCAGGTCGACTACCTCATCACGGACTCCGCGCCGGGGCCGGAATTGACCGCGGCCCTCGAGCACGCGGAGGTGGAGATCGTTCTTCCCGAATAGGCGAACGGGGCCGAACCCCGCAAGGTTCGGCCCCGTCGTCGGGCGCAGGCGATCGCCCGCCTGTATGGACTCAAGCCAGGGTCACGAGCTCCAGGTACTCGTCGTTCCACAGGTCCTCGGTGCCGTCCGGCAGCAGGAGCACGCGCTCCGGGTTGAGCGCCTCCACGGCGCCCTCGTCGTGGGAGACGAGCACCACGGCACCCGTGTAGCTCGCCAGTGCACCCAGGATCTGCTCGCGAGAGGCGGGGTCGAGGTTGTTCGTGGGTTCGTCGAGCAGTAGAACGTTGGCGTGGCTGGCCACGATCATCGCCAGCGCCAGTCGCGTCTTCTCGCCGCCGGAGAGCACCCCGGCCGGCTTGTTGACGTCGTCACCGGAGAACATGAACGAACCCAGGATATTGCGCACATCGGCGTCGCCCAGGTGCGTGGGAGCGGTGCTGCGCATGTTCTCCAGGACCGTCCTGGCCCCATCGATCGTGTCGTGCTCCTGGGCGAAGTAGCCCACCTTGAGCCCGTGCCCGGCGACGACCTCGCCCGAGTCCGGCGTGTCGACGCCGGCCAGCATCCGCAGCAGCGTGGTCTTGCCCGCGCCGTTGAGGCCCAGGATGACCACCTTGGAACCGCGGTCGATGGCGAGGTCCAGGCCCGTGAAGATCTCGAGCGAACCGTAGGAGCGGGAGAGACCCTCGGCCGTGATCGGCGTCTTGCCGCACGCCGCCGGTTCCGGGAAGCGCAGTGCGGCCACGCGATCGCTCTGGCGCTCATCCTCGAGCCCACGCATCATGCGCTCGGCGCGCTTGATCATGTTCTGCGCGGCGACGGCCTTGGTGGCCTTGGCGCGCATCTTGTCGGCCTGCGCCAGCAGCACGCCGGCCTTCTTCTCGACGTTGGCGCGCTCGCGGCGGCGGGCCCGCTCGTCGGTCTCGCGCTGGACCAGGTACTTCTTCCAGCCCAGGTTGTACATGTCGATCGTGGCCCTGTTTGCGTCCAGGTGATACACCTTGTTCACCACGGCGTCCAGCAGCTCCGTGTTGTGGGAGATGATCAGGAAGCCACCCTCGTAGGCGATGAGGAAGTCGCGCAGCCACGTGACGGAGTCGGCGTCGAGGTGGTTGGTCGGCTCGTCGAGCAGGAGCGTGTCCGCATTGGAGTAGAGAATGCGGGCCAGCTCCACGCGGCGGCGCTGGCCGCCGGAGAGCGTGCCGATGGGCTGGTTCAGGATTCGCTCCGGCAGAGCGAGGTTGTTGCAGATCGCGGCGGCCTCCGACTCGGCGGCGTAGCCGCCCCCGGCGAGGAACTCGGCCTCGAGGCGGTCGTACTGCCGCATCGCCTTGGCGGCGACGGCCTCGTCCTCGCTGGCCATGTCCTCCTGCGCCATGCGCAGCTTGGCGCTGACCACGTCGAGCCCGCGCGCGGAAAGGATACGGGCCCGCGCCAGTTGGTCCATGTCGGGAAGGTGGGTGTCCTGGGGCAGGTAGCCCAGGCTGCCGCCCCGGGTGACGGCACCGGCGGCGGGGATGGTCTGGCCGGCGAGGACCTTGGTCATGGTGGTCTTACCCGCGCCGTTGCGGCCGACGAGCCCCACCTTGTCGCCGGCGTCGATGCGGAAGTTCACCTCGTCCATGAGCAGGCGCGCACCGGCACGCAATTCAAGGTCGGAGACGGCGATCACTGCTGAGGACTCCCTCGTAGACGGGCTGCGGGCAACCTCTCCATCCTACGCGGAGCGGGTCACCACATTTCTCTCTTGAACGGTGTTCAAGTAGGCTTCCCGGCATGACCTCCACCACCGCGGGCGCCCGCACGACGTCCGTCCCCCGGGACCTGGCCCTCGTCGCCGTCTTCGCCGCGCTCATCGCCGCCCTGACCATGACCCCGGCCGTCCCCGTGGGGGCCGCCGGCGTGCCCATCACCCTGCAGACGCTCGGCGTGGCCCTGGCCGGGCTCATCCTCGGCGCCAAGCGGGGATTCCTCGCGGTGGCCCTCTACGTCGTCGTGGGCCTGGCCGGACTGCCCGTCTTTGCGCGCTTCTCCGGCGGGCTCGGCGCTCTGGCCGCCCCCAGCGCCGGCTACCTGCTGGCCTTCCCCCTCGCCGCCCTGGTGACCGGGGCGCTCGCGACCTTGGCGCTGCGCCGCGCGCGCCGCCTGCGCACGCTCTGGCTCTTCCTGGCCGCCGCCGTCGGACTCATCGTCGTCACGCATCCCCTGGGCGTGGCGGGCATGATGATCAACGCCCACCTGCCCCTGCGCACGGCCGTCATCGCCGACCTCGCCTACATCCCCGGCGACCTGCTCAAGTCCCTCATCGCCGCACTGATCTCCGTGGGCGTCCTCAAGGCGTTCCCGGCTCTCGCGGCTCGCAACACGGCGGCCCTGTGAGCCCCGTTTCTTCCGGCGTCCCGGCCCCGCGCGTGCGCGCGCGGGGCCTTTCCCTCGTCGCGCCACAGCTCGGCGACGAGCCGGTCCGCACGCTTTTGCACCCGCTGGACGTGGATCTGGCCGAGCACCGCGTGGCGCTCATCGGGGCGAACGGCCAGGGCAAGACGACCTTCCTGCGCCTGCTGGGAGGACTCGCCGCCTCAACGTCGGGCGAGCTGACGCTCGACGGCGTGGGGTGGGGAACGCACGGGCGTCGCCTCCGGGGCCGGGTCGGCACCCTCTTCGCCGACACGGCCGCCCAGCTCATCATGCCCACCGTCATCGAAGACGTGGAGCTCTCCCTGCGTCCGCGGCGGCTGCCCCGCGCGGAGCGGCGACGCACGGCCTTTTCCCACCTCGCGGCGCTCGGGGTGGAGCGTCTGGCGGAGCGCAGCGTCTACGAGCTCTCCGGCGGCGAGCGGCAACTCGTGGCCCTCGCCGGGCTGCGTGCCGCCGGCGCCTCCCTGCTCCTGGCCGACGAACCCACCGCCGCCCTCGACCTCGTCAATCGGGACCGAGTGGCCGACGCGCTCCTGCATCAGGAGGCCGCCCTCATCGTGGCCACCCACGACCTGGACCTCGCGGCCGCCTGCGAGCGGGTCCTGTGGATCCACGACGGCCGGCTCGTCGACGACGGCGCCCCGGACGCCGTCGTTCCCCGCTACGTCGACGCGGCCAGGGGTCGCGTCCCCTGGCCCGTCGCGGTCGGCAGGGATGGGGCGCCGTGAGCTTCTCCCCCGGGCGCCTCATGCTGTTCGTACCAGGAGACTCCCCCGTGCATCGGGCGCCGCTCGGCCCCAAGTACGCGGCACTCGTGCTACTGGGGATCGCCGGTTCGATCTGGCGCACGGCGCCGCTCGGCCTGGCGCTCCTGTTGCTGAGTGTGGGGCTCTTCGCGCTCTCGGGCCGCACCGTGCTGCGTTCCTGGGCGGCGCCGCTGCGTTGGTGGTGGTGGCTCCTGGCCCTCCTGGGCGGATACCAGTGGTACGCGAGCGGCCCCTGGGCTGCCCTCGGGCTCGTGAGTTCGATGTTCGCCCTGCTCCAGCTGGCGCGGCTGCTCCTGTTGACCACGCCGACGGACCAGCTCCTGGACGGCCTCGCCGCGGCTTGCTTCGCCGTGCGCATCCCACCGCGCCGCGCCGAATTGTCCCTCGCCCTCCTTCTGCGCACCCTGCCGGACCTCTCGGCGGCCTGGACCCGCTCGCGGGAGGCGGCCGAGGCCCGCGGGCTGCGACGCACGCCCCTGCGCACCGCCACCCAGCTGGGCGTCGTGGCCGTGGCCAGGGCCCGCGACGCCGGCGACGCCATCGCGGCACGGGGGTTGTTGGAGGAGCACGACGACGCGAACGGCACCGACACGGGACGCAGCGCCACCTCCTGACCTACGCTGTGCCGCATGAGCTTTAACGAGAATGCGCGCCTGGACCCGTCCCGCGTGAGCGACGCCCGCGGCCGCGGCGGCAGGGCCGGCGTCGCGATCGGCGGGGGCGGCGGCATCCTCGTCCTGCTTCTGGCCATCATCTTCGGCCCACAGGCCGTCTCCGGCCTCGTGAACACCTCACCCGGCGAGCTCACGACGAACGTCCGGGGCACCGGCGGCACGGTCCTCAACGACGAGTGCACCTCCGGCGCCGCAGCCAACCAACGCTCCGATTGCCTCATCGTGGGCACGCTCAACAGCCTCGACGACTACTGGGCCGGGGCCGCCCAGGCGCTGCGAGTGGGAGACTTCGTGGCACCGGCCGCCCAGATCTTCAGCGGGTCCACCGCCACCGCGTGCGGCAACGCCACGAGCGCGGTGGGCCCGTTCTACTGCCCGGGTGACTCCACGATCTACATCGACCCGGACTTCTTCCAGGAGCTGACGAGCAGCTACGGCGCCGACTCCGGCCAGCTGGCCCAGGAATACGTGGTGGCCCACGAGTACGGCCACCACATGCAGGCCCTCACGGGAACCATCGGGAACTCCTCCTCCGGATCCGGCGCCACAGGCGGTTCCGTCCGGGTGGAGCTACAGGCCGATTGCTACGCGGGCGTCTGGGCCAACCACGCGGCGTCCACGGCGGACGCGAGTGGTCGGCGCTTCCTCGAGCCGCTCACGAACGAGGACGTGACCAGCGCGCTCTCCGCTGCGGCGGCGGTGGGCGACGATCACCTCCAGAAGCAGGCCACGGGCCGGGTCAATCCCGAGTCCTGGACACACGGTTCCTCCGCCGAACGACAGGCGTGGTTCATGCAGGGCTACCGCCAGGGCGACCCTGGCGCCTGCGACACCTTCTCTGCCAGGGACCTGACCCGCCCCTGAGACGAGAGTGCCCTTGCGACGCGGGGCCGCCTTCCGTGCGGAAGACGGCCCCGCGTCGCAAGGGCACCACAAGGTGCGGCTAGATGTTGAAGCCCAGCGCGCGCATCTGGTCGCGGCCGTCCTCGGTGATCCGCTCGGGACCCCACGGCGGCATCCAGACCCAATTGACGCGCCACTCGTCGACGATGTTGTCGAGGGCCTGGGAGACCTGGTCCTCCAACACGTCGGTGAGCGGGCACGCCGCGGTCGTCAGCGTCATGTCGATGAGGAGGGTGCCCTCCTCGTTGTAGGCCATGCCGTAGAGCAGACCGAGGTCGACGATGTTCACGCCCAGCTCGGGGTCGATCACGTCGAGGAGTGCCTCGGTCACCTCCTCCAGGGAGGCCTGCGTGCGGCCCTCGGTCGTCCCCTCGGCCACGTCGCTCACGCCTTCGCCAGGTAGCGGTCGTAGCCCTCTTCCTCGAGGCGGTCGGCGAGCTCCGGACCGCCCTGTTCGGCGACGTGTCCGTCGACGAACACGTGCACGAAGTCGGGCTTGATGTACCGCAGGATGCGCGTGTAGTGCGTGATGAGCAGGGTGCCCATCTCGTTCTGCTCCTGGGCGCGGTTGACGCCCTCGGAGACGATCTTCAGGGCGTCGACGTCGAGGCCGGAATCGGTCTCGTCCAGGACGGCGAACTTGGGCTTGAAGAGCTCCAGCTGGAGGATCTCCACGCGCTTCTTCTCGCCGCCGGAGAAGCCCTCGTTGACGTTGCGGGCCGCGAAGTCGGGATCGATGCGCAGCTGGTCCATGGCACCCTTGACGTCCTTGGTCCACGTGCGCAGGCTCGGGGCCACGCCGTCGATGGCGGTCTTGGCGGTGCGCAGGAAGTTGGTCATGGTGACGCCCGGGATCTCCACGGGGTACTGCATGGCCAGGAAGAGGCCGGCGCGGGCGCGCTCGTCGACGCTCATCTCCAGCACGTTCTCGCCGTCGAGCAGGATCTCGCCGCCCGTGACGATGTAGCGCGGGTGACCGGCGATGGTGGAGGCCAGGGTGGACTTGCCGGAGCCGTTGGGGCCCATGATGGCGTGGGTCTCACCGGTCTTGATGGTGAGGTTCACGCCCTTGAGGATCTCCTTGTGGCCCTGCTCGGTCTCGATCCCGACCTTGAGGTCCTTGATTTCCAGGGTAGACATCTGTGTTTCTCCTTGTGGCCGCGCGTGCGGCCGAGGTCAAAAAGGTGGGGTCAGTTCTCGGTGTGGGCCAGCTCGGCCTCGATGGCGTCGTTGAGCTGTTCCTCCAGGGAGGAGACGCCGATCTTCTGGATAATCTCGTTGAGGAATCCGCGCACCACGAGGCGACGGGCGGACTTCTCGTCGATGCCGCGCGCCATGAGGTAGAAGAGGTGCTCGTCGTCGAAGCGGCCCGTCGTGGAGGAGTGGCCTGCGCCGTCGATGGCGCCCGTCTCGATCTCCAGGTTCGGCACCGAGTCGGCGCGGGCGCCGTCGGTGAGCACCAGGTTCTTGTTGGCCTCGTAGGAGTCGGTGCCGCCGGCCTCCTTGCGGATCAGCACGTCGCCGACCCAGACGGCGTGGGCGTCCTCGCCCTGCAGCGCCCCCTTGTAGAGCACGCGGGAGACGCATTTCTGAGCGGCGTGGTCCACGAAGAGGCGGTGCTCCAGGTGCTGGCCGGCGTCCGCGAAGTACAGGCCGAACATCTCGGCCTCGCCGCCGGGGGCGGTGAAGCGGGCCGACGGGGTGATGCGGACCAGATCGCCGCCGAAGGACACCGCGGTGTGCTTCAGGTGGGCGTCCCGGCCGATGCGAGCCTGCTGGTCGGAGGCGTGCACGGCGGTGTCCGCCCAGCGCTGCAGCGACACGACGCTGAGGTCGGCGCCGTCCTTGACGTCGATCTCGACGTTCTGGCTCAACACGGTGGTGCCCACGTGGTCGAGGACCACGGTGGCGCGGGCGCCGGGCTCCGCCACGACGACCAAGTGCTGGGCGGACGGGGTCTCGGAGTCACCGCTGAGGGTGACGACGACGACCTCGCCGTCGGCCGAGGCCGGGACGGTGAGGACGGAGGCCTCGGACACCGCGGCGTAGGCGTTGGCAGCCACGCGGTCCTCGGGGGCCAGGAACCCCACGCGGGCGTCGTCCTTGGCGACGGACTCCAGCGTGACGGCCAGCGCGGCGTCGCCCTCGACGACGGCCAGGGAAAGCGACGGCGCGGCGGCGGCGTCCAGCTCGAGGCGGTCGAGTCCCTTGAGGCGCTTGAGCGGCGTGAAGCGCCAGTCCTCCTCGCGACCCGTGAGGGACGGGAAGTCGGCGGGCTCGAAGGAGGCCAGGCGCCCCGCACGGGAGGAATCCGGCAGGCCGACGCCGCCGCCGTGGGAGTGGGCCTCCGCGGCGTCGCCGCCCAGCGGGGAGACCTTGGACGCGGCGAGATTCAGCGGCGAGAGGTCCTCGCCCTCCTCGGTGAATCCGGCAATGAGCGGAGCGCCCTTGGTGCGCTCGGTGGTGATCGTCTCAGCCATGATCAGCCAACGGATCCTTCCATCTGAAGTTCAATGAGGCGGTTCAGCTCGAGCGCGTACTCCATGGGCAGCTCGCGGGCGATCGGCTCGACGAAGCCGCGCACGATGAGCGCCATGGCCTCCTGCTCAGGCAGGCCGCGGGCCATGAGGTAGAACAGCTGCTCCTCCGAGACCCTGGAGACGGTCGCCTCGTGGCCCATCGTCACGTCGTCCTCGCGGACGTCGATGTAGGGGTAGGTGTCCGAACGCGAGATCTGGTCCACCAGCAGGGCGTCACAGACCACGTTGTTCTTGACGCCCTTGGCACCCTCGCGGACCTGGACCAGACCGCGGTAGCCCGAACGTCCACCGTTGCGGGCGATCGACTTGGCCACGATCGAGGAGGAGGTGTTGGGGGCGATGTGCACCATCTTGGAGCCCGTGTCCTGGTGCTGCCCGGCGCCGGCGAACGCGATGGACAGCGTCTCGCCGCGGGCGCGCTCGCCCGTCAGGTAGACGGCGGGGTACTTCATGGTGACCTTGGAGCCGATGTTGCCGTCGACCCACTCCATGGTGGCGCCCTCTTCGCAGACGGCGCGCTTGGTCACGAGGTTGTACACGTTCGTGGACCAGTTCTGGATGGTCGTGTAGCGGACGCGGGCGCCCTTCTTCACGATGATCTCCACCACGGCGGAGTGCAGCGAGTCCGACTTGTAGATCGGCGCGGTGCAGCCCTCGATGTAGTGGACGTAGGAATCCTCGTCGGCGATGATCAGGGTGCGCTCGAACTGGCCCATGTTCTCCGTGTTGATGCGGAAGTAGGCCTGCAACGGGATCTCGACGTGGACACCCTTGGGCACGTACACGAACGAGCCGCCGGACCACACGGCCGTGTTCAGCGCGGCGAACTTGTTGTCGCCGGCAGGGATCACGGAACCGAAGTACTCCTCGAAGATCTCCGGGTGCTCCCTCAGACCCGTGTCGGTGTCGAGGAAGATGACGCCCTGCGCCTCCAGGTCCTCGCGGATCTGGTGGTAGACGACCTCGGACTCGTACTGCGCGGCCACGCCGGCCACGAGGCGGTTGCGCTCGGCCTCCGGGATGCCCAGCTTCTCGTACGTGGTGCGGATGTCCTCGGGAAGGTCCTCCCACGACTCCGCCTGCTTCTCGGTGGAGCGCACGAAGTACTTGATGTTGTCGAAGTCGATGCCGGAGAGATCCGGGCCCCACGTCGGCATGGGCTTGCGATCGAAGTACTTGAGGGCCTTCTGGCGACGCTGCAGCATCCACTCCGGCTCGCTCTTCTTGCCCGAGATGTCCGCCACGACCTCGGCGTCGACGCCGCGGCGCGCGGAGGCGCCGGCGTCGTCGGCATCCGCCCAGCCGTACTGGTAGGTGCCGATGCCCTCGAGCTCGGGGTTGTTCTCAAGGATCTCGGCGATCACGCCGGGATCCGTGGCGCTCGGCGCCATCTGCTCCGTCATCGCGTCCTCTCCTGTTTCTTGGAAACCGTGATTCTGGTTCTCTTCTCGGGTACGACGCTTGCCGCGTCGCGTCCGAGGGGTATGTGGGTGGTGCACACGTGACCGCCGGCGGCCATCGTCGAGAGTCTCCTGACGTCAACGTCGAGGAGGCGGGCGAACATTTCCGCCTCCGCCTCACAGATCTCGGGGAATTCCCTGGCGACGTCGACGACGGGGCAGTGCGCCTGGCACAGCTGCAGGCTGCGCATGGCGCTGGTCCCCGTGGAGACCTCCACGCTGCGCGTGAAGGCGACGTAGTCGTCGTCGGCCAGGGCCCGCGCCAGGGCCTCCGCGCGAGCGGGACCCGCCCCGACGCCGCTCACCGTCGGCGCGTAGCGCGCCTCCTGCGCCGCGGCCCGACGACGCGCGAACGCCGTCACGGCCTCGTCGCCGCCGATCTCCCTCAGCATGGCGACGGCGTCAGCGGCCAGGCGCCCGTTGGCGTTGCCGAGCCGCACCTGCGCGCTGGGATCCACCACGTAGTGGCGGGCGGGACGGCCGGCCCTGGCCCGCTTCTGCGGGACGTCCTTCACGCCGATCAGCCCGTCCCCCTCAAGGTGGTCAAGGTGCCGACGCACGGCGGCCGGGGTGAAGCCCAGGCGCTTGCCGAGCTCCACGGCGGTGATGGGGCCGTGTTCCAGGACCGTGCGCAGCACGCGGTCCCGCGTGCTGGCCTCGGCGTCCCTTGGCGGTTCCGTCACCGCCTCGTCGGGAACGCGCCCTTGCGGCGCGGAAGACTCTGAATACACAACTACATCATCCCCTAATTGGGGTTCCCCGGCCAGTAAGGCAAGCCTTCGCGTGAGGCGGTTCACCCCGCGCGGAGGAGCGCTCCCGGCGCGGCCCGGCTCGACGCGTCTCTACTACGCGGCGTCGAAGACGATAGGATCCACTGGTGTCTTTCCCCCCCGACGTGCCCCCCGATCGCGGCGTCGCCGTCCAGGTGCGCGGCCTCACGAAGTCGTTCAAGATCTCCGGCTCCCGCCGGCAGCAGGTGCTGCGCGGCGTGGACTTCCGGGCACGTTCCGGGCAGGTGACCACGCTGCTCGGGACCAACGGGGCGGGCAAGTCGACCTCGCTGGCCTGCGCGCAGGGGCTCCTGCGCCCGGACGGCGGCACCGTCACCCTGCTGGGCCAGGATCCGTGGCACGCCGGCGCCGCGCTGCGCGCGAAGGTGGGCGTCATGCTGCAGGACGGGGGCCTGCCGCCGTCGCAGAAGCCACTCGCCTACCTGCACCACGTCGCCGGCCTGTACTCCGACCCCCTGCCCGTCGCCGAGCTGGCCTCGCGGCTGGGCCTCGACGAGTTCGCCGGGACGTCCATCCGCCGCCTCTCCGGCGGACAGAAGCAGCGCGTGGCGCTCGCGGTCGCCCTCGTGGCTCGCCCCGAGGTGCTCTTCCTCGACGAGCCGAGCGCCGGCCTGGATCCCCAGTCGAGGCGCGTGGTGTTCGAGATCATCGAGGAGCAGCGAGACGCCGGCCGCGCCATCGTCCTCACGACGCACCTGCTGGAGGACGCGGAGCGCCTCTCCGACACCGTCTACGTGATCGATCGCGGTCGCACCGTGGCCCACGGGACCGTCGCGGAACTCGTCGGGGACGACGCCCCGGCCGACCTCACCCTGAGCTTCGCCCCCGGCGTCGAGCCCGTCTGGCCGGACGGCGTCCTGCCGCGCCGTGAGGGCGGGCGCTGGGTGATCGAGGCGGTCGACTCCCCCGAGCTGTTGCGCCGCCTGGGCGAGGGGTGGGCGGCGGCGGGGGTCATGCCGGCCTCCCTGCGGCTCGAGCGTCGCACACTGGAACAGGCCTTCCTCGCCCTCGCGGCCGAGGACACGGAGGCCCCCACGGAAGGAGAGGCAGCATGAGTGCCGCCGTGCAACGCCCCGCCCCCGCCGCGGTCAGGGCCCTGCGCCACGCGGCGTACGAGGCGCGCACCGTCCTCGGCAACGGCGAACAGCTCGTGGTCTCGCTCGTCCTTCCGCTCATGGCGATGGTGGGGCTGACCTTCATCGACCTGCTCGACGGCGTGGCCGACTCCCGCATCAACGCCGCCACGCCCGGCGTCATCGCCCTGTGTGCCGTGTCGGTCGCGTTCACGGGGCAGGGCATCCAGACCGGCTTCGACCGCCAGTACGGCGTGCTGCGCTCGCTGTCCACGACGCCCCTGGGGCGCGGCGGCCTCATCGCGGGCAAGGCCGTCGCCGTGCTCGTGGTGATCGCCGTGCAGCTGCTCATCGTGGGCGGCATCGCGGCCGCCATGGGGTGGCGGACCTCCGCAGCCGGGTGGTTCGCCGCCGTCCCTCTGCTGCTCCTTGGCGCCCTGAGTTTCACCTCGCTCGGCCTCTTGATCGCCGGCACGCTGCGCCCCCAGGCCACCCTGGCCGTGACCAACCTCGTGTGGGTGCTGCTCGCCGCCGGCGGCGGGCTGCTGATCCCGCTCACGACCCTGCCCGGTCGCCTCGGCACGGCGGCCTCGCTGCTCCCCTCCTCCGCCCTGGGAGAAGGGCTGCGCGCGGCCTTCATCCACGGCCGCTTCGACATGACGAGCCTCGTGGTGCTCGTGGTCTGGTCCCTCCTGGGGACGGCGGCCGCCGTGCGCTGGTTCCGCTGGGAGTGAGCGGCACGTCGCCGAGGCGACCGGGCGACGTCGGGCAGAGGACCGCGACGACCGGACGCGACGAGGGCCCCGGATCCGCATGGGTCCGGGGCCCTCGTGTCGGGGCGATGCGGTTCAGGAACCGAGCAGCGGGCTGCCCACGAACGCGTCCACCGCGACGGCGATGAAGAGCAGCGTGAGGTAAAGGTTGGAGAGGTGGAAGACGCGCATGGCCTTGCGGTTGAGCGACTTGGCGCTGTGGTCCATCTGCGCCTCCCGGTAGAGACGCTGGCTCTCGGCGATGAACCAGGCACCCACGGCGAGGGCCACCACCGTGTAGACGATGCCGGCGTAGCCCATGGGAACCAGGAGGAGCGAACACGCCACCGTCATCCAGGCGTACAGGACCACCTGCGCCGAGACGGTGCGTCCCGCGGCCACGGCACCGAGCATGGGCAGCGAGGCCGCCTCGTAGTCCTCGGAGTACTTCATGGACAGCGGCCAGTAGTGGGAGGGCGTCCACAGGAAGATCAGCAGGAAGAGCACCACGGCGGGCCACTCGATGGTGCCCTTGACGGCCGCCCAGGCGATGAAGATGGGCATGCAACCGGCGACGCCTCCCCACACGATGTTCTGGGTCGTGTGGCGTTTGAGGATCAAGGTGTAGAGGACCACGTAGAGCAGGATCGCCACGACGCCCAGGACGCCGGCCAGGGGATTGGCGCCGAACCACAGGATCGCCGTCGATACGACGCCCAGGATCCAGGAGAAGGCCAACGCCTTGCCGGGAGTGATCTCCCCCGTGACGAGGGGGCGGTTCTTGGTGCGCTTCATCAGCTTGTCGACGTCGCGGTCGAAGTAACAGTTGAAGGCTCCCGCGCTGGCCGCCGCGAGCGCGCCGCCCACCATGGTGGCCACCATGACCATGACGTCCGGCCAGCCCCGCTGGGCGAAGAGCATGGTGGGCAGGGTCGTCACCAGCAGCAGCTCGATCACGCGGGGCTTGGTAAGGGCGACGTAGGCCTTGGCCTTGCGCTGGAGGAACGCACCGAGACCCTCGCCGTCCTGCCTGACGGAGAGATCCGACCCGTCCTGCACGGCGGGCACGGTGATGGTGGACATGCTGATGAACCTCTTCGACGGCACAGGTGATTCACATCAGTCTACAACCCGTAGAACTCTCGCGGGGCGGCCGTGCCGGGGAACCGTCGAAGCGCGGGCGTGACGTGCATGACGTCCACCCACGCAATGTACCGGCGGGGAATGCCGCCGGGGGCTAGGCTGTTGTGCGGTACGCGTCCAGGGAAGCACGACACCGCATCCCTGCGGCGTCGTCGGCCTCCTTCGGACCTCCGCCCGGGGAACCCCACGGGCGGCCCGAACACTGCAGCCATGCAGCGAAGCAACTCGGAGGAATACAAGGTGTCGAACTCGCAGACCCCGTTCGTGTGGACCGATGCGGACCAGCGCGCCGTGGATACGATTCGTGTCCTGGCGGCTGACGCCGTCGAGAAGGTGGGCAACGGCCACCCTGGCACGGCGATCTCGCTGGCCCCGGCCACCTACCTCCTGTTCCAGAAGCACCTGCGCCACGACCCGTCCAACCCGGATTGGCTGGGCCGCGACCGTTTCATCCTCTCCCCCGGCCACACCTCGCTGACGCTCTACCTGCAGCTCTTCCTCTCCGGCTACGGCCTCCAGATGAAGGACCTCGAGGCCCTGCGCACCGCCGGCTCGCTCACCCCCGGCCATCCCGAGTACGGCCACACCCCCGGCGTGGAGATGACCACCGGCCCGCTGGGTCAGGGCCTGGCCACGGCCGTGGGCTTCGCCTACTCACAGCGCCGCCTGCGCGGCCTGTTCGACGCCGACGCCCCGGCGGGCGAGTCCCCGTTCGACCACCGCGTCTACGTCATCGCCTCCGATGGCGACCTGCAGGAGGGCGTGACCTCCGAGGCGAGCTCGCTCGCGGGTCACCAGGAGCTCGGCAACCTCGTGGTCATCTACGACGACAACAAGATCTCCATCGAGGACGACACCGACGTGGCGTTCACCGAGGACGTCCTGGCCCGTTACGAGGCCTACGGCTGGCACACCCAGCGCGTGGACTGGACCAAGACCGGCGAGTACGTCGAGGACGTCGAGGAGCTGCACAACGCGCTCCTGGCCGCCGAGGCGGAGACCGGCAAGCCCTCCATCATCTCCCTGCGCACCATCATCGGCTGGCCCTCGCCGAACAAGCAGAACACGGGCGGCATCCACGGTTCCAAGCTCGGCGCCGAGGAGCTGGCCGGCCTCAAGACCGCGCTGGGCTTCGACCCCGAGCAGCACTTCGTGATCGACGACGCCGTCCTGGCCCACGCCCGCGAGGTGGGCGCCCGCGGTGCCGAGGCCAGCGCGGCCTGGGACGCCTCCCTCGCCGAGTGGCGCGGGCGCACGGACGCGCGGCTGGTCTCCGAGTACGACCGCATCACGCGCGCCGAGCTGCCCGACGGCTGGCTCAACGCCCTGCCCACCTTCGAGGCTGGCAAGGCCGTGTCCACGCGCCAGGCCTCCGGCGAGGTCATCAACGCCATCGCACCCGTGCTGCCCGAGCTCTGGGGCGGCTCCGCCGACCTGGCCGGCTCCAACAACACGACGATCAACGACGGCGGCTCGTTCAACCCCGTGCGCTTCACCACGAAGTCGTGGAAGGCCAACCCGGCCGGTCGCGTCCTGCACTTCGGCATCCGCGAGCACGCGGCCGCCGCCATCGTCAACGGCATCGTCACGAGCTCCACGACGCGCGCCTTCTCCGGCACGTTCCTCATCTTCTCCGACTACCAGCGCCCGGCCATCCGCCTCTCCGCGCTCATGGGGATCCCGTCCATCTACGTGTGGACCCACGACTCCATCGGCCTCGGCGAGGACGGCCCCACGCACCAGCCGATCGAGCAGCTGGCCTCCCTGCGCGCCATCCCGAACCTCGACGTCATCCGCCCCGCGGACGCCAACGAGACCGCCCAGGCATGGCGCCGCATGCTGGAGATCCAGGACCGCCCCACCGGCATCGTCCTGACCCGCCAGAACGTGCCCACCTTCCCGCGCGGCGAGGACGGCTTCGCCTCCGCCGAGCTCGTCTCCCGTGGCGGCTACGTGCTGAAGGATTCGGAGGGCACCCCCGATGTCATCCTGATCGGCACCGGCTCCGAGGTCCAGCTGGCCGTCGAGGCCCAGGCCGCCCTGGCCGCCGATGGCGTCGCCGCCCGCGTGGTGTCCATGCCCTCCATCGAGTGGTTCCGCGCCCAGGACGCGGCCTACCGCGAGCTCGTTCTGCCCGCCGGCGTCCGCGCCCGCGTGGCCGTCGAGGCCGCCTCCTCGCAGGGCTGGCACGAGTGGGTCGGCGACGCCGGCCGCCTCGTGACCCTTGACCACTTCGGCGCCTCCGCCTCCGACAAGGTGCTCTTCGCCGAGTTCGGCATCACCTCCGAGGCCGTCGCCACGGCCGCGCGCGAGTCCATCGCCGCCGCCCGCGCCTGAAACCAACCGTCAACAGTTCAAGGAAGAGACCATGACCGCACAGACCCGTGCCCTCGCCGACGCCGGCGTTTCCATCTGGCTCGACGACCTGTCCCGCGAGCGCCTGACCTCCGGCTCGCTCGCCGCCCTCATCGAGGCCAAGGACGTCTCCGGCGTCACCACGAACCCCTCGATCTTCGCCGCCGCCCTCTCCCAGGGTGAGTCCTACGCCGCACAGGTGAAGGAGCTGGCCCTGGCCGGCGCCGACGTCGACCGCGCCGTCGTCGAGATCACGACCGACGACGTCGCCAACGCGTGCGACGTCTTCGCGGGCGTCGCGAAGGCGAGCGACGGAGTCGACGGCCGCGTCTCCATCGAGGTGGATCCGCGCCTGGCCAACGACACGGCCGGCACCGTGGCCCAGGCCAAGGAGCTCTTCGCCAAGGTCAACCGCGAAAACGTGCTCATCAAGATCCCCGCGACGCAGGCTGGCCTGCCCGCCATCTCCGAGGTTCTCGCCGCCGGCATCTCCGTCAACGTGACGCTGATCTTCGACCTGGAGCGCTACCGCGCGGTCGTCAACGCGTTCATGATCGGCCTGGAGAAGGCCAAGGCCGCGGGCCTCGACCTGTCCAAGATCCACTCCGTGGCCTCCTTCTTCGTGTCCCGCGTGGATGCCGAGATCGACGCCCGCCTGGAGAAGACCGGCACCGAGGAGGCCCTCGCCCTGCGCGGCAAGGCCGGCCTGGCCAACGCCCGTCTGGCCTACCAGGTCCACGAGGAGTCCGTGGCCTCGGAGCGTTGGGGCGTCCTCGCCGATGCCGGTGCCCGCCCGCAGCGCCCCCTGTGGGCCTCCACCGGGGTCAAGAACCCCGAGTACTCCGACACGCTCTACGTCGACGGCCTCGTGGCCCCCGGCACCGTGAACACCATGCCGGAGAAGACGCTCGACGCCGTCGCCGACCACGGTGCCGACGGCACCGACACCGTCAGCGGGACGTACGCCGAGGCGGATGCCGTCCTCGACGCCCTGGCCAAGCTCGGCATCGACTACGACGACGTCGTCAACAAGCTCGAGGTCGAGGGCGTCGACAAGTTCGAGGTGGCCTGGAACGAGCTGCTCGAGAACCTCGCCGCGTCCCTCGACGCCGCCAAGGAGGCGTGAGCATGGCCTCCTTCGGCATCGCCACCGGCGGGGCCGCCTCCGAGGCTGCCGAAACCGTCGTCCCCGGCCTCATCGAGGAGCGTTTCGCCTCGCGTCTGTCCGCCCAGGACGACAGCCTGTGGGGCGAAGAAGCGCAGCCCGAGGCGTCCGTCCGCCTGGGCTGGGTGCATCCGGCCGCGGCCTCGCGTCCGCTCGTGGAGCCCATCCTCGCCCTGCGTGACGAGCTGCGTGCCCAGGGCGTGGACCGCGTGGTCCTCGCCGGCATGGGCGGGTCCTCGCTGGCCCCCGAGGTCATCACTGCCACGGCGGGCGTGCCGCTGACGGTGCTCGACTCCACGGACCCCGGCATGGTTCGCAACGCCGTCGCCGAGCGCATCGAGGCCACGGTCGTCGTCGTGTCGTCGAAGTCTGGCTCCACCCTGGAGACCGACTCCCAGCGCCGCATCTTCGAGGCCGCCTTCGCCGAGGCGGGCATCGACGCGACCCGGCGCATCGTGGTCGTCACCGATCCGGGTTCCCCGCTGGATGCCTCCGCCCGCGAGGCCGGCTACCGCGTGTTCAACGCGGACCCGAACGTGGGCGGCCGCTACTCGGCGCTCACGGCCTTCGGCCTGGTCCCCTCCGGCCTGGCCGGCGTGGACATCCTGACCCTGCTCGACGACGCCGAGGCCACCGAGGAGGAGCTCGCGGAGGACGACGACGCGAACCCCGCCCTTCTCCTGGGTGCCGCCATGGCCGGCACCACGCCGTTGCGGGACAAGATCGTCATCGTCGACGAGGGCTCCGGCCTGGCCGGCTTCGGCGACTGGGCCGAGCAGCTCGTGGCTGAGTCGACCGGCAAGCACGGCACGGGCGTCCTGCCCGTCGTCGCCGCGGCGGGCGACGCCGACGCCGTCTCCGGCTGGGACGACGTCCTGCTGGTGCGCCTCGTCGACGACCTCGACGCCGCCACGTCCGACGCCGCCGTGCGTGACCAAGTGGTCCTCTCCGGCAGCCTTGGCACCCAGTTCGCGGTGTGGGAGCACGCCGTGGCCGTGGCCGGTCGCCTGCTGGGCATCAACCCCTTCGACCAGCCGGACGTGGAGGCCGCCAAGGTTGCCGCCCGGGGCCTGCTGGAGGCCACGCCGGAGCCGGAGGCCCCGCTGGCCGTCGACGGCGCCGTCGAGCTGCGCGCCTCGGATTCCATCGCGGCCGACGTGAAGGACCTGACCTCCGGCCTGCGTGCCCTGTTCGGCGCGCTCGGCGAGGACGGCTACGTCGCCGTCCAGGCCTACCTGGACCGCGTGGCCCTGGCTCCGCTCGCGGAGGTGCGGGCCCCGCTGGCCGCGGCCGTGCGGCGTCCGGTGACCTTCGGCTGGGGGCCGCGCTTCCTGCACAGCACGGGCCAGTACCACAAGGGTGGCCCGGCCCAGGGCGCGTTCCTGCAGATCAGCGCCCAGGACGGCGAGGAGCTGGCGATCCCCGGCCGCGAGTTCGGCTTCGGCACGCTCATCCGTGCCCAGGCCGACGGCGACGCCGCCGTGCTCACCGGGCACGGGCTTCCCGTCCTGCGCCTGCGCCTGACGGACACGGCCGCCGGTCTGGCGCAGCTGCGCGCCGCGCTGGACGGCCTGGCCTGACGGCCGGGCGGGGCCGCCCCCTGTGGGGGGCGGCCCCGCCGCACGTCCGGGCGCACCCGGACCCACCCCCTTCCCCCGACCAGAAGGCATCACATGTCTCTCTCCCCCAACCCCCTGCGCGACCGGCAGGACCGCCGGCTCGCGCGGATCTCGGGACCGGGTTCTCTCGTCTTCTTCGGCGTGACCGGCGACCTGGCGCGCAAGAAGCTGCTGCCCGCCGTCTACGACCTGGCCCATCGTGGCCTGTTGCCCGCGAGTTTCGCAGTGGTCGGCTTTGGCCGGCGCGACTGGAGCCACGAGGAGTTCGTGGCGCAGGCCCGCTCCTGGGTGCGGGCCGGAGCCCGCACGCCGTTCGACGAGGACGTCTGGACCCAGCTCTCCGGCGGTTTCCGCTTCGTGACGGGAGGCTTCGACGACGACGCCGCGTACGAACGTCTCGGCGAGGTCCTGCAGGAACTGGACGACACCCGCGGCACCGCTGGCAACCGCGCCTTCTACCTCTCCATCCCGCCCAAGGCCTTCGAGGCCGTCTGCGGCAAGCTGAGCGAGCACGGCCTCGCCGAACAGGCCTGGGAGGATCCCGAGACGGGGGCGCGCCCCTGGCGCCGCGTGGTCATCGAGAAGCCCTTCGGCCACGACCTGGCCAGCGCCCGCGAGCTCAACGAGGTCGTCGAATCGGTCTTCCGGCCGGACGACGTCTTCAGGATCGACCACTACCTCGGCAAGGAGACCGTCCAGAACCTCCTGGCGCTGCGCTTCGCCAACCGCCTCTTCGAACCGCTCTGGAACGCCCAGCACGTCGACCACGTGCAGATCACGATGGCCGAGGACATCGGCATCGGCGGCCGCGCCGGCTACTACGACGGCGTCGGAGCCGCCCGCGACGTCATCCAGAACCACCTGCTCCAGCTGCTCGCGCTGACCGCCATGGAGGAGCCCATCTCCTTCGACGCCGACGCCCTGCGCGCGGAGAAGGAGAAGGTGCTCAGCGCCGTCCAGGTGCCCGCCCACATCGCCTCCGCCTGCGCGCGCGGCCAGTACTCCGGTGGGTGGCAGGGCGGGGAGAAGGTCACCGGTTACCTCGAGGAAGAGGGCTTCGACCCCGAGTCCACGACGGAGACCTTCGCCGCCGTGCGCCTGGAGATCGCCACCCGCCGCTGGGACGGCGTGCCGTTCTACCTGCGGGCCGGCAAGCGGCTCGGCCGCCGCGTGACCGAGATCGCCGTGGTCTTCAAGAAGGCCCCCAACCTGCTCTTCCACGACAACTCCGGGGCCGACTTCGGCCAGAACGCCGTGGTCATCCGCGTGCAGCCGGACGAGGGCGCCACGCTGCGCGTGGCCTCCAAGGTCCCGGGGACGCAGATGGAAGTCCGGGACGTGACGATGGACTTCTCCTACGGAAGCTCCTTCACCGAGTCCTCCCCCGAGGCCTACGAACGCCTGATCCTCGACGTCCTGCTCGGCGAGCCCCCGCTCTTCCCCCGTCACGCCGAGGTGGAACAGTCCTGGCGCATCCTGGATCCCTTCGAGGAGTACTGGGCGGGGCTGAGCGAGCAGCCGGAGCCCTACGCCCCGGGCAGCTGGGGACCCGACTCCGCTCATCTGCTGCTCGCCAAAGACGGAAGGATGTGGCGACGCCCATGAACGTCGAACTCCCCGACACGACCGCCTCGCAGGTGGCCAAGACCCTCGTCATGCTGCGCCGCGAGGGCCACCTCGGAGGCAACTCCCGCGTGCTGACCCTCGTGGTCTCCACCCTCCCCGGGCATGAGGAGGACGCCATGTCCGCCGCCCAGGAGGCGGCCCGCGAGCACCCGTGCCGCGTCATCGTGGTGGTGCGCGGCGACGCGGACGCCCCGACCAGGATGGACGCCGAGGTCCGAGTGGGCGGCACCGCCGGCGCGTCCGAGGTGATCATCCTGCGCGTCACGGGCGAGCTCGCCGAACCGGACGAGTCCCTCATCTCCGCCCTGCTGCTTCCGGACGACCCGGTCGTCACGTGGTGGCCCTCCGGCGTTCCGCAGCGGGTCTCCGCTTCGCCGCTCGGCCAGATCTCCCAGCGCCGCATCACCGACTCCGCGGCTTCCCCCGATCCCCTGCGTGCGCTCACGCGCCTCGCGGAGACCTGGCAGCCCGGCGACACCGATCTGGCCTGGACCCGGCTCACGCTGTGGCGCACGCAGCTGACGAGCATCCTGGACCAGTACGGGGTGCGCGGTCTGCGCGAGGTCACCGTCTTCGGCGCCGTGAACTCGCCCAGCACGGCGCTGCTCGCCGCCTGGCTGCACCTCATGCTGCCGGTCCCCGTCCGCCTGGCCGAGTCCGAGGGCCCCGCCCCGGTGCAGGGCGTCCGGCTCTCGCGCGTGGGCGGCGACGTCGAGATCGACCGACCGCACGGCGACGTCGCGCAGCTCTTCCTGCCCGGCCAGCCGGTGCAGCACGTGGCGCTCCCCGTGCGCACCCTTCCCGTGTGTCTGGCGGAGGAGCTGCGTCGCCTGGATGACGACGTCGTCTTCGGTCGCGTGCTCACGCAGGGCCTGCCCGCCTGCGACCTCACGCCCGTGATGTCCGGCCCCCGCTGATCCGGTGCGGGGCCACCGCGCCCCGCACCGCAGACGGACACGCCGAAAGGGGCGGTTCCTTCCGGAGAGGAAGGAACCGCCCCTTTCGGCGGATGCGTCGCTTACGACTCGACGTTGAAGCGCATCAGGAGCCCCAGGGCCACGATGGCCACGACCCACACGATGGCGACCCACACCGTGATGCGGGTGAGCGTGCGCTCCGCGCTGCCGGAGGAGCCGAGCGAGGAGGTCATACCGCCACCGAACATGTCGGAGATGCCGCCGCCGCGTCCCTTGTGGAGCAGGACGGTGAGCGCCAGGAGCACGCTGGTGACGGCCACCAGGACCTGCAAGACGATCGTGAGGGCGTTCACGGGAGGGGACTCGCTTTCGTTGTTGGTCTCGAGGCTGGACTCACGCCTCAGGCGTGGTGCTGCTCGAACCGTGCAATATTAGCAAACTCGGCCGCGTCGAGGCTGGCGCCGCCGACCAACACGCCGTCGACGTCGGGCTGGCCCATGATGGCGCCGGCGCTGGCCGCCTTGACGGAGCCGCCGTAGAGCAGTCGCAGACCCTCCGCCGCCTCGTCGCCGTGCGAGGCGCGCACGGCGGCGCGGATGGCCGCACACATCTCCTGGGCGTCCTCGGGGCCCGCCACCTCGCCGGTCCCGATGGCCCAGACGGGCTCGTAGGCGATGACGAGACCGGCCACCGTGGCGGCGTCCAGCTCGCCGAGGACGGCGGAGACCTGCGCAAGCGTGTGCTCCACATGGGTCCCGGCCTGGCGGACCTCCAGCTCCTCGCCGACGCAGAGCATCGGGACGAGGCCGTGCTTGAGTGCAGCGCGCACCTTCGCGAGGGCCACGTCGTCGCCCTCGTGGTGCAGGGTGCGGCGCTCGCTGTGGCCCACGAGCGCGTAGCTGCAGCCGAGCGCCTGGAGGAACTGGCCGGAGATGTCGCCCGTGAAGGCGCCGGAGTCGGCGGGCGAGAGATCCTGGCCGCCGTAGACGAGCGGCAGGTCGTCGCCGGACACGAGGGTCTGCACGCCGCGCAAGTCGGTGAACGGCGGGAAGACGGCCACCTCGACGCGCTCGAAGTCGAACTTGGCGTCCTGGAGGGTCCACGCGAGCTTCTGCAGCAGCGTGATGCCCTGGCGGTGGTCCATGTTCATCTTCCAGTTGCCGGCGATGAGCGGACGGCGGCGGAAGTTTCCGTCGGTGACGATGGCCATGATCAGTTCCCTTCGAGTGCGGTGAGGCCGGGGAGCGCCTTGCCCTCGAGGTACTCGAGGGAGGCGCCGCCACCGGTGGAGATGTGGCCGAAGTCGTCGTCGGCGAAGCCGAGCGCGCGGACGGCGGCCGCGGAGTCCCCGCCGCCGACGACGGTGAAGGCGTCGGTGCCGGACAGCGCGGTGGCGACGGTGCGGGTGCCCCCGGCGAAGGCGTCCATCTCGAACACGCCCATGGGGCCGTTCCAGAACACGGTCCTTGCGGCGGTCACGCGCTCGGCGAAGGCGGCGGCGGAGGCGGGTCCGATGTCCAGACCCAAGCCGGTCGCGCCGATCGTACCGTCCGCGATCGAGTCCGCCGGGCGGACCTCGTGCGCGGCGTCGGCGGCGAAGGCGGCGGCCACGACGACGTCGGTGGGCAGCACGATGCGGGCGGCTCCGGCCTCGGAACGGGCCAGGTAGGCGCGCACGGTCTCCAGCTGGTCCACCTCGAGGAGGCTGCCGGCGACGTCGTGACCCAGGGCCTTGAGGAACGTGAACGCCATGCCGCCGCCGATGAGCAGCTCGTCGGCGACGTCGAGGAGACGGTCGATCACGGCGAGCTTGTCGGAGACCTTGGAACCGCCCAGCACCACGACGAAGGGACGCTCGGGTTCCTCCGTGAGGCGCCGCAGCACGGTGAGCTCGTCCCGCACCAGGTCGCCCTGGAAGGAGGGGAGCACGGAGGCGATGTCGAAGACGGAGGCGTGCTTGCGATGGACGGCCCCGAAGGCGTCGTCCACGTAGGCGCCCCGCTCCCCGGCCAGCGCGGCGTAGCGCTCGGCGAGGGCGGCGCGCTCGGAGTCGTCCCTGGAGGTCTCTCCCGGCTCGAAGCGGACGTTCTCCACGACGAGCACCTGGCCGTCGGAGAGCCCGGAGGCCAGCTCCGTGGCGGAGGGGCCGACGACGTCCCCGGCCACCGCGACGTCGAGCCCGGAGAGCTCGCGCAGCTTCTGCGCGGCCGGACGGATGGAAAAGCGCTCCTCGGGGGCGCCCTTGGGGCGACCCAGGTGGGCCAGCACGATCACGCGGGCACCGGCGGAGGAGAGCTTGGCGATCACGGGAAGGGAGGCGCGCACGCGGCCGTCGTCCGTGACGGTGCCCTCGCCGTCGAGGGGGACGTTGAGGTCGGAGCGGACCAGCACGGTCCGGCCGCTGACGCCGGAGGCGAGCAGGTCATCAAGGGTCTTGGCACTCATGAAAACAACCTTAGGTCGGAACACGGCGCCCGCCGCACCCGCATGCGGGGTGTGACGGGCGCCGTGTCGGTCAACGGGGTCGGGGCAGGCTCAGAGCTGCTCGCCGACGAAGACGGAGATGTCGACGAGGCGGTTGGAGTAGCCCCACTCGTTGTCGTACCAGCCGAAGACCTTGACCTGCTGGCCGATGACCTGGGTCAGCGGGGCGTCGAAGATCATGGAGTGCGGGTCGGTCACGATGTCGGAGGAGACGATCGGGTCCTCGTTGTACTTCACGTAGGGGGCCAGGGCACCCTCGGCGGCGGCCTTCTTGTAGGCGGCGTTGACGGCCTCGGCGGTGACCGGCTTCTCGACGGTCACGGTGAGGTCGGTGATGGAGCCGGTGATGACCGGGACGCGCAGGGCGGAGCCGTTCAGCTTGCCGTCCAGCTCCGGCAGGACCAGGCCGATGGCCTTGGCGGCACCCGTGGAGGTCGGGATGGTGTTCTGGGCGGCGGCGCGGGCGCGACGCTGGTCGCCACGGTGGATGTTGTCGTGCAGGTTCTGGTCACCGGTGTAGGCGTGCACGGTGGTCATGAGGCCCTCGACGACGCCGAACTCGTCGTTGATGACCTTGGCCAGCGGCGCCAGGCAGTTGGTGGTGCAGGACGCGTTGGAGATGACGTTCATCGTCGCGGCATCGTAGGTGGACTCGTTGACGCCCATGACGAAGGTGCCGTCGACGTTCTTGGCCGGGGCCGAGATGATGACCTTCTTGGCGCCACCGGCGAGGTGGGCCTTGGCCTTCTCGCCGTCGGTGAAGAGGCCCGTGCACTCGAGGACGACGTCGGCGCCGGCGGCGGCCCAGTCGATCTCGGCGGGGTCGCGGTGCTGGGTGACGGTGATGGCCTTGCCATCGACGACCAGGTCCTGGCCGTCGGCCTCCACGGTGCCCGCGTAGGCGCCGAGGATCGTGTCGTACTTGATGAGCATCGCGATGTCGGAGACGGGGGCGAGGTCGTTGATGGCAACGATCTCGACGTCGCGGCCCTGGGCCTTGATGACGCGCAGGACGTTACGGCCGATGCGGCCGAACCCGTTGATGCCGATGCGAATGGTCACAGCTGTGCTCCTTGTAATGAGCAGGCCGCGAGGCGACGCGGGGAGACCCGTGAGGTGAACGACGCGGCCCGGATTTCCATGATGGACCGGGGACACACCGTCGTGTCGATGGCCGAAGTGACGGCCGAGCGCTGGACCCGCCGGGCGGGTCGTGCGCGCTACGACACCATCCTACACGGCGGACGCCCCGCCCGTGAGAGTCACCTCACAGGCGGGGCGTCGTGTCCGTCACGGACGGCGCGGGCTCAGCGGCCGGGGACGATCAGCTTCTGGGCGCCGGCGCGGGCGGCCTCGAAGCGGGCGGAGACGTCGGCCCAGTTGACGATGTTCCAGAAGGCCTTGACGTAGTCGGCCTTCACGTTGACGTAGTCGAGGTAGAAGGCGTGCTCCCACATGTCCAGCATGAGCAGCGGGGTCGTGGCCACCGGGACGTTGCCCTGCTGGTCGTAGAGCTGCTCGATCACGAGCTTGCCGCCGAGGCCCTCGAGGGCCAGGAGGGCCCAGCCGGAGCCCTGCAGGCTCAGCGCGGCCTGGTTGAAGTGCGCCTGGAACGCCTCGAACGAGCCGAAGGCGTCGTCGATGGCGGCGGCCAGCTCACCCTCGGGGCGGTCGCCACCCTCCGGGGAGAGGTTGTTCCAGAAGATCGAGTGGTTGGTGTGGCCGCCCAGGTGGAACGCCAGGTCCTTGGAGTAGCGCGTGACGTTGGCGAAGTCGTTCTTCTCGCGGGCCTCGGCGAGCTGCTCGAGGGCCTTGTTGGCACCGGCCACGTACGCGGCGTGGTGCTTGGAGTGGTGCAGCTCCATGATGCGGGCGGAGATGTTCGGCTCCAGAGCGGCGTAGTCGTACGAGAGCTCCGGCAGCGTGTACTGCGACATGATTCCTCCAATTCATGGGCGGCATTCTGCCGGCCGCCCGCGATGATTCGTGGGCCGACCGGGCCCACACCTTTGACCCTAGCGCCAATCGAGGGCGCGGTGCGATCAGGGGACGACACGGGCAACGCCATGTCACACGCGGGCATTCCCGCGCGGCGATCATTCGTCCAGTTCGTCGGCGTAGACGGCGGCCTCCGTGCCCGTCTCGCCGCGCTCCGCGGCGGATTTGTCCGCCATCGCGAGCAAGCGGCGGATGCGACCGGCGATCGCGTCCTTGGTCAGCGGCGGGTCGGCCAGGCGGCCCAGCTCGTCGAGGCTGGCCTCCTTGTGCTCCAGCCGCAGGCGACCGGCGTCGCGCAAGTGTTCGGGAACCTCGTCCCCCAGGATCTCGAGGGCGCGGGCCACGCGGGCGCCGGCCGCGACGGCGGCCTGGGCGCTGCGGCGCAGGTTCGCGTCGTCGAAATTGGCCAGGCGGTTCGCGGTGGCGCGGACCTCCTTGCGTTGGCGACGCTCCTCCCACACGGAGAGCGTGGACATGGCGCCCATGCGGCGCAGCAGCTCCCCGATCGCCTCGCCGTCTCGCAGCACCACGCGGTCGACGCCGCGGACCTCGCGCGCCTTGGCGCCCAGGCCGAGCCGCCTGGCCGATCCCACGAGCGCGAGGGCCGATTCCGGCCCGGGGCACGTGATCTCCAGGGCGGAGGACCGCCCCGGCTCTGTCAGCGAGCCGTGGGCGAGGAAGGCGCCGCGCCAGATGGCCTGCGCGTCGGCGGCGGAGCCGTTCACGACGGTGGCCGGCAGCCCGCGCACGGGACGGCCGCGGCCGTCGAGGAGGCCCGTCTGGCGGGCCAGGGCCTCGCCGTCCCGCACCACCCGCACCACGAAGCGTTCCCCCTTGCGCAGACCCCCACCGGAGACGGCGATGACGTCGGCGTGGTGGCCGTAGACCTCGGCGAGGGTGCGGCGCACGCGCTGGGCCGTGAGGGAGGAGTCCACCTCCGCCTCGATGACGATGCGGCCGGACACGAGGTGCAGTCCCCCGGCGAAGCGCAGCAGCGTGGCGACCTCGGCCCGGCGCTGCGAGGTCTGTCGCACCTGCAGTCGGGCCAGTTCATCCTTGACTGAAGCGGTCAGCGCCATGTGCTCACGGGTCCTTTCCGAAGACGGGATGCCCGCCGGCCGGCGCCGGGGCGCGTCAGAACGAGGCGAGCACGTCGCGATAGGCTGCCGCCAGCCGCAGGGGGTCGTGGATGGGTTCGCCGTCGCGCTGGCCCACTCTATCGAAGAACACGCGGGCGCCGAGCCGGGCGGCGGCCTCCTCGAAGCGACGCTCGTCGTCCACGGCGCCCGGATCGGCCAGGACCGCGTCCACCGTCAGGCCCGGCGCGTAGCGGTGGATCAGGTCGAGATGGTCCGCCGCGTCCAGGCCCACGGTCTCGGTCGTGTGCGTGCTCAGGTTCATGGTCACGAGGGTGCGGGCCGTGGACTCCTCCAGGGCTTGCCGCACCTGCGGGAGGAGCAGGTGAGGGAGCACGGAGGTGTACCAGGACCCGGGTCCCAGGACGTTCCAATCGGCGGCGCGGATGGCGGCGATGGCCTCCGGCGTCCCCGGGGCGTCTGCCGGGGTGATCGAGACCTCGCTCACCCGGCCCGCCTGGGCGGCGACCGCGAGCGCCACCTGCCCCACGACGTCGCGCCCCGTGAGGCCGCCGTCCGCCCCCTCGCTGAGCACGGTGCCGCGGATCGTCAGCGGGGTGGTGCTCACGGGAAGCACGGTGCCCCTGGCCCCCAGGAGCCCGCCAGCCCAGCGCAGCCCCTCCACCGAATCCCCCAGCATCTCCCACAGGGCGACGATGAGCAGATTGCCGAGCGCGTGGTTGTCCAGCGTCCCCGGGGAGCCGGGCAGCGTCGAGAAGCGGTGCTGCATGACGTCCGCCCACGTGCGGCCCCACTCCGTGTCGTCGCAGAGCGCCGCGAGGGCCATGCGCAGGTCGCCGGGCGGGAGCACTCCGAACTCCCGCCTCAGGGTGCCGGACGAGCCGCCGTCGTCGGCCACCGTCACGACGGCCGTCAGCTCGGTGTCGAGGCGGCGCAGGGCCTGCAGGGAGGCGGAGAGCCCGTGGCCCCCGCCCAGCGCGGTGACGGACCACTGGGCCGTGGGGCCGCCCTGACCGAGGCGCGGGGCGACGAGCGGGAGGATGCCGGTGGGGATCTCCACCGCTACTCCCTGCCGAGGTCGCGGTGCAGCACGGAGACCTTGACGTCCGGCTCCAGTGCCAGCCGCCTGGAGAGCTCCTCGGCGATCGCCACGGAGCGATGCTTTCCGCCCGTGCAGCCCACGGCGATCGTGGCGTAGTGCTTGCGCTCGCGGCGGTAGCCGGCCAACACGGGATGCAGGGCGGCCACGTAGTGGTCGATGAACTCGCCGGTTCCCTCCGCCCCCAGGACGTAGTCGCGCACCTCGGGGTCCTGGCCCGTGTGGGGGCGCAGCTCCGGGATCCAGTGGGGATTGGGCACGAAGCGGACGTCTGCGACGTAGTTGGCGTCCACCGGCAGGCCGTACTTGAAGCCGAAGCTCATGACGTTGAGCCGCAGCGTGATGGGCCCCTCCTCGGAGAAGACCTCGTGGATGGCCGCCCCGAGCTCGTGGACGTTGAGGTTGCTCGTGTCGATGACCACCTCGGCGGTGTCCTTGAGCTCCGACATGAGCGCGCGCTCGGCCGCGATGCCGTCCACGATGCGCCCGTCGCCCTGGAGCGGGTGGGGGCGGCGGCCCTGTTCGAAGCGCCGCACGAGCACCTCGTCGCTCGCGTCCACGTAGACCACCCGGTAGTTGATGCCGGCGGCGCGCATGGCGTGCAGGGAGTCCCGGAGGGCCGGGAACAGGCTGCGGGAGCGGATGTCGATGCCGACGGCCAGGCGGGGCAGGGCCTCCGGCGTGCGCCCCACGAGGTGGGTCAAGGTGTCCAGCATCTGGGGCGGAAGGTTGTCCACCACGTACCAACCCATGTCCTCGAGGGCGTGGGCGGCCGTGGTGCGACCGGCCCCCGACATGCCCGTGAGGACGACGATCTCTGACTGCTGGGGCTTGTTCACCTCGGGCGTCGGGTTCATGGCACTCACCCTAGTGCCCGGAGGCCGCGGCGCCCTCCTCGCGCGCGGGCGGCTCCTGCGCGGCGTCGTCGTCGTGCAGGGTGGCGTGGATGGCGGCGGCCAGGGCGGGCCCCACGCCCCTGACCGCCGCGAGCTCCTCGGGGTCGGCCGCCCGCATCTTCTTGACGGAGCCGAAGTGCTTGAGCAACGCCTGGCGCTTGGCCGGGCCAAGGCCCGGCACCCCGTCCAGCGCGGAGGTCAGCATGGACTTGCCGCGGCGCTCGCGGTGGAAGGTGATGGCGAAGCGGTGCGATTCGTCGCGCAGGCGCTGCAGCAGGTACAGACCCTCGGAATCGCGGGGAAGAATGACGGGGAACTCGTCCCCGGGGATCCAGACCTCCTCGAGCCGCTTGGCCAGGCCCACCACGGAGACCTCCGTGATGCCCAGCTCGTCCAACGCCCGCTGCGCCGCCGCGACCTGGGGCGGGCCGCCGTCGACCACCACGAGGCTGGGCGGGTAGGAGAAGCGGGCGGGAGCCTTCGCGGCGGCCTCGGCGTCCACCTCCCCCGACGCCAACAGCTCCTCTCCCGAGAGCTCCTCGAGGTAGTGCTGGAAGCGGCGGGAGATGACGTCGTACATGCTGGAGGTGTCGTCCCTGGCAGCCTCCCCCTTCACCGTGAAGCGGCGGTAGTCGCTCTTCTTGGGCAGTCCGTCCTCGAAGACCACCATGGAGCCCACCACGTTGGTTCCGGAGACGTGGGAGTTGTCGTAACCCTCCATGCGCAGCGGAGGCTCGGGCAGGCCCAGGGCCTCCTGGATCTGCGCCAGGCCGGCGGAGCGCACCGTGAGGTCCCCCGCCCGGCGCACCTTGTGCAGGGCCAGGGCCTGGCGGGCGTTCTCCTGCACCGTTCCCGCGAGGTCCTTCTTGGGGCCGCGTTGCGGCACCCGCAGGTTCACCGCCGCGCCGCGCAGCCCGGAGAGCCACTGCGTGAGGGCCGCCTCGTCGTCGGGCCGGACCGGGACCAGGACCTCCCTGGGGATGCGCGAGGCGTCGTCCATGTCGCCGTAGACCTGCTGGAGCAATTGCTCCAGCAGCCCGGACGAGGTCACGTCCTCCACCTTCTCCATGACCCAGCCGCGCTGACCGCGGATGCGCCCGCCACGCACGTGGAAAACCTGCACGGCGGCCTCCAGCTCGTCCTCCTCGACGCCGAAGATGTCCGCATCGATGGACTCGTCCAGGACCACCGCATTGCGCTCGAAGACGCGGCGCAGCGCCGCGATGTCGTCGCGGTACCGGGCGGCGCCCTCGTAGTCGAGCACCTGGACGGCGTCCGCCATCCTGGCCTCCAGGTCTCGGATGAAGCGACGTCCGTCGCCGCCCATGAAGTCGCACAGCTCGCGGGCGAGTTCCCTGTGCTCCTGTTCGGAGATCCGGCCGACGCAGGGGGCGGAGCACTTGCCGATGTAGCCGAGCAGGCAGGGCCTGCCGCTGCGTTCCGCGCGCTGGTAGACGCCTGCCGAGCAGGAGCGCACGGGGAAGACGCGCAGCACGGTGTCCAGGGTCTCCCGCACGGCCTTGGCCGGGTAGAAGGGGCCGAAGTACTTGGTGCCGGGCCGCTTGTCCCCCCGCATGACGAGCGCGCGCGGCACGGCCTCCGACATGGTCACGGCCAGGTACGGGTACGTCTTGTCGTCCCTGAACATGATGTTGAAGCGCGGAGAGAACTCCTTGATCCAGGTGAACTCCAGCTGCAGGGACTCCTGCTCGCTCGCCACGACGGTCCACTCGACGCTGCCGGCGGTCGTGACCATGGTGCGGGTCTTGGGCGTGAGCCGTGAAAGCTCCTGGAAATAGGAACTCAGGCGTTGGCGCAGGTTCTTGGCCTTGCCGACGTAGATGACGCGGCCGTGCGGGTCGCGGAAGCGGTAGACACCGGGATCGGTGGGGATCTCGCCGGCGCGGGGGCGGTAACTCTGCGGGTCTGGCATGGTCCCTTGAGCCTATCGCCGCCGGGGCCGGCTACTCGACCGAGGGCGACTGGTTGTAGCCGACCGCACGCTCCTGGCCGGAGAGCTCGGCGATCGCGTCCACGATGTCGTCGGTGACGCGACGGCGCAGGGGCAGGGGGTGCTTGGCACCCGGGTGCTCGAAGCGCATGGCCTGACCGATGTTGAGGGTGAAACGGTGACGACGGATGCGGTTGGAGTCGGCCGGCTGGAGCTTGTCCGTGCCGATGAGGCCCACGGGGACGACCGGCGCGCCCGTCGTGAGCGCGAGCCATCCCACGCCCGTGCGACCGCGGTAGAGCAGGCCGTCGCGGGAACGGGTCCCCTCGGGGTAGATGCCAACGCCATCGCCGCCGTCGAGGATCTCCACGAGCTTGTCGAGGGCGGCCACGGAGGCCGCCTGCTCGCCGCGCTGCACGGGGATGGAACCGACACCGGTGAAGAAGGCCTTCATGAAGGCACCCTTCAGGCCGGGCGTGGTGAAGTACTCCGCCTTGGCGAAGAAGGAGACCCGCCTCGGCATGAGCGCCTGGATGATGACGGAGTCGAAGAAGGAAAGGTGGTTGGAGGCCACGATGATGGGACCGTCCTTGGGCACGTTCTCCAGGCCGGTGACCGTGGGGCGGAAATACCCGCGGACCAGGGCGGAGACGATCGGCTTGAACAGGTCGAGCCTCATGCGGCCACCTCCGGGGTCAGCAGGGCCAGGATGCCGTCGGCGGTGTCCACGACGGTGACGGCACCCGCCGCCTCCAGCTCGCCCGGGGCGGCGAAGCCCCAAGCCACGCCGACCGGCAGGGCTCCCGTCGCCACGGCCGCCAGCATGTCGTACTCGCGGTCACCCACCATGGCGACGTCGGAGGGCTCCTCCCCCAGCGCGGCCGCCGCCGCGCGCACCAGGTGCTCCTTGGAGCCCCCGGCCGCGGGCGCCTCGCTCTCGTCCGCTGAGGTGCCGACGACGCTCGCGAAGGCCGAACGCAGACCGTGACGGTCCAGGAGCGCCTCCGCGATGGGCTGCGGCTTCGAGGTCGCCACGGCGACGGGGACCGAGGCCTCCGCGAGGCGGTCCAGGAGCTCGCGCATGCCCGGATAGACGCGGGAGAGGGACATGCCCTCCGCCGCGTACCAGGAGCGGTAGTCGCGGACGACGTCGTCGAGCAGGTGGGCGGGCACCCCCACCGTCTCGGTGAGGCCGAGCGCGAGCGGGGGACCCACGAGGGAGTCCAGCGTCGCGGCGTCTGGCACGGGGAGACCGTTGCTGCGCAGGCCGTGGGCGATGCCCCGCGTGATGCCGCCGGCCGGGTCCACCAGGGTGCCGTCCAGGTCGAACAGGACGGCGCGGGGGCGAGGGGTGCTGGCGGTGAACTCCACGGGCGGCATTCTGCCATTGGCATGGGGAAGGGGCGCCATCCATGCCCGGCGCGGCATGGATGGCGCCCGCGGCCTCAGCCCAGCAGCTCCCTGAGGAAGGCACCCGTGTGGCTCGCCGCGACGTCGGCCACCCGTTCCGGCGCTCCCTCCGCGACGATGGTGCCGCCGCCGGAACCGCCCTCCGGCCCCAGGTCGATGAGCCAGTCCGCGCTCTTGATGACGTCCAGGTTGTGCTCGATCACGACGACCGAGTTCCCCTTGTCGACGAGCCCCTGGATGACCAGGAGCAACTTACGGATGTCCTCGAAGTGCAGGCCGGTGGTCGGCTCGTCCAACACGTAGATGGAGCGGCCGTTGGAACGCTTCTGCAGCTCGGCGGCGAGCTTGACGCGCTGCGCCTCGCCACCGGAAAGCGTCGTGGCCGGCTGGCCGAGGCGCACGTAGCCGAGGCCGACGTCGACGAGCGTGTCGAGGTGCCTGGCGATGGGGCGGAACGCCGCGAAGAACTCGGCCGCCTCTTCGATGGGCATGTTCAGCACGTCGGCGATCGTCTTGCCCTTGTAGTGGACCTCGAGCGTCTCGCGGTTGTAGCGCGCGCCGTGGCACACCTCGCAGGGCACGTAGACGTCGGGCAGGAAATTCATCTCGATCTTCAGCGTGCCGTCGCCCGAGCAGGCCTCGCAACGCCCTCCCTTGACGTTGAACGAGAAGCGGCCCGGCTGGTAGCCGCGCACCTTGGCCTCGTTCGTCTGCGCGAAGAGCTTGCGCACGTGGTCGAAGACGCCCGTGTACGTGGCCGGGTTGGAGCGCGGGGTGCGCCCGATGGGGCTCTGGTCCACGTGGATCACCTTGTCCAGGTGTTCCAGCCCCTCCACCCTCGTGTGACGCCCGGCCACGAGCTTGGCGCGGTTGAGCTTGGTGGCCAGCACGCGGTAGAGGATGTCGTTGATGAGCGTGGACTTGCCGGAGCCGGACACGCCCGTCACCGCCGTGAGCACGCCGAGCGGGATGTCGACGGAGACGTTCTTGAGGTTGTTCTCCCGGGCGCCGACGACGCGCAGGGTGCGCTTCTTGTCCACGGTCCTGCGGCGCGCGGGCACCTCGATGCTGCGCCGGCCGGAGAGGTACGCCCCGGTGAGCGAGGCCTTGTTGCGCTTGAGCTCGGAGAGCGAGCCGGAGTGGACGATGTTGCCGCCATGCTCGCCGGCTCCGGGGCCGACGTCCACGATCCAGTCCGCCTCGGCGATCGTGTCCTCGTCGTGCTCGACGACGATGAGGGTGTTGCCGAGGTCCCGCAGGTGGGTGAGGGTCTCGATGAGGCGGCGGTTGTCGCGCTGGTGCAGGCCGATGGACGGCTCGTCGAGGACGTAGAGCACGCCCACCAGCCCGGAACCGATCTGCGTGGCCAGGCGGATGCGCTGGGCCTCGCCGCCGGAGAGCGTCGCGGAGGCGCGGGACAGCGCCAGGTAGTCCAGGCCGACGTCGAGCAGGAAGCGCAGGCGCGCCCGGATCTCCTTGAGCACCTCCGCCGCGATCTTCTCCTCGCGCGCGGAGAGGCGCAGCGAGTCGACGAAGCCCAGGGCATCACGCAGGGGCAGCTCGGAGACGTCCGCGATGGAGCGGTCCCCCACTGTGACGGACAGGGCGGCCGGGTTCAGGCGCGCGCCGTGGCAGTCGGGGCAGGGCACCTCCCGCATGTACTCCTCGTAGCGTTCGCGGGCGTTGTCCGACTCGGTCTCGAGGTGCTTGCGCTCGATGTAACTGACGACGCCCTCGAAACCCGTGGTGTACTTGCGCTCACGGCCGAAGCGGTTGCGGTACTGCACCACGACCTTGTGGTCCTTGCCGTGCAGGATCGCCTTGCGCGCCGCGGCAGGCAGCTCCTTCCACGGCGTGTCGATGTCGAAGCCCATCTCGACGCCCAGCCCGTCCAGCAGGCGCGTCCAGTACTCGGCGACGGACTTGCCGACGGCCCACGGGGCGATCGCGCCCTCGGCCAGCGTGGCCTCCGGGTCGGGGACCACGAGCTCCTCGTCCACCTCCAGGCGCACGCCGATGCCCGTGCAGGTGGGGCAGGCCCCGAAGGGATTGTTGAAGGAGAAGGTGCGTGGCTCGATCTCGTCGAGGGTCAGCGGGTGGTCGTTGGGGCAGGCGAGCTTCTCCGAGAAGGTGCGCTCGCGGGCTGGGTCGCCGTCCTCGCGGTCGACAAACTCGACGAGGACGCGGCCGTCGGCCAGGCCGAGGGCCGTCTCCACGGAGTCCGTGAGACGCTGCTGCACGCCCTCCTTGATGGCGATGCGATCCACCACGACCTCGATGGTGTGCTTGATCTGCTTGGCCAGCGTGGGAGGGTCGGTGAGCTGGACGGTCTTTCCGTCCACGCGGGCGCGGGAGTAGCCCTCCGCCGAGAGCTCCTTGAAGAGGTCGACGAACTCGCCCTTGCGGGCGCGCACCACCGGCGCCAGGACCTGCAGGCGCGTGCGCGGTTCCTCCTCCATGAGCCGGTCGACGATCTGCTGCGGCGTCTGCCGCGTGATGGGCTCGCCGCACACGGGACAGTGCGCGTGGCCGACGCGGGCGAAGAGCAGGCGCAGGTAGTCGTGGATCTCGGTGATGGTGCCCACGGTGGAACGGGGGTTCTTCGAGGTGGACTTCTGGTCGATCGAGACGGCCGGGGAGAGTCCCTCGATGAAGTCGACGTCCGGCTTGTCCACCTGACCGAGGAACTGGCGGGCGTACGCGGAGAGGGATTCGACGTAGCGGCGCTGCCCCTCGGCGAAGATGGTGTCGAACGCGAGCGAGGACTTGCCGGAGCCGGAGAGGCCCGTGAAGACGATCATGGCGTCGCGGGGCAGGTCCACCGAGACGTTCTTCAGGTTGTGTTCCCTGGCCCCCTGCACCACGAGTCGGGTGAGGTCGGCGCGGGCTGGCACGGCGGTGTTGGTCTTGGGCACGAGCGCGAGTCTAGTGGCCGCGCCCCCCGATGTCCGTGAGGTGGGTCGCAGAAATGTTCGAATCTTCTGGAAGCCGGGTCGGCGCGGCCTCAGCGCGCCGCGAGGGCTGCCCTCACGAGGGCGAGGACGGCGTCGTCGTCCATGCCGGCGACCGCCGCCTCCGCGGCCAATCGCTCGGCGGCGGCCAGGACCTTGGCGGGCGTGGCGGCGCCGCGCCGCGTGACGACGGTGCCGTTGCGACCGCGCGTCTCGACGAGACCCGTGGCCTCCAGTTCCCTGTAGACGCGGGCCGCCGTGTTGGCCGCGAGCCCCAGCTGGGCGGCGAGCGCGCGCACGCTGGGGAGCTTCTCCCCCACCGCGATCCTTCCCGCCGCGATGTCCGCGGCGATGCGCCGGCGCACCTGGAGATAGGGCGGATCCCCGGCGGGGTCCGCGACGAAGTCCTCAAGAATGCCCATCGATTCCCTCCGGGGTGGTGTCGGTGTCTAACGTGGGGGAATGACCGAGTCACTTCCCCAGGAAATCTTCGCCGATGACGAGGTGTCCGTGCACACCGTGTCCGTCTCCGAGATGGACAACCGCTCCTACCTCGTCAGCCACCGCGCCTCGGGGGCGCAGCTGCTGATCGACGCCGCCGACGATCCAGCCGCCCTGCGCGCCCTGATCGCCGCCTCGACGTGCGAGGCCGGCGAGTTCGCCGTGGCCACGACGCACGCCCACTGGGACCACACGCGCGCCCTCCCGGCCTTCGCCGGCGCGCGCCTCCTCGCGGGGAGCGACGACGCCGACGCGATCGAGGCCGAGCGCGGCGTCCGCATCGGCGACCGCCTGGACCACGGCGACGAGGTGGCCGTAGGGCCGTTGCGGCTGGAGGCGATCGCGCTGCGCGGACACACGCCCGGGTCCATCGCCTACGTGCTGCGCCGGCCGTCGGCCACGCTGATTTTCACCGGGGACTCGCTGTTCCCGGGCGGGATCGGGAACACGGACCACGACCCGGCCCGCTTCGCCTCGCTCCTGGCGGACGTCACCGAACGCGTGTTCGAACGGTTCGACGACGATACCCGCGTGCTCCCCGGGCACGGCGAGCCCACGACGCTCGGCGCCGAGCGACCTCACCTTCCCGAGTGGCGCGAGCGCGGCTGGTAGCGGCCGCGGCTCAGCCCCGCTCCGGCCGGTGCCCCACCACGAAGACCCGGCGGAAGGGCAGAGCCGTGACCGGGGCGGCAGCGGGCCCCCGGACCGGCGGGTAGGCCGCGCGCAGCTCTGCCTCGTACTCGGCCTCGAACTCCCCCGCGTCCGGACCCAGGGCCTCCAGCACCGGACGGAGCCCCGTGCCCCTGACCCAGCCGAGCACGGGGTGCTCACCGTCCGGACCGCCGCCCGGGAGCCATTGCACATACGTGGTCTCCCACGCGTCCGCCTCCCAGCCGGCCGCGACGAGCCGCCCGGCATATTCCGCCGCGGAATCCACGGACTCCGGACGCAGCATTGCCACCCCGGCCAGGGCCTCGCGCCACCGCGGCCTCGCCGCGAGCTCCCGGATGAGCGCGTGGCTGGGCGCAGCGGCGTTGCCCGGCACCTGGAACGCGAGCCACGCGCCCGGGCGCATGTCACGGAGCCAGGCATCGAGCAGCCCGCGGTGGTCCGGCAGCCACTGGAGCATCGCGTTGCTGACCACCACGTCCGCGGCACCGACGTCGACCCCGCGGGCGTCGGCCACGCGGAAACGCACGCGCGGCCCGGCGAGCGCGAGGGCCCGCTCGATCATCTCCGCGGAGGAGTCCACCCCCTCGATCCGCGCCTGCGGCCACCGATCGGCCAGGGACACCGTGGCGTTGCCCGGCCCGCATCCCACGTCCAGCACGAGCGACGGCGCCGAAGCCCCCACCCTGGCCACGAGCTCGTGGTACGGCCGCTCGCGGTGGTCGGCGAAGCGCGCGTACTGCGCCGGATCCCATTTCATGCCCGATTCCGTCCCATGCGTCCACGCTAGCCCCGCGCCGTCGGCCGGCGCCTCCCCGCCCCGTAGGCTGGAGGGCATCATGAACCTTGCCGAGCGCGTCCCCACCGTCCCCGCCGCCCAAGTGCCCGACGCCGTGTACGGCGCCTTCACCGATTGGGTCACCGAGCGAGGTCTCTCGCTGTATCCCGCCCAGGACGAGGCCGTCATGGAGCTGGTGCAGGGCGACAACGTCATCCTCGCCACGCCCACGGGTTCCGGGAAGTCCATGGTGGCGGTCGCCGCGCACTTCACCGCCCTGGCCAGGGGCGAGCGCAGCTACTACACGGCGCCCATCAAGGCGCTCGTGAGCGAGAAGTTCTTCGACCTCATCGCGATTTTCGGCGCGGAGAACGTCGGCATGGTCACGGGCGATTCCGCCGTCAACGCCGACGCCCCGATCATCTGCTGCACGGCGGAGATCGTGGCGAACCTGGCCCTGCGCCACGGCAAGGACGCGGACGTGGGGTGCGTCATCATGGACGAGTTCCACTTCTACGCGGACCCGCAGCGCGGCTGGGCGTGGCAGGTCCCGCTGATCACGTTGCCGGACACGCAGTTCCTCCTGCTCTCCGCGACCCTGGGCCCCACGGAATTCTTCGAGGAGGACCTGGCGCGTCGCACGGGTCGGCGCACCGTGACGGTCTCCGGGGCGGAGCGCCCCATCCCCCTGTTCCACCACTACGGCACCGAGCCGGTGCAGGAGACCCTCGAGGAGCTGGTCCAGACCCACCGCGCGCCGGTCTACGTGGTCCACTTCTCCCAGCTCGAGGCCATCGAGCGCGCCCAGGGCCTGCTCTCCCTGAACCTGTGCAGCAAGGAGGAGAAGGAGCGCATCGCAGAACTGATCGGCGGCTTCCGCTTCTCGGCCGGCTTCGGCAAGACCCTCAACCGCCTGGTGCGCCAGGGCATCGGCGTGCACCACGCCGGCATGTTGCCCAAGTACCGCCGGCTCGTGGAGCAGCTGGCGCAGGCCGGCCTGCTCAAGGTCATCTGCGGCACGGACACCCTGGGCGTGGGCATCAACGTGCCCATCCGCACGGTCCTCATCACTGCCCTGAGCAAGTACGACGGCGAGCGCACCCGCCACCTGGGCGCCCGCGAGTTCCACCAGATCGCGGGGCGCGCGGGCCGCGCGGGCTACGACACCGCCGGCGACGTCGTGGTGCAGGCCCCTGAGCACGACATCGAGAACGCGAAGGCCATGGCCAAGGCGCGCGCCAAGTTCGGGGACGACCAGAAGAAGCTGCGTCAGGTCAAGAAGCGGCCGGCCCCGCAGGGCTTCGTCTCCTGGTCGGAGAAGACCTTCGAGCGCCTCGTGGCGGGCGACCCGGAGCCGCTCACGAGCTCCTTCAAGGTCACGCACGCGATGATGCTCAACCTCCTGGCCAGGGAGGGAGACTCCTTCTCCGCCGCCAGGGAGCTGCTCACCGAGAACCACGAGCCGCCCATCCGCCGCCGCGCCCACGTGCTGCGCGCGCTCGGCATCCTGCGCGAGCTGCTCGCCACGGGCGTCGTCGAGCGCGCGGACGAGCCCGACCATTGGGACAACCGCCTGCGCCTGACCGTGACGCTGCAGGAGAACTTCGCCCTCAACCAACCCCTCTCCGGCTTCGCCATCGCCGCCCTGGAGATGTTCGACCCCGAGGAGCCCGGCTACCCCCTCGACGTGCTCTCCACGATCGAGGCCACGCTCGAGAGCCCGCACCAGGTGATCGGGGCCCAGGTCAAGAAGGCCAAGGGCGAGGCCGTCGCCGCCATGAAGGCCGAGGGCATCGAGTACAACGAGCGCATGGCACGCCTCGACCTCGTCACGGAGCCCCGCCCCCTGGAGGAACAGCTCGGGGCCGCGTTCGAGACCTACCGCCAGGGCGCGGGCTGGCTCGCGGACGTGGAGCTCAGACCCAAGTCCGTGGTGCGGGACATGTTCGAGCGCGCCATGGACTTCGGGGACTACGTGCGCCACTACCAGCTGGCCCGCTCCGAGGGCGTGCTGCTGCGCTACCTGACCGACGCCTACAAGGCCCTGCGGCAGACCATCCCCCAGGAGGACAGGACAGAGGCGCTCGCCGACATCGTCGCCTGGCTCGGAGAGATCATCGAGCAGACCGACTCCTCCCTGTTGGACGAGTGGGAGGCGCTCGCCGCCGGCCGCTCGCCGGAGGACGCCGCGCACGAGATGCCCAAGGCTCCCTCGCGGCTCACCGATCACGACCGCGCCTTCAGCGTCATGGTCCGCAATCAGCTCTTCCGCCGGGTGCAGCTCTTCGGCCGCGAGGACGACGCCGCCTTGGGCGCGCTGGACGGAGACGCCGGCTTCGACGCGGACGCCTGGGCGGACTTCATGGACGACTACTTCGCCGAGCACGAGGACATCGACGACGGCCCCGCCGGGCGCAATCCGTACCTCGTGAGCATCACACGGGACGTGCGCGAGGGCGGCAGGCGGCTCTGGCGCTGCCGTCAGGCCTTCGCGGATCCGGCGGGCGATCACGACTGGGGCTTCGACGCCGAGGTGGATCTGGACGCCTCCGACGAGGCCGGCGAGGCGGTGGTGCGGGTCACACGACTCGGCCGCCTGGACGGCTGAGACCGGCGGGGAAGCCGGAATATGATGGGCATCATGTCCTCCAATGCCAAGACCTCGCTCCGTCGCGCGGCCCTCGTGGCCGCGCCCCTCGCCGTCGCCGCGCTGGCCCTCTCCGCCTGCTCGCCCGATCACATCACCACGATGGACTCCCCGACGCCGCAGGGCTCCAATCTGGCCACGCCGTACTCGGCCGCGCCGTCCTCCTCGGCCCCTGCCGAGTCTCCCGCGGCCGATGCCTCGTCGTTGTTCTCCGCCAAGGCCGCCGTGGACTACACCGTCTCCTCCGTGACCGTGGACGGCACCTCGCTGGACCTGGGCGCCTTCAGCGATGTGTCCATCTTCGGCGACGCCTCCGGTGCGGACGGCGCCCAGCTGACCACGATCGGCCTATGCGACGGCTCGGTCTACACCGTGACGGGCAAGGGCACCTCGGTGACCTCCACCGCCGGGGACTCCTGGAGCACGGATAAGTGCGGCACCCCCGAGGGCGAGGCCGTGGCCACCAAGGTGCATTCCGTCCTCGAGGGCAAGCTGAGCGTCGCCGCCACGGCCGACGGCTTCTCGCTCACCGGCGACAAGGGCGAGATCGTCCTCACGCCCGCCGCCTGAGCATGAGCATCGCGCGCCCCGCCACGCCGCTTTCCCGTACCGAGGAACGAGCGTGGCGGGGCGCCGTCACGTCCGGGCTCCGTTTCGCAGTGCCCCTCGATCACGCGCGGCCGCACGGCGAGAGCATCGAGATCTTCGCGCGCTCCGTCCGCGCGGACGAACCCGGGTCCGAGCGGCGCCCCTGGCTCCTGTACTTGCAGGGCGGCCCCGGATTTCCCGCCCTGCGCCCGCAGGGCGGCGCCTCCGGCTGGCTCGCCACGCTGCTCCCCCGCTTCCGGGTTCTGCTCCTCGACCAGCGCGGGACCGGCGCTTCGACGCCCCTCGACACCGCCGTGCTCTCGGCGCTCGGACCGGCCGCGGCGATCGTGGAACGGCTCTCGCACTTCCGCGCGCCCGACATCGTCGCCGACGCGGAGGCCGTCCGCCTGGCCATGGGGATCGATCGCTGGAGCACGCTCGGCCAGTCCTACGGCGGCTTCATCACCCTCAGCTACCTGTCCCTGGCACCCACGGCCCTGGAGGCGTGTCTCGTGACGGGCGGCCTGGGCGAGATGCGCGGCGACGCGGACCTCGTCTACCGCGCCACCTACGCCCGCCTGCGTGAGCGCGAGGACGAGTTCCTCGCCGCCCACCCCGGCGACGAGGAGCGCCTGGCCCTGGTGTACGACGTCGTGCGCTCCCGCCGGGCGGCCGGCTCGCCGGAGCGGCTGCCGGACGGGAGCGAGGTCACGGAGACGAGCGTGCAGCGCCTGGGCATGTTCCTGGGCGGCAACGCCCGTGTGGAGGGCCTGCACCACGCCCTGGAGACCGCGATCGTGAACGTCGGCGGAGAGCCCCGGCTCTCCGCGTCGATGCTCGGCACCCTGCAAGCGCAGCTGGACCACGCCGCGCACCCCTTGTACTGGCTCCTGCAGGAGAGCATCTACTCCTCGGGTCGCCCCACGGCGTGGGCCGCGGAGCGCGTGCGCCGCGAGTCCTTCCCCGAGTTCCTGCCCTCCGCACCCCGTCCGCGCCTGCTGGGCGAGATGGCTCTGCCGGAGGACTACGAGACGTCAGTCCCCCTGCTCCCCCTGCGCGACGCCGCTCACGCCCTGGCCGCGCACGAGGGCTGGGGCTCGCTCTACGACCGGGAGGTCTTGGCACGCAACACGGTGCCCGTCGCGGCCGCCGTCTACACGCACGACGTCTACGTGGACCGGGAGCTCTCGCTCGCCAGCGCCGCCGCCGTGAACGGGCTGCGCGTGTGGGAGAGCGCCGCGCACCATCACGACGGGCTCGCCGACGACCCCGAGACGGTCCTCGGGGCGCTCCTGGCGCTGCTCGACGAGGAAACCACCGGGACCGCTTCGGCACCCCTCAGCGCCGGGACGCCCCCGGCACCCTGATCAGGACAAGCACGGCCAACAGCGCGGCGACGAACAGGCTCGCCGTGTTCAGGCCGCGATAGCCCAGGTGTTCCAGCAGCGGGCCGGAGACGAGCCCGGCCAGCACGCCACCCGCGCTCATGACGGTGTCCGTGAGGCCCTGGGCGGCGACGCGCCGCTCGTCTCCGACCAGCTCGGTCACGAGGGCGGAACCGGTGATCGTGGCGACGGACCAGGCCACGCCCAGGAGGAAGAGCGCCACGGAGACCACGGGTTGGCTCTGCGGCGCCGCGATGCACAGCGCGGCGGAGGCGCCGAAGAGCGCCTGCGCGCTCGACAGGGCGGCGCGGCGTCCCACGCGGTCGGAGAACCAGCCCACGAGCGGGGAGAGGGCGTACATGCCACCGATGTGTCCGGAGAGCGTGAGACCGATGAGGCTCAGCACGTGCTGGGGCGGTTCGGCCGCTCCCGACATGCCCGGCATCTCGCCCATGCCCGCGTGCACGTGGCTCAGGTGGATCGTGGTCATCGACATGACGGCCACCATGCAGGCGTGGCCCGCTCCCACGGCCGCGACGCCGATCCCGGAGCCGGGCGCGCTGCGCAGGGCCGCGACCCCCTCGCGCAGGGACGGCTTGCGCCGGCGGCCGGTTCCCCGCGCCGAGGGGGATCCGTCCCCGCCCAGGCCGATCGCCACGAGCAGCACGGCCAGCACCAAACCGGCGAGGGAAAAGAGGAACGCTCCCGCGTTCGTCGGTATCCCGATGAGCCGCGCGAGGGCCGCGCCCGGCCCGGCGAGGCTGGGGCCAAGGACGGCGCCCACCGTGAGCGCCCAGACCACGAGGGAGAGGTCACGCGCCCGGCGTCCGGGTGCGGAGGTGTCCGTCGCGGCAAAGCGCGCCTGGAGGTTCGTGGCGGAGGCGACGCCGAGGGCGGCGGCAGCGACGAGCAGCAAGGGGTAGCTGCGCACGGTGGCCGCGAGGATCATCCCCGCAGCGCCCAGGACGCCGATGGCGTAGCCGAGCGAGAGCGCGCGGCGTCGGCCCCGGGAGACGGCGGCGGCGGCGAGCGGCAGGGCCGCGACCATCCCGCCGAGTGAGATGGCGACGGAGACGGTCCCGCCGAGGGACTCCGAGCCGCCCAGCTCGGCGGCCAGGAGCGCGCCGAGCGCCAGGCCGGCGCCGTTGCCGAGCCCGCTGAGGATCTGGGCCCCGGCGAGGACCGCCAGGCGGCGCGCGTGGCGCCGAGGCTCGTGCGGGGGTGCCTGCGGTTCGTCGGCGTGCGAGGGCCGCGGGTTCGAGGGGTGGCTCACCCTCCCACCCTAGCCTCGGGCCCGGCGTTACTCGGCCGAGCGCATGGCCCGGAGTTCCTTCTTGAGGTCCGCGACCTCGTCCCTCAGGCGGGCGGCGAGCTCGAACTGCAGCTCCGTCGCCGCCGCATGCATCTGTTCCGTCAGCTGGGCGATGAGGCCGGCCAGGTCCTCGCTCGGCGCCGCGACGAGGCCGTCCCTGCGCAGCGCGTCCTCGGCCCCCCGTGCGGAGCGTCCCTGCGCGGAGCGCTCCCCCGCGACGGCCCCCGTGATGCCGCGCTTGCCCTTGCCGTAATCGAACTGTCCGAGCAACGCCGCAGTGTCCGCGTCCTCCCTGGCCAGGGAGTCGGTGATGTCCGCGATCTTCTTGCGCAGCGGCTGCGGCTCGATCCCGTGCTCACGGTTGTACGCCTCCTGGATCTCGCGGCGACGCTCGGTCTCCTCCAGCGCCTGCTTCATGGAGTCCGTGATCCGGTCCGCGTACATGTGCACCTGCCCGGAGACATTGCGGGCGGCGCGGCCGATCGTCTGGATGAGCGAGGTCGTGGAGCGCAGGAAGCCCTCCTTGTCCGCGTCCAGGATCGCCACGAGCGAGACCTCCGGCAGATCGAGGCCTTCGCGCAAGAGGTTGATGCCCACGAGGACGTCGAAGACGCCCTGGCGCAGCTCGGAGAGCAGCTCCACGCGGCGCAGCGTGTCCACGTCGGAGTGAAGGTACTGGACCTTGATGCCGTTCTCGGCGAGGTAGTCGGTGAGGTCCTCCGCCATGCGCTTGGTCAGCGTCGTGACGAGCACGCGCTCGTCCCTGGCCACCCGTTCGTTGATCTCCCCCAGCAGGTCGTCGATCTGCCCCTTGGTGGGCTTGACGATGACCTGGGGATCCACGAGACCCGTGGGGCGGATGATCTGCTCCACGACGCCGTCCGCCTTGCCGAGTTCGTACTTGCCCGGCGTGGCGGACATGTACACGGTCTGGCCGATCCGCTCCAGGAACTCGTCCCACTTCAGCGGCCGGTTGTCCATGGCGCTCGGCAGGCGGAAGCCGTGCTCCACGAGGGTGCGCTTGCGGGACATGTCCCCTTCGTACATGGCGCCGATCTGGGGCACCGTCACGTGGGACTCGTCGATGACCAGCAGGAAGTCGTCCGGGAAGTAATCCAGGAGGCAGTGCGGCGCCGAGCCGGCCTCGCGGCCGTCGATGTGCCGCGAGTAGTTCTCGATCCCGTTCGTGAAGCCCATCTGCTCCATCATCTCGAGGTCGTAGGTGGTGCGCATGCGCAGGCGCTGTGCCTCCACGAGCTTGTTCTGCTCCTCGAACTCCGACAGGCGCTGGGCCAGCTCGGTCTCGATCGTGGAGATGGCCCGCTGCATCCGCTCGTGGCCGGCCACGTAGTGGGAGGCGGGGAAGATGTACATCTCCGTCTCCTCCCTCACCACGTCACCCGTGAGCGGGTTCAGCGTCTGGATGGACTCGATCTCGTCGCCGAAGAACTCCACGCGCACCGCGAGCTCCTCGTACATGGGGATGATCTCCACGGTGTCGCCGCGCACCCGGAAGGTGCCGCGGTGGAAGTCGACGTCGTTGCGCGCGTACTGCATGCCGACGAAGCGGCGCAGCAGCTCATCCCTGTCCACCTCGTCCCCCACCTTGAGCGTGGCCATCTGCTCGATGTACTCCTCCGGCGTGCCCAGGCCGTAGATGCAGGAGACGGTGGCGACCACGATGACGTCGCGGCGGGTCAGCAGCGCGTTGGTGGCCGAGTGCCGCAGGCGCTCGACCTCCTCGTTGACGGAGGAATCCTTCTCGATGAAGGTGTCCGTCTGGGGGACGTAGGCCTCCGGCTGGTAGTAGTCGTAGTAGGAGACGAAGTACTCCACCGCGTTGTTGGGCAGCAGCCCCCGCAGCTCGTTGGCCAGCTGGGCGGCCAGGGTCTTGTTCTGCACCAGGACGAGCGTGGGCCGCTGTACCTGTTCGATGAGCCACGCGGCCGTGGCCGATTTGCCCGTGCCCGTGGCGCCCATGAGCACCACGTCCTTCTCGCCGCCGTTGATCCTCTCCGCGAGCTCGGCGATGGCCTTGGGCTGGTCGCCGGCCGGCCGGTACTCGGAGATGACCTCGAAGGGGGCAACGACGCGTTCGATCTTCTGAGCCAGGGACATGGTTCCAGCTTACGGTCGGGCCCCGACACCTCGCTCGGGTGTTCGCGCCCGGCGTTCCCCGTGCCCGACGCCGCGTGGCCGCCAGGGTGCCTTCCCTCTGCTCAGGTGCCGAGCGAGGCCCAGAGGACGGACACCCGATCCTCCAGCTGCGCCGGCGTGCCGTCATTCTCCACCACGTCCGTCGCGACCGCCGCGCGCTCGGCGTCGGAGGCCTGTGCGTCGATGCGGGCCACCGCGTCCGCCTCGCTCATGCCGCGGTCCCGCACCATCCGGCGCACGCGTTCCTCGCGGGGTGCCCACACCACGATGACACGGTCGAAGGAGGCCGCCTGTCCCGTCTCCACGAGCAGGGGGATGTCCTCGATCACCACGGCGCCGGCCGGCGCGGCGTCGATGCGGGCCGCGGCCTCCGCCCGCACCAGGGGGTGCACCGCGGCGTTCAGGCGGGCACGGGCCCCCTCGTCGCCGAAGACGAGCGCCCCGAGCGCAGCCCTGTCCAGCCGTCCCTCCCCCGTCAGGACGCCGTCGCCGAACTCGGCGACGATGGCGGCGAGGGCCGTGCCACCCGGCTCCTGCAGCTCACGGACGATCGCGTCCGCGTCGACGACGACCGCTCCGCGCGCGGTCAGCAGGGCGGCGACGGTGGACTTGCCGGAGGCGATGCCGCCGGTCAGGCCGATGCGGGGACGGCGTGCGGGGACGGGGTGCGTGCTCACGCGAGCATTCTGCCCGTCCCGGACCCGGCGGCGCGAGCTCAGCGGTGCCCGGACGGCACGGCGGCCAGGATCGGCAGTGCCCCCCGAGCCGCGCGGGGAGGGTCCCCCGGAGCGAGCTGGCCGCCCATGGACGGGCGATAGGCTGTGGGGGTGTCCGCCCTCCCTCTCGCCTCCGCCGAGCACGCGCGTGCGCGCCGCTTCATGCGGCTGGCCGCGCCCGTGGAGAACACCCTGGAGATCCAGCGTTCCGTGTTCCTCACCCGGCTCGTGCCCGTCACGGACGAGGCCTCGGCACGGGAGATCATCGATGGAGCCCGCCGAGTGCATCACGACGCTCGCCACCATTGCAGCGCCTTCGTCCTGGGGGCCGACCGCGACGTGCAGCGCTCCTCCGACGACGGCGAGCCGGGCGGCACGGCGGGCGTCCCGATGATGCAGGCCCTGCTCCAGCGCGAGACCGGTCCCGGCCGCCGTGACCTCACCGACGTGGTCGCCGTGGTGACCCGCTGGTTCGGCGGCATCCTGCTGGGGGCGGGCGGGCTCGTCAGGGCCTACTCGGACTCGGTCTCTTCGGCCCTGGACGTCGCCACCACCCTCGAGTACACCCGGCGGCGCCGGCTCGAGGTCTCCGTGCCCATGGCCCTGGCCGGGCGCGCCGAATTCGTCCTGCGTGCCACCGACCATCCCGTCGTCGAGACGCGCTACGGCGAACGCGGCCTCACCGTGACCCTCGCCGTGGTGGACGACGACGCCACCCTCGACGCCGCCGAGGCCGAGGTCGCCCGGCTCCTGGGCGGAGAGGCGGACAGCGTCCGCGGAACGGCGGTGTGGGCGGCATGAGCACGGACTCCCCCGCACCGCTCGACCTGGCCACCTTGCGTCGCTTCCCCGACGTCGAGGACCCCACCCTGCAGGCCCACGACGCGACCGACACCCTGCTGGTCGCCGAGGCGATCGCGCGCGTGGCCGGGGGCGGCCTGAGCGGCGAGGACATCGTCGTCTGGGCCGAACGCCACGGCGCCGTGACCCTCTCCCTCGCCGCCGCAGGCCTCACGGGGATGCGCGTGGTTCAGGACCGGCTGGCGCACGAACGCGCCCTGGGCGCCAACGCGGAACGCCTCGGCCTGACCGGGTCGTTCCGGCACGTCCCCGCCGGGCCCAAGGCGGCAGCCGGTGCGCGGCTCGTGCTGTGGCAGCTCCCCCGTTCCCTCGCGGAGGTCGAGGCCACCGTGGCCTGTCTCGCCGGGGTCGACGCCTCGGCGGTCCTCATCGCCGGCGGCCGCCTCAAGCACATGCACCTGGGCATGAATCGTCCCCTCGAGGCGGGCTTCGGGCCCGTCTCTCCGCAACTGGCGCAGCGCAAGTCGAGGCTCGTGATCGCGCAACGCGACGCCGGGCTGGTGGCGTCCCCTGCGGTGTCGGCCAGCTCGCGGCACCGCGTGGCCGGCACGCACCTGACGCTGGTGGGCGCGGCCGCGACGTTCGGGGGCGACGCTTTGGACCCGGGAACGGGGTTCCTCCTGCGGACCCTGCACGACGCCGCCTGGTCGCCCTCCCCCGAGGACGGAATCGTGGTGGACCTGGGCTGCGGCAACGGCACCATCGCGGCCTGGGCCGCGCTGACGTGGACTGGTGCCCGGGTGGAGGCCACGGACGACTCGGCCTCCGCCGTGGCCTCGGCGGCCCTCACGGCCGCGGCCAACGGCGTCGCCGAACGGGTGCGCGTGGTGCGCGCCGACGCCGGCGACCACCTTCCGGACGCGAGCGCGGACCTCGTGATCCTCAACCCGCCCTTCCACCAGGGCGGAACGGTGCACACCGGCATCGCCACCAAGCTCATGCGGGCCGCGGCCCGCCTGCTCGCCCCCGGCGGAGTGCTGCTCTGCGTGTGGAACTCGCACCTGCGCTACCGCCCGCGGCTCGAGCGGATCGTTGGCCCCACCCGCCAGCTGGGCAGGGACCGCACTTTCACCGTGACCGCCTCGACGCGCCGCGGCTGAGCGGCCGACGACGCGTCGTCGGCCGCTCAGCCGCGGGGTTCAGGCGCGCCTCAGGCGCCCCTCGCAATCCGGCCAGGGCAGGCTGATGCTCTCGCTCGGGGCCAGCGCCCGCGACCTCATCCAATCGGCCACGACGATGCGTTCAGGCGTGACCTCCACGATGGCCAGGTGGCGAGGATCTGCGTCGAGCGTCCACCGCTCGGCGAGGTGCGAGAGTCCCCGGGCCTGGACGGCTTCCTCGGCCTCGGCCCACCCGGCGTCGGCCGCGACGACGTGCCCCAGCACGTCCCGCGGCCTCAGCAACTCGTAGCCGGCGTCGAGGGCCTCCAACCAGCCCACGGTCTCGCCGTCCTCGCGGGTCACCCGCACCCATGCGGCCGCCGGACCGGGCGTCGTCGTGCTCATGGCGTTCCCTCCCTCCATCGGTCTTGATCTGGAAAAGCAAGGGCGGGCCCTCCCTAGGGAGGACCCGCCCTTGTCTGGCGGTGAGCCGTGCCGGTCGCGGACCGGCGCCGGATCAGTTGCCGGTCAGCTTCTCGCGCAGGGCGGCGAGGGCCTCGTCGGAGGCCAGGGTGCCGTGGTCGGCCTCCTCGGCCGGGGCCTCGGAGGAGTAGGACGCCGGGGCGGCGGCCGAGGCGGTGCCGGCGGCGGCATCCTGCTCGGCGGCGGCGGCAACCTGCTTCTTGTGAGCCTCCCAGCGGGACTGGGCCTCGGCGTACTGGGCCTCCCACGCGGCGCGCTGCGCCTCGTAGCCCTCAAGCCACTCGTTGGTCTCCGGATCGAAGCCCTCGGGGTACTTGTAGTTGCCCTGCTCGTCGTACTCGGCGGCCATGCCGTACAGCGCCGGGTCGAACTCGGTGCCCTCCGGATCGACGCCCTCGTTGGCCTGCTTGAGGGACAGCGAGATGCGGCGACGCTCCAGGTCGATGTCGATGACCTTGACGAAGATCTCCTCGCCCACGGACACGACCTGCTCGGCCAGGTCCACGTGGCGCTCGGCCAGCTCGGAGATGTGCACCAGGCCCTCGATGCCGTCCTCGACGCGCACGAACGCGCCGAAGGGGACGAGCTTGGTGACCTTGCCGGGGACGACCTGGCCCAGGGCGTGCGTGCGGGCGAAGGCCTGCCACGGATCCTCCTGGGTCGCCTTCAGCGACAGGGAGACGCGCTCGCGGTCCATGTCCACCTCGAGGACCTCGACGGTGACCTTCTGGCCCACCTCGACGACCTCGGACGGGTGGTCGATGTGCTTCCAGGACAGCTCGGAGACGTGCACCAGGCCGTCGACGCCACCCAGGTCCACGAAGGCACCGAAGTTGACGATGGAGGACACGACGCCCTCGCGGACCTGGCCCTTCTCGAGCTTGTTGAGGAAGTCGGTGCGGACGGCCGACTGGGTCTCCTCGAGCCAGGAGCGGCGGGACAGGACCACGTTGTTGCGGTTCTTGTCCAGCTCGATGATCTTCGCCTCGAGCTGCTGCCCGATGTAGGGAGCCAGATCGCGGACGCGACGCATCTCGACGAGGGAGGCGGGCAGGAAGCCGCGCAGGCCGATGTCGAGGATGAGGCCACCCTTGACGACCTCGATGACGGTGCCGGTGACGACGCCGTCCTCCTCCTTGACCTTCTCGATGTCGCCCCAGGCGCGCTCGTACTGAGCGCGCTTCTTGGACAGGATCAGACGGCCTTCCTTGTCCTCCTTGGTGAGGACGAGGGCCTCGACGGTGTCGCCGACCTCGACGACGTCGGACGGATCCACATCGTGCTTGATGGAGAGCTCGCGGGAGGGGATGACGCCCTCGGTCTTGTAGCCGATGTCCAGCAGGACCTCGTCGTGGTCGACCTTGACGACCTGGCCCTCAACGAGGTCACCGTCGTTGAAGTACTTGATGGTCGCGTCGACGGCGGCGAGGAAGTCCTCGGCCGAGCCGATGTCGTTGACGGCAACCTGCGGGACGCCGGTCTTGTCCGCGTTCGTGATGGTCATGTAGAAGGGGCTCCGATACGGATAGGAAGTCGGTCGATCCCGGCTCCGGATCGCTCCGGTTCCGGCACCGAGTGAATAAAAGTGGTGCATTCCGCGCACACGCGCGGACCGGTCCAGTCTACGGTCGGGGCCCTCAACGGTCAAAGCCGGTGGGGGCCAGGGAGGTGGCGTGAGATTTCTCACGCCACCTCCCTGGCCCCGTGTCCGACGACGCGTGGCCGGCGCCCGACGGTCGCTCGCGTTCAGAAGGTGTAGGAGTTGCGAGGGGCCCGCGCGGGGGCCAGCAGCCACGTCAGGCCGGCGACGTCGGCGGGGCGGGTCCGCGCCCGGCCGGCGCCGACGAGGCCCGCGACGCTCACGGTGCCGAGGTAGAGCGAGCCGAGCGCCTCAGCGTCCAGGGCGAGCTCCGGCACCTCGTCCGCCGCAGCTTCGCCACCCGCGAGGGTGCGGACGCGCGTGTCGCCCCCCTCGCGCTGGACGAGGTAGCGGCCCCCGCACAGCCCCTGGGCGTCCTCAACGTCGAGCACCACTGAGCCCTCGACGGCCAGCCCGCGGGCGGCGTAGGCGTGCTCGACGTCCAGCACGCGCAGCCACAGGTGGTCGTTGCGCGCCCCGTGCGTGACGTCGCGCGGATCCACGAGCGCCACCGGCAGGGCGAAGTCGTCCGGCGCCTCGCCCCAGGCGAGCTCCTGCACTAGGTCGGTCGAGGCCAGGGCGTCCCACAGGGCCAGCTCCGCGAGAGGATCGGCCGCCCCGAGGTCCCGCACGTGCAGCGTGGCCGGCGTGGTCGCGAACCCGCCGAATTCGGTGATGGCGTATCCGCGGGCGGCGCCGTCCGGCCCCAGCGCCACGAGCGGACGCCAGGTGTGGTTCTCCCCCGTGACGGCCCACGGGTTCGGGTCGCCCGCAGCCCTGCGCCGGTAGGCGTGGGTGTGTCCGCTCTGCCCGGGGGTGGTCTCCTGGAAGGCGGCGAAGGCGTCCTTGTACAGCCGGGGGAACGCCTCCCAGGACGGGGCAACGACGCGCAAGCCCGCGGCCTGGAGCGCGTCCCTGGAGGCGGCACGCAGCCGCAGGCCCCGCCCGGCGCGCACGCGCACGCGGGTGGAGAACGCGGCCACGCCGAAGCCGAAGCGCCCGTAGATCCCGCCTTCGGAGGCGGTCAGCGCCGAGAGCGCCAGGCCGTCCGCCCTGGCCCGGGCCAGCGCCCCGCGCATGAGCGAGGTCAGCAGGCCGCGGCGGCGGTGGGTGCCGGCCACCGTGACCTCGGTGATCATCTGCGCCGGCAGCACGACGCCGGGCGCCACCGCGAGCGAGCCGACGAAGTCGCCGAACGTCGCCACGGGCAGCCCGGCGTCCACGACGGCGGGCGCGTCGTCGTCGTACGCCGCCGTGAGCAGGGTCGATTCCGCGCGGAAACGGTCCAGCTGGGCCACGACGCAGGCCTCGTCGCGGACGGGCTCGAGGAAACCGGCGTCCATGGCGCGCACGAACGCGGCCCCCTTCGCGTCCGGTTCCCCCGGGACTCCGGCGACGGTGAAGCTCTCGACGCGCACGTTCAGTGCCCCGCCTCGTGCCACGTGCGGCCCATGCCGACGTGCACGTCGAGCGGAACGGCGAGATCCATGGCGGAGCCCATCTCCTCGCGCAGCAGCGCCGTCACGGCCTCCAGCTCGCCGGGAGCCACCTCGATCACGAGTTCGTCGTGCACCTGCAACAGCAGGCGGGACGCGAGCCCCTCCGCGTCCAGGCGCGCCCGCACATGCAGCATGGCGAGCTTGATGATGTCGGCGGCCGAGCCTTGGATGGGTGCGTTGAGCGCCACACGCTCCGCGGCGTCGCGCGCCTGGCGCTGGTCCGACTTGAGATCGGGAAGGTTGCGGCGACGTCCCAGGAGCGTGGAGGTGTACCCGTCCCTGTGGGCCTGATCGACGACGCCCGCGAGGTACTCCTTCACGGCGCCGAAGCGCTGGTAGTAGTCCTTCATGAGGGTGCGCGCCTCGTCCACCCCGATGTTCAGCTGCTTGGAGAGGCCGAAGGAGCTCAGCCCGTACGCGAGGCCGTAGCTCATGGCCTTGACCTTGGACCGCATCTCCGCGGTGACGAGCTCCGGCGCCACGCCGAAGACGTGCGAGCCCACGAAGCGGTGCAGGTCCTCGCCGTCTTTGAACGCCTGGATGAGGGCTTCGTCCTGGGCCAGGTGGACCAGGATGCGCATCTCGATCTGGGAGTAGTCCGCCGTGAGGAGCGTCTCGTAGCCCTCGCCCACCGTGAAGACCTCGCGGATGCGGCGGCCCTCCTCGGAGCGCACGGGGATGTTCTGCAGGTTGGGGTTGAGCGAGGAGAGGCGGCCGGTGGCCGCGATGGTCTGGGCGTAGGTGGTGTGGATTCGCCCGTCGTCGGCCACCGACTTGCGCAGCCCCTCCACCGTCTGACCCAGCTTGGTGGCGTCGCGGTGCGCCATGAGCGCGGCCAGGAAGGGATGACCCGTCTTGGCCAGCAGCTCCGCGAGGCTCGCGGCGTCCGTGGTGTACCCGGTCTTGATCTTCTTGGTCTTGGGCAGTTCCAGCTCCTCGAAGAGCACCACCTGCAGCTGCTTGGGCGAGCCGAGGTTCACCTCGTGACCGATCGCCGCGTAGGCCTCGGCCTTGGCCGCCTCCGACTGGGCCGCGAAGTGCTCCACGAGCGTGTCGAGGGCGGCGATGTCCACGGCGATGCCGGCCTCCTCCATGTCCGCGAGCACGCGGGAGAGCGGGAGCTCCAGCTGAAGCAGCAATCCGGTCTGGCCGTTGGCCTCCAGCAGCGGCGCCAGCTCCAGGTGCAGGCGCAGGATCGCATCGGCCCGGCGGGCGGAGCGTTCGGCCCGCTCCGCGTCCACCTCGAAGTCCAGCTCACCCTGCGCGGCGCCGCCGTCCTCCTCGAGCGTCTCCTTGAGGTAGACCTGCGCCAGATCGGCCAGCTCGTGGCTGCGGCGGTCCGGCTGCTCCAGGTAGGCGGCGATCATGGTGTCGTCCACGACGCCCTCCAGGCCCAGCCCGCGGGCGCGCAGGGACTTCAGCGCCCGCTTGGCACCGTGCAGCACCTTGTGGGCCGATGGCTCGCGCAGCCAGGAGTCCAGGGCATCGGTCGCGGCGGCGTCGAGCGCGGAAGGATCCAGCCAGGCCGTGGCGCCGGTGCGGGCGAAGCCGATCGCCACGACGTCCTCCGGTGCGCCGGGAAGCGTGCCCGCCACGGGCTCCAGCACCACGTCGAGGGCGTGATCGGCCCCGGTCCCGGCGGCGAGCCACTCGCGCAGGGCCTCCGCGTCGTCGAGCAGGGCGGGCGCCGGGACCTCGCCGCGTTCCTGCGGGGTCTCCTCCGCGGCGAAGACCTCGGCGACGCGCTTGCGCAGGGTGTTGAACTCCAGGCGCGTGAAGAGGTGGTCCAGCTCCTCGGCGTCCGGGGCGCGCAGCTCCATCTCCGCCCACGTGACGGGCAGTTCGAGGTCCCGCACCAAGGCGTTCAGGCGGCGGTTGCGGCGCACGTCCTCCGCGTGGGCACGCAGGTTCTCCCCTGCCTTGCCCTTGATCTCCTCGGCATGCAGCAGCACGGCCTCGGCGTCGCCGTACTGGGCGATCCATTTCGCGGCCGTCTTGGGGCCGACGCCGGGCACACCCGGAAGGTTGTCCGCCTTCTCCCCCACGAGCGCGGCGAGGTCCGGGTAATTGGCGGGCGACACGCCGTACTTCTCCATGACGGCGTCCGCGTCCATGGGCGGGATGTCGGAGATGCCCTTCTTGGGGTACAGCACCGAGACGTGCTCGTCGATGAGCTGGAAGGCGTCCCGGTCGCCGGAGACCACGATGACGTCGAAGCCCTCGGCCTGGCCGCGCGTGGAGAGGGTGGCCAGGATGTCGTCCGCCTCGAAGTTCTCCAGCGTGATGGAGGGGATGCCCAGGGCATGCATGAGCGCCTGGATGTTCTCGATCTGCCCGGAGAAGGCCTCCGGGGTCTCGTTGCGGCCGCCCTTGTACTCCTCGTACGCCTCGGTGCGGAAGGTGCCACCGGGCAGGTCGAAGGCGACGGCCACGTGCGTGGGCTCGCGTTGCTCGATCATCTTCAGGAGCATGGAGGTGAAGCCGTAGACGGCGTTCGTGAACTCGCCCTTGTCCGTGTAGAAGTTCTCGTAGTTCAGCGCGTAGAACGCCCTGAAAGCCATCGAATGGCCGTCCAGGAGGAGCAGCCGGGGGCGCTGGCCCGACTCGGGGGTGACGGGGGACGTGGACTTGGCGGCATCGTTCACGGGTGCCAGCCTAGTGCCCATGACTGACGACTCCACGACGGACGCATCCTCGGCCCCTTTCGCCTCCCAGCTCACCGCCGCGGGCGTCCCCCCGCGGCTGTGGCCCATGCTCTCGAGCCACGGCGTCGGCACGCTCGTGGAGAAGCTCGGCATCGTCTTCACCGACATGGAGGTGGAGCGCGTCGGGGCGACCATGCCCGTGGGCGGCAACACGCAGGTGGTCGGGTTGCTGCACGGCGGCGCCACGGCCGCCCTCGCCGAGACCCTTGGTTCCTTCGCGGCTGCCCTCCACGCGGCCGGCCGCGCGCGGCCCGTGGGAGTCGACCTGAACATCACGCACCACCGCGGGGCCACGGACGGCAGCGTGCGCGGCCTCTGCACGCCGCTGCACCTGGGGCGCAGCTCGACCTCTCACCTCATCGAGGTGTTCGACGAGGCGGGGCGCCGCATCGCGACCGCCCGCATCACGAACCAGCTGCTGACCCCGCGCTGAGCCCGGACCGACGGCGGGGCCGGGACGGAGGCATCCCCCGTTCCGGCCCCGCCGCCTCCCAAAGGGGTCAGAGACCCACGAAGCCGTTGAGCTGCGGGACGATGAGGCAGATCCCGAACAGGATCACCACGCCGGCCAGGGCGAAGCAGACCCACGCCCAGCCCCGGTGGACGGCCGCGTTGCGGTGCTCGTCCTCGGCAACAGCCTGCAGGCGCACGCCCAGGCCGTACAGGCCCACCACCACGAGGGCGGCGAGGACGGTGGCGAAGGCCACCTGGAGGAACGCGATCCAGTTGACCATGATCAGTTCTCCTCTTCGTCGGCGCGGGCGGGAACCGGGGCCGCGGTCGGCGGCGGGGCGTCGTCGGGCGCCGAGGCGGGCTCGACGGGAGACCCGTCCTCGCCGTCGGTGCGGGCCACCTTGGCCTCCAGGCGGCGCAGCGCCTCTTCGGCGTCCAGGCGCCGTCGGGTCTCGCTGAGCTCCGCCGCCGCGAGCGCCCTGGCGTGCTTGGCCGCCTCGTTGGCCGCACGGCGCGCGCGACGGGCCTCGGCCTCGGCGCGCTGGGCGGCCTCGCGGGCGTGGCGCGCGGCGGAGCGGCGTTCCTTCTTCGAAGGGATGTGCACCGCGGCACCGGAGGCCTCGACGTCGCTCATGGCGTTGTGGTGGCTGATCCCCTGGCGCTGGGAGACGACGAAGATGCTGACGATGGCCCCCAGTCCAAGCACGATGAGGGCGATGATCCCCCACAGGCCCAGGTGGGTGAGGACCGCGGCGATGGCGCCCACGATGGCGGAGGCGGGCAGCGTGAAGAGCCAGCCGGTCGCGATGCGGCCGGCTGTGCGCCAGCGCACGCCCGCACCCTTGCGGCCGAGCCCGGAACCGATGACGGAGCCCGAGGCCACCTGCGTCGTCGAGAGGGCGAAGCCGAGGTGGGACGAGGCCAGGATGGCGGAGGCCGTGGAGACCTCCGCGGCGAAGCCCTGCGCGGGCTTCACGTCCGTAAGTCCCGTGCCCATGGTGCGGATGATCCGCCAACCGCCCGTGTACGTGCCCAGGGCGATGGCCAGGGCGCAGGCCGCGATGACCCACAGCTGCGGATCGGAGCCGGCGGCCTGGTGACCCGCCGCCACGAGGACCAGGGTGATGATGCCCATGGTCTTCTGGGCGTCATTGGTGCCGTGCGCCAGCGCCACGAGGGAGGAGGAGAAGATCTGGCCGATGCGGAAGCCTCCGCGCTTGGGCGAGGCCGTCCCCGAGGGGCGGCTCGTGATGGCGTACGCCAGCCGCGTCGAGAGATACGCGGCGACACCCGCGATGAGCGGCGCGGCGACGGCGGGCAGCAGGACCTTGTCCACGAGGGAGATCCAGTTGACGGCGGAGAAGCCGGCGCCCACCACGGCCGCGCCGATGAGACCTCCGAACAGCGCGTGAGAGGAGGAGGAGGGCAGGCCGAAGAGCCACGTGACGAGGTTCCACAGCACCGCACCCATGAGGCCGGCCAGGATGACGCTCGGCGTGATGGCCAGCGATCCGTCCCCCGTCCCCTCGTTGATGAGGCCCCCCGAGACCGTCTTGGCCACCTCAGTGGACAGGAAGGCTCCCACGAGGTTCAACGCGGCCGCGAGGGCCACCGCCGCCTTGGGTTTGATGGCGCCCGTCGCAATGGGTGTGGCCATCGCATTGGCCGTGTCGTGAAAACCGTTGGTGAAGTCGAAGAACAACGCCAGTGCAATGACGATGACCACCAACAAGAGCGGATCCATGCGGCTCCTCGGGGGGTGTGAAAGCTTCGGTCGTGCCGTCCCCGGCGCGAGGGATCTCGTCACCCGGAAGTCACCCCGCGTTCACGCGAGGCCGCATCCATCCTAGGGCCTCATGCACACGATCCCCACCCGACCGGAACGATCCGGGGGCCGCGCACGGCGTGCGCGGCCCCCGGATCGAGGAGGTGGGGCTACTTCTGGGGGATCTGGTCCAGGACCGCCTCGGCCACCTCGCGCATGGAGAGGCGGCGATCCATCGAGGTCTTCTGGATCCAGCGGAAGGAATCGGGCTCGCTGAGGTCGAGTGAGGACATGAGGCGGGCCTTGGCGCGGTCCACGAGCTTGCGGGTCTCGAACTGCTCCTGCAGGTCCGTGATCTCCGCCGCCAGCGCGGCGATCTGCTCGCCGCGGGAGATGGCGATCTCGATGGCGGGGATGAGGTCCGCCTGCGTGAAGGGCTTGACCACGTAGGCCATGGCTCCGGCCTCCTGGGCGCGTTCCACGAGTTCGCGCTGACTGAACGCGGTGAGCAACACCACGGGCGCGATGCGTTCCTCATTGATCTGCGCCGCCGCCGTGATGCCGTCCATGACGGGCATCTTGACGTCCATGAGCACCAGGTCGGGGCGGTGCTCCCTGGCCAGGTCGACGGCCTGTTCGCCGTTGGAGGCCTGCGCCACCACGTCGTAGCCCTCCTGCTGAAGCATCTCGACGATGTCGAGACGGATGAGCGTCTCGTCCTCGGCGACGACGACTCGACGGGGGGTGCTGGTGGTCATGGGGGCTCCTGAAGGGCGCGAGACATGCGGGGGCGCTCCGTTGCGCGGTGTACTGCTCTCAGCCTAGTAGACTGTTGCCGTGCGCCGACGATCGGTCCGGATCTCGGTGCACGGGCATGATGGAGGCCCGAGTGGCGGAATTGGTAGACGCACCGCACTCAAAATGCGGCGACGAAAGTCGTGCGGGTTCGAGTCCCGCCTCGGGCACATGCGAAGGGCCCCGGAGAGATCCGGGGCCCTTCTCCGTCCCCACCCGCGCCCACGGTCCGCGGGTGCCGCCTGCCCGGCCCGGCAGGCGGTCAGGTGGGACACGAAGGGGCCGCGCGGCGTCGGGCAGTCCGACGGCGCGCGGCCCCTTCCGAGGGATCCGGTGGGATCAGTGCTCGTTCATGCGACGCACGATGTCCTCGGCCGCCTCCTCGCGGGTCCGCCAGGGGCGGATCTCCTCGTGGCGGTTCTCGTTGCGCCGACCGTCGGTGCCACCCTCGAGGATGTCGCCGATGCGGTGCACGCGCAGCGAGTTCGTGGAGCCGGCCTTGCCGGGCGGGGAACCTGAGACGACCAGGACCAGGTCGTCGTTCTGCACGAGCTTGAGCTCGAGGAGCTCTTCCTCGACCTGCGCGCTCATCTTGTCGGTGTGGTCGACGAACTCGACCAGGCGCGGCGTGATGCCCCAGAAGAGGCACATATAGTTCACGGTCTGCTTGTTCGAGGTGAAGCCGAGCATGGGCGTCTCGGGACGCATGCGGCTCAGGCGACGGGCCGAGTCACCGGTCTGCGTGAAGCCGACGATGAACTTGGCGCCCACCTCCTGGGCCACCTCCACCGCGGCACGCGTCACGGCACCGCCGCGGGTGCGGGGCTTGGCCGAGAGCTGCGGGATGCGGGAGAGCCCGTGGTCCTCGGTGGACTCGATGATGCGGGCCATGGTGCGGATGGCGCCGATGGCGTACTTGCCCACGCTCGTCTCGCCGGAGAGCATGACGGCGTCCGCGCCGTCCAGCACGGCGTTGGCGCAGTCGGAGGTCTCGGCGCGCGTCGGCGTCGGGGCCTCGATCATGGACTCGAGCACCTGCGTGGCGACGATGACGGGCTTGGCCCAGCGGCGGGCCAGCTCCACGGCGCGCTTCTGCACGATCGGCACGTCCTCCAGCGGGAGCTCCACGCCGAGGTCGCCGCGGGCCACCATGATGGCGTCGAACGCGTCGATGATCTCCTCGAGGGCCTCGACGGCCTGCGGCTTCTCGATCTTGGCGATGACCGGGACGCGGCGCCCCTCCTCGTCCATGATCTGGTGCACGCGGTCGATGTCGTCCGCGCGACGCACGAAGGACAGGGCCACCATGTCGACGCCGGCGCGCAGGGCCCAGCGCAGGTCCTCCTCGTCCTTGTCGGACAGGGCGGGGACGTTGACGGCCACGCCGGGCAGGTTGATGCCCTTGTGGTCGGAGACCTGGCCGCCGACGACGACCTCGGTCACGACGTCGGTGTCCGTCACGGACAGGGCGCGCAGGCGCACCTTGCCGTCGTTGATCAGCAGCGTGTCGCCGGGCGCCACGTCGCCGGGAAGGCCCTTGAAGGTGGTGCCGCACTCCCGCGCGTCACCCTCCACGTCGCGCGTGGTGATCGTGAAGCGGTCGCCCTCGGCCAGGACGGGCTGCAGGCCGTTCGCGAAGGTCTCCAGGCGGATCTTGGGACCCTGCAGATCGGCGAACACACCGACCGGCTGGCCCAGGTCGTTGGCGGCCTGGCGCACATTGGCCAGGATGTTGGCGTGGGTCGCGTGGTCGCCGTGGCTCATGTTGAGTCGCGCCACGTTCATGCCGGCCTCGATCGCTTCCCTGGCCTTGTCCAGGGTCGCGATGGCCGGTCCGAACGTGACGACGATCTTGGCTCGTCTCACCGTTGGATGCCTCTTCTTTTCGGGGGATCTGAAAAAAGGGGGCGACGTCCTCGGCGCTCCGCTCGGGTGATGGCCGACGCCAAGCTGGGCTTGTGTCGACCATCACCAGCTTACTACCTACGCGAGCGTGAACCCGCGATCGCTCGCGCGCACCGGGTCGGGCAGCTCGGCCCCGCCCAGGTAGCGCTGCACGGCCGCGGCGGCGGAACGGCCCTCGGCGATGGCCCAGACGATGAGCGAGGCACCGCGCCCGGCGTCGCCCGCCACGAAGACCCCGGGGGCCGCCGCGTAGTCCTCGGCGCGGGCGAAGGTGCCACGGGCGTCGGCGGCGAGCCCCAGCTGCTCGGACGCCCCGGAGGTCTCAGCCCCCGTGAAGCCCAGGGCCAGGAGCACCAGGTCGGCCTGGATGACGCGCTCGGTGCCCGCCTTGGGCAGGCGGCCCTGCGGCGTGTACTCCGTCTCCGCGACGCGCAGGCCCGTGACGGCGCCTCCCTCGCCCACGAACTCCACGGTGGAGGCCAGGTAGGTGCGCTCCCCGCCCTCCTCGTGGGCACTCGCGACCTCGAAGAGGGCAGGGTGCAGGGGCCACGGCTGGTGGGCCGGGCGCTCCGACGGCGGCTGCTTGCCGATGGCGAGCGTCGTCACGGAGGCCGCGCCCTGACGGTGAGCGGTGCCGATGCAGTCCGCGCCCGTGTCGCCGCCGCCCAGGATCACCACGTGCTTGCCCTTGGCGTCTATCAGGCCGGGGACGTCCTCCCCCGCCACGGCGCGATTGGCCTGCACCAGGTACTCCATGGCCTGGTGCACGCCGCCCAGCTCGCGGCCGGGGATCGCGAGCTCGCGGCCCACGGGGGCGCCGCTGGCGACGACGACGGCGTCGTAGCGCCGACGCAGCTCGTCCCACGTGATGTCCTCGCCGATCGTGACTCCGGTGCGGAAGCGCGTGCCCTCGGCCTCCATCTGCCGCAGGCGGACCTCGAGGATGTCCTTCTCCAGCTTGTAGTCGGGGATGCCGTAGCGAAGCAGGCCGCCGAGCTTGTCGTCGCGCTCGAACACGACCACGGTGTGGCCGGCCCGCGTGAGCTGCTGGGCCGCGGCCAAGCCGGCTGGGCCGGAGCCCACGACGGCGATGGTGTGCTCCGTGTGGCGCAGCGGCGGGCGCGGTTCGATGCCCTCCCCCGCCAGCGCCGCGTCGGCGATGGAGACCTCGACCTGCTTGATCGTCACGGCGGGCTGGTTGATGCCGAGCACGCAGGAGGACTCGCACGGGGCGGGGCACAGGCGGCCGGTCAGTTCGGGGAAGTTGTTGGTCGCCTCCAGGCGCTGCACCGCCTCGTCCATGCGTCCCTGCCACACGAGGTCGTTGAACTCGGGGATGAGATTGCCCAGCGGGCAGCCGGCATGGCAGAACGGCACGCCGCAGTCCATGCAGCGCCCCGCCTGCGTGCGGACCACGCGCGGGTCCGGCTTCTCGTAGACGTCCTTGAAGTCGAGCAGACGCACGGGAACGGGTCGCCTCGCCTGCGTCTGGCGCTCACGGGTGGTCAGGAATCCGCGCGGGTCAGCCACGGGTCGCCTCCAGAATGCGGGCCCAGACGGTCTCGCCGTCCGGGTCGAGTCCCTCCGCGACCGCCTCGTCGCGCGTGCGGAGCACGGCGGCGTAGTGGCGCGGCATGATCTTGGTGATGCGGGCGGCGGTGTCCTGGAAGTCCAGGAGCAGCTGCGCCGCGACGGACGAGCCGGTCTCCTCCGCGTGTCGCTTGAGCAGCTCTCTCACGAGCTCCGCGTCCGCGGCGTCGAGGGCCGTGACGTCCAGCGTGGTGCTCGCCTCGACGTTGAGGCGTCCGCGGTCCAGGTCGAGGACGTAGGCCACGCCTCCGGACATGCCGGCCGCGAGGTTGCGGCCCACGGGACCGAGCACCAGCGCCAGGCCGCCGGTCATGTACTCCAGCCCGTGGTCGCCGATGCCCTCGACGACGGCGGTGGCACCGGAGTTGCGCACCAGGAAGCGCTCGCCCACCTGGCCTCGCAGGAAGATCTCGCCGGACGTGGCTCCGTAGCCGATGACGTTGCCCGCCACGACGTTCTCCTCCGCGGCGAAGGCGGCGTCCCGGCCCGGCCTGACCACGATGCGGCCTCCGGAGAGGCCCTTGCCCGTGTAGTCGTTCGACTCCCCGAAGAGGCGAAGGGTGATGCCGGCCGGGAGGAACGCGCCGAGCGACTGGCCGGCGGCCCCGGAGAGCGTGACGTCGATCGTGTCCTGCGCCAGCGTGTCGATGCCGAAGGTCTTCGTCACGACGTGGCCGAGCATGGTGCCCACGCTGCGGTCGGTGTTGACCACGTCGAGGGCGATCCGCACCGGCTCGCGGCGCTCAAGGGCATCGGAGCTGAGCTCGATGAGGCGGTGGTCGAAGTGCTCCTCCAGCTCGTGCTGCTGCTGCGTGGAGTGGTGCAGCGTGCCGCCGAAGGGCCTGGCGTACTCGCCGAACAGCCCGGAGAGGTCCAGCCCGTCCGCCTTCCAGTGCCGGATGGCGTCGTCCGTCTCCAGCAGCTCGGCGTGCCCCACGGCCTCCTCGATGCTCCGGAAGCCGAGGGAGGCCAGCAGCTCGCGCACCTCCTGCGCCAGGTACTCGAAGAAGGTCTCGACGAACTCGGGCTTGCCAGTGAAGCGCGAGCGCAGCTCGGGATTCTGGGTCGCGACGCCCACGGGGCAGGTGTCCAGGTGACACACGCGCATCAGGATGCAGCCGGAGACCACGAGCGGCGCGGTCGCGAAGCCGAATTCCTCGGCGCCGAGCAGCGCCGCGATGACAACGTCGCGCCCCGTCTTGAGCTGTCCGTCGGCCTGCACCACGACGCGGTCACGCAAACCGTTGAGCAGCAGCGTCTGCTGCGCCTCGGCGAGGCCGAGCTCCCACGGCGCGCCCGCGTGCTTGAGCGAGTTGAGCGGGCTGGCGCCCGTTCCGCCGTCGTGCCCCGAGATGAGCACGACGTCGGCCTTGGCCTTGGTCACGCCGGCCGCCACCGTGCCGATGCCGACCTCGGAGACGAGCTTGACGTGGACGCGCGCGCTCGGGTTGGCGCGTTTGGCGTCGTAGATCAGCTGGGCGAGGTCCTCGATCGAGTAGATGTCGTGGTGCGGGGGCGGGGAGACGAGCCCCACGCCGGGCGTGGAGTGCCGCGTCTTGGCCACCCAGGGGTACATCTTTGCGCCCATGAGCTGGCCGCCCTCGCCGGGCTTGGCACCCTGGGCCATCTTGATCTGGATGTCCTCGGCGTTGGTGAGGTAGAGGCTCGTGACACCGAAGCGACCGGAGGCGATCTGCTTGACCGCGCTGCGGCGCTCGGGGTCGAGCAGGCGCTCCACGTCCTCGCCGCCCTCGCCCGTGTTGGACTTGCCCCCCAGGCGGTTCATGGCGATGGCGAGGGTCTCGTGCGCCTCCTGCGAGATGGAGCCGTAGCTCATGGCGCCGGTGGAGAAGCGTTTGACGATCGCGGAGACGGGCTCCACCTCGTCGATGTCGATGGGCTCTCGCACGCCGTCCCTGAAGCGGAAGAGCCCGCGCAGCGTCTTGAGCTCCTGGGCCTGCTCGTCCACCCGGGAGGTGTACTCGCGGAAGACGTCGAAGCGGCGCTCACGCGTGGCGTGCTGCAGCGTGAAGACCGTCTGCGGGTCGAAGAGATGCGGCGCGCCGTCGCGGCGCCACTGGTACTCGCCGCCGGTCTCCAGGACCTGGTGGGGGTCGGAGTTGCCGTCGGCCGGGTAGGCCGCCGCGTGGCGTTTGCGGGTCTCCTCCGCGATCACGCCGAGGCCAACGCCGCCCATCTGGGTCGCGGCCCCGACGAAGTAGGCGTCGACGACGCCGCGGGAGAGGCCGAGGGCCTCGAAGGTCTGCGCCCCGCAGTAGGAGGCCACCGTGGAGATGCCCATCTTCGACATGATCTTCAGCACGCCCTTGCCCAGGGCCTTGATGAGGTTCTTGGCCGCCGTCTCCGGCGTGACCTCCCCCAGCGTTCCGGTGCGGGCGAGGTGCTCCACCGTCTCCAGCGCCAGGTAGGGGTTGACCGCAGTGGCGCCGAAGCCGATGAGCGTGGCCACGTGATGCACCTCGCGCACGTCGCCGGCCTCCACGAGCAGGGAGGTGCGCATGCGGTTGGCCGCACGCAGCAGGTGATGGTGCACGGCGGAGGTGAGCAGCAGCGAGGGAATGGGTGCCCACTGCGCGTTCGAGTCGCGATCGGAGAGGACGATGTACTTCACGCCGCGGTTGACGGCCGCCGAGACCTTTTCGCAGATCTCCGTGAGCCGGGCGGCCAGCTCCTGCTCGCCGCCGTCGGGCCGGTAGAGGCCGCGCACGCGCAGGGTCTCCTTGGCCCCGGCCCCGTCCCGGGAGTTGACGACGCGCGCCAGCTGGTCGTTGCTCATGACCGGGAAGTCGAGCGAGATCATGGTGGTGGGCTCGAAGCCGGTGCCCAGCAGGTTACCGACGGGACCGATGGTGGTGCGCAGGCTCGTGACGAGCTCCTCGCGCAGGGCGTCGAGCGGGGGGTTCGTGACCTGCGCGAAGGACTGGATGAAGTAGTCGAAGAGCAGGCGCGGACGCTGGGAGAGCACGGCGACGGGGGTGTCGGTGCCCATGGCGCCGAGCGGTTCCGCGCCCGTCGCGGCCATGGGGGCCAGCAGGATCTTCAACTCCTCCGTGGTGTAGCCGAAGGTGCGCTGGCGGACCTCGATGGAGCCGGCGCCGGAGACGACGTGTTCGCGCTCGGGAAGGTCCTCGAGCGAACGCTGATTGGCCTTGACCCACTCGCGCCACGGGTTGGCGGCGGCCACCTCGGCCTTGATCTCCGCATCCTCGACGATGCGACCCGCCTCGGTGTCGATGAGGAACATCTTCCCGGGCGAGACGCGACCCTTGCGCACCACGGTGGCCTGGTCGATGTCCACGACGCCGACCTCGGAGGCCAGGACCACGAAGCCGTCCTCGGTGACCCAGTAGCGGGAGGGACGCAGGCCGTTGCGGTCGAGTACGGCGCCCACGAGGCGTCCGTCGGTGAACGCGACGGCGGCCGGGCCGTCCCACGGCTCCATGAGCATGGCGTGGTACTGGTAGAAGGCGCGCTTGTCCTCGTCCATCGTGAGGTCGTTCTCCCAGGCCTCAGGGATCATCATCATGATGGCCTGCGGGAGCGGGCGGCCGCCCAGCATGAGTAGCTCCGCGACCTCGTCGAAGGAGGCCGAGTCGGAGGCACCAGGGGTGCAGATGGGGAAGAGTTCCTCCGGCACCTCGCCGAGCAACGGCGAGGCCAGCTGCGACTGGCGGGCGCGCATCCAGTTGCGGTTGCCCTTGACCGTGTTGATCTCCCCGTTGTGGGCGATGGTGCGGAAGGGCTGGGCCAGCGGCCACGAAGGGAACGTGTTGGTGGAGAAGCGCGAGTGCACCACGCCGATGCGCGTGGCGAAGCGCTCGTCCGACAGGTCGGGGTAGAACGGCTGCAGCTGCGCCGTGGAGAGCATGCCCTTGTAGACGATGGTGCGGGAGGAGAAGCTCGGGAAGTAGACGCCGAACTTGGACTGGGCGCGCTTGCGCACGCGCCAGGCGCGGGCATCGAGCTCGGCCGTGTCGCCGTCGGCGCAGCTCACGAAGAACTGCGCGAAGCGGGGCATGGTGGCCAGGGCGGCCTCGCCGATGCCGTCGGTGTCGATGGGTAGCTCGCGCCAGCCGAGCACCGTGAGTTCCTCGTCAGCCGCGAGCACCTCGAGCCCAGAACGGGACATCGCCTCGTCCGCCGCCTCGCGCGGCAGGAAGGCCATGCCGACGGCGTACTCCCCCGCCGCGGGAAGCTCGAAGCTCACGACGTCGCGGAAGAAACCGTCCGGCATCTGCACCAGCAGGCCGGCGCCGTCGCCCGTGCCCTCGTCGGCTCCCACGGCGCCGCGGTGCTCCAGGCGGCGCAAGGCGTGCAGCGCGTGCTCCACGAGCTCGTGTGTCGGCTCGCCGTGCAGGGAGGCCACGACGGCGAGGCCGCACGCGTCCTTCTCGTTGGCCGGGTCGTACAGCCCGGTCGCCTCCGGGATGGCGGCGAAGGAGCGGAAGGGGTTGGGCGCCTCCGGCTGACCCGGCGCCGTGCTGCGCTGCTCGTTCATGTCGATCTGGTCCTTCGCTCGATGTCCTGCGTGCCGCGCCCCGCGTGTGACCCGGCGTCGTCGACGGGGCGCACGCTCGGGATTGCGGGCACATGACAAAGCTACGAGCGCTGTGTGTCCGGGATGTTTCGCCCCCGTCACACGGGAGTTGCCGCTTCCCGGCCATGTTTCGCGGGGATGACCCCTCCGGCCCCAGGGATCCCGCAACGCCGAAGGGCGGCCGCAACCGGTGACGGTGCGGCCGCCCTCGCGGTCCGTGCGGCGGCGCCGCGGGGTGTCTCGCTCCCCGTTCTCAGGACTCGCCGTGCCGCGGTCGTTCCCCCTCCGGGGCGGCCTCCTCGAGGTCGGACCGCGTGGGGTACGGGCTCGCCTCCGCCTCTTCCGCCGACGCCGCCGCGCTGACGCCGGGCTCGGAGTCGGTGGCCGGGGGCGAGGCGACGGGCGCCGAAGGGGCGGGCGCGGCGGCGTCGGGCACCACGGGGACGGATTCACCGTCCCCGACGGGCCCGCGGCCGGGCAGGTACATGTCGCTTCCCGTGGCGCGGCGCGAGCGGATGAGGCACAGCACGAAAACCAGGAGGGCGACGACGAACATGCCGATCGAGGTCCACACGTTCAGGCGGGCGGTGACGCCGCCGATCGTGATCATCTGGGCCTCGTCGATGCGCAGGGCCTCGATCCAGGAGCGGCCGGCGGTGTACAGGACCACGTAAAGCCACAGCAACGCACCGCGGCGCAGCTTGAAACGCCTGTCCACCAGGAGCAGCACGACCACGGCGGCCACGTTCCACAAGCACTCGTAGAGGAAGGTAGGGTGGAAGAGCGTGTCGGCCGCGTAGCCGGACGGGAAGTTGGGGCTGTCCGCATCGATCCGCAGGCCCCACGGCAGCGTCGTCGGGCGGCCGAAGAGCTCCTGGTTGAACCAATTGCCCCAGCGGCCGATCGCCTGGGCCAGCAGGACGCCCGGGGCGGCCGCGTCCGCGAACGCGGAAAGCCTCACGCCCGCGCGGCGGGTGCCGATCCAGGCGCCGAGCGCGCCGAGCGCGATGGCGCCCCAGATCCCCAGGCCGCCGTTCCAGATGTAGAGGGCCTTGACCGGGTCCCCCGTGCCGTCGAAGCCCGGCCCGAAGTAGGCGTCGGGGGACGTGATCACGTGGTAGAGGCGGCCGCCCACGATGCCGAAGGGGATGGCCCAGATGGCCACGTCCCAGATGACGTCCGTCTCGCCGCCGCGCGCCTTCCAGCGGCGCAGCGTCATCCACACGGCCACGACGATGCCGAGCAGGATGCACAGCGCGTAGGCGTGCACCGTGAGCGGGCCCAGGCTGAACTTCGCCAGGGACTCCGGCGGGGAGGGGATGGAGGCGGGCAACACGGTCCCGATCACGCGGCGTCCTTCCCACTCAGGTGGGCGGTCAGCCTGGCCACGGCCTCGACGCCGCCGTCGCCGAGCGCGGAGACGAGCGCCGTGCCCACGATGACGCCGTCGGCGTACGCGCCGATCTCCTCGACGTGCTCGCGGCGCGAGACGCCCAGCCCCACGCAGGCGCGCTCGGCGCCGGCCGCGTGGGCCGCGTCCACGACGCCCTGGGTGACGGAGGACACCTCGGAGCGGGCCCCCGTGACGCCCATGACGGAGACACAGTAGACGAAGCCGCGGCTCGCCTCGACCGTGGCGCGTACGCGCTCCGGCGTGCTGGAGGGGGCCGTGAGGAAGACGCGGTCCAGGCCGAACTCGTCGCTCGCGGCGAACCACTCGGCCGCCTCGTCGGGGATCAGGTCCGGCGTGATGAGGCCGGCACCGCCCGCCTCGGCGAGACGGCGGGAGAACTCGCGCACGCCCATGCGCATGACGGGGTTCCAGTAGGTCATGACCATGACGGCGGCGTCGCAGCGGGCGGTGATGCCGGCCACGATCTCGAAGATGTTCGCGACGTGGAAGCCCCGCTCGAGGGCCCGCGTCGTGGCCGCCTGGATGACGGGACCGTCCATGACCGGGTCCGAGTAGGGGATTCCGACCTCGATCACGTCGGCGCCGTTCCGCGCCATCGCGACGGCGGCGTCGATCGTGGCCTGCACGTCAGGGAAGCCCGCCGGCAGATAGGTGATGAGGGCGGGGCGCCCCTGCGCGCGGGCCCGCTCGATGGCGGCCGCCGACTTGGAATCGATACGTGTGCTCACAGGGCTCACTCCCCCTTCTTCGCTGTCTCTTCGTCGATGAGGCCGAACCAGGCACCCGCGGTGCCCATGTCCTTGTCGCCACGGCCGGAGAGCGAGACCATGACGATCTTGCTCGAGGGGTCCTCGCCCGCCGCCGCGGCGACCTCGGCCAGGCGACGGCCCACCTTGATCGCGCCGGCCAGCGCGTGCGAGGACTCGATGGCGGGGATGATGCCCTCGGTGCGGCTGAGCAATCGCAGGGCGTCCATGGCCTCCGTGTCGGTGATGGGCTCGTAGCTGGCCCTGCCGATGTCGTGGAGGTAGGAGTGCTCCGGGCCGACGCCCGGGTAGTCCAGCCCGGCGGAAATGGAATGGGATTCGACCGTCTGACCGTCCTCGTCCTGCATGAGATAGGTCCTGGCGCCGTGCAGCACGCCGGGCCGACCCAGCGTGATGGTCGCGGCGTGACGGCCGGTCTCGACGCCGTCGCCCCCGGCCTCGAGGCCGTGGAGCGCCACCGCGGGATCGTCGAGGAAGCCGTGGAAGATGCCGATGGCGTTGGAGCCGCCGCCCACGCACGCGCAGACCGCGTCGGGGAGGCGCCCGGTCTGGGCCAGGATCTGTTCGCGGGCCTCGTTGCCGATGACCTCGTGGAAGTACCGGACCATGGCCGGGAACGGGTGCGCTCCGGCGGCCGTGCCGAGCAGGTAGTGGGTGGTGTCGACGTTGGTGACCCAGTCGCGCAACGCCTCGTTGATGGCGTCCTTGAGCGTGCGCGAACCGGCCGTCACGGGGATGACGGTGGCGCCGAGCAGCTCCATGCGCGCCACGTTGAGCGCCTGGCGCCGCGTGTCCTCCTCACCCATGTAGACGACGCACTCCATGCCGAAGAGCGCGGCGGCGGTCGCGGAGGCCACACCGTGCTGGCCCGCGCCCGTCTCCGCGATGAGGCGCGTCTTGCCCATGCGGCGGGCCAGGAGCGCCTGGCCGAGCACGTTGTTGATCTTGTGCGAACCCGTGTGATTGAGGTCCTCGCGCTTGAGGAAGACGCGCACGCCACCCGCGTGCTCGGCGAAGCGCTTGGCCTCCGTGAGCAGCGAGGGGCGGTTGGCGTAGTTGACGAGCAAATCGCGGAACTCCGCCTCGAACTCCGGGTCGACCTTGGCCTTCTCGAAGGTCTCCTCGAGCTGGTCGAGCGCCGCGATGAGGGACTCTGGCATCCAGCGTCCGCCGTACTCGCCGAAGTACGGGCCCGGCGCGTGCCGCAACCCCTCTCCCGACAGGAAGGCCTCCGCCGCGCCGTCCGGCGTGGGGGTCTGCTCGGTCATGCTGCTCCTTGGTGATGCAGGCGGTGGTGATCGGGCCCCGGGCGAGAGACGCACGGGGCCCGTGGGGATGCTAGGAACGCTCGGCAACGCCGGCGGCGGTGAAGCTGGCCACGGCGCCCGCCGGATCCGCCCCCTTGACGAGGGCCTCCCCTACGAGCGCCACATGGGCACCCGCCGCGGCGTACGCGGCGACGTCGGCCGCCTGGCCCACGCCGGACTCCGCCACGGCCACGCAGCCGGGCGGCAGGAGCGGCGCGAGCCGTCCGAAGGTGGAGGGATCGACGTCGAGCGTCTTCAGGTTGCGGACGTTGACGCCCACGAGGCGTGCTCCCGCCGCGGTCGCACGTTCGATCTCTTCGGCCGTGTGGGTCTCCACGAGCGCCGTCATGCCGAGCGACTCGGTGAGTCGCAGGAAGCCGGAGAGCGTCTCGTCGTCCAGCGCGGCGACGATGAGCAGGACCAGGTCTGCACCGTGCGCCCTGGCCTCGTGGATCTGGTACTCGTCGACCGTGAAGTCCTTGCGCAGCACGGGCACCTCGACCGCGGCGCGCACGGCGTCCAGGTCTGCCAGGGACCCGCCAAAGCGCCTGCCCTCGGTCAGGACGGAGATGGCCTTGGCCCCGCCGTCGGCGTAGGCACGGGCGAGGGCGGCGGGTTCGGGGATCTCGGCCAGCGCGCCCTTGGAGGGCGAGCGGCGCTTGACCTCGGAGATGATGCCGAAGGGGCTGCCCGTGGTGGGCGTCAGCGCCGCCAGGGCGTCGAGCGCGGGCGTGGCCTGCGCGGCGAGCTCGCGCATGCGCTCGAGCGGGATGGCGGCCCGGCGCTCCTCGAGGTCCTCGCGGACGCCGGCGATGATGTCGTCGAGGACCGTCATGGCGCGCTTCAGTGCGACTTGCTGTGCTTGCCGCCGACGCCGTACCCGGCGGCCTTCAACACGGCACCGACGATGAGACCGATGAGCACGACCGCGACGCCGCCCCAGAAGACGACCCAGTTGGGGATCGTGAAGGCGATGCAGGCGACGATGACGCCGACGATCATGATGCCGAACATGGCCCAGGAGGCGACCGTGTTCCCGTGACCCAGCTCCTCGTTCAGGATCGGGTCCGCGGTGGTCTGCTGCTCGGTGGTCACCATGGGGTGGTCTCCATTTCTCAGGGTGTGGCGCCCGGGGGCGCCGGTGATGCGGGTGCGCGGCCTGCGGACCGCCGGTCTCATTGTGCCACCCCGTCCCGCCGATGCGGCCATCGACGACACGTGGCGGGGGTGCTCAGTGGTAGCGGGCGCCGCGGATGCGGCCCTCGCCGTCGGTGGGGTCGCCGCCCTCCGTGAGGGCGTCCCAGCGGTCGATGTCGTCCATTGTGGAGACGTTGACGACGGCGCGCCCGCCCGTGGTGCGCTCGTAGCGGCGCCCGGAGCGCCACGTGGAGGCGCCGACGGCCACGACGACCGCGGCCACCAGCAGCACCACGCCGCCGAGCATGCTCAGCCATGGCCACACCGAGAGGGCGTACTCGGCGTCAACGCTCTGCAAGCCGAAGGACTTGCCCACCTTGGCGGCCGCGGCGGCGGACGGCTTGGCCAGCACGGGGACCACGAAGCCCACGAGCCCTGCTCCGACGAGGGCCTGGACCGCCGCCACGATGTAGCGCGCCACGCGGCCGGCGATGGTCGCGGCCACGGCGCAGGCCAGTCCCACCACCGTCAGCGCCATGACGGCGCTCGCGGCATCGGTCCCGGAGACCGCGACGGCGGAGAGCTGCACGCCGGAGGAGGGCGGCGGGACGGTGATCCAGGTGCGGGTCACGCCCAGGAGGGAGGCAAGCCCTCCCACGAGGCCGAGCAGGACGGCGTTGCGCCGGGAGAAGAGCCTAGCCCTGGTGCCCGACGTCGCGTGATCGGTCCCGGCGTCCTGCCCGGTCGCGTCGCCCGGCTCCGGCGCGTCGTTCGCGCGGGTCGCGCTCATCGGGCGGTCTCCTCGGCGGCGCCGCGCAGGGTGCCGGCCACGTGCACGGCGCGCAGCGGTGCGAAGGACTTGTTCATGGACTCGAGCGACTCCGCGTCGGGGTCCGAATCGGCCACGATGCCGCCGCCGGCCTGGACCGAGGCGACGCCGTTGCGCAGCACGGCCGTGCGGATGGCGATCGCCATGTCCATGTCGCCGGCCAGGTCGAAGTAGCCCACGACTCCCCCGTACACGCCGCGGCGCACAGGCTCCAGCTCGTCGAGCAGGCGCAGCGCGCGGGGCTTGGGGGCACCGGAGAGCGTCCCGGCCGGGAAGGTCGCCGCCAGCACGTCGTACGCGCTGACGCCCTTGTCGAGGGTGCCCACCACATTGGAGACGAGGTGCATGATGTGGCTGAAACGCTCCACCTCCATGAACTGCGTGACCTCGACGGTGCCAGGCACGCAGACCTTGGAAAGGTCGTTGCGGGAGAGGTCCACGAGCATGAGGTGCTCGCTGCGCTCCTTCTGGTCCCCCAGCAGGTCCTTCTCCAGGAGCTGGTCCTCCTCGTAGCCGGCGCCGCGCGGCCGCGAGCCGGCGATGGGATGCGTCACGACCCTGTCGCCCTGCACCGTGACGAGGGCCTCCGGTGAGGAGCCCACGACGGAGTACGCGCCGCCCTCCGGATGCTCGAAGGTGTAGAGGTACATGTAGGGGCTGGGATTGGTGGCGCGCAGGACGCGGTACACGTCCAGGGGCGCGGCGTCCGTCTCGAGGTCGAATCGGCGGGCCACGACGGCCTGGAAGACCTCGCCGTCCACGATGGCCTCCTTGGTCCTGGCGATGGCCGCGCGGTAACCGGCCTCGTCCCAGCTGTGACGCGCGGCGCCGAAGAGCGCCTCGCGGGAGACGTCCAGGCCACCGACGACGGCCGGCGACTCGGGTCCAGCGGCGGGACGCCCCAGCTCGGCGACCATGCGGCGCAGGCGCGCCAGGGCGTCCTCGTACGCCCCCTCGACGCCCGTGTCCATGCCGTCCTTGTTGTAGGCGTTGGCGACGAGGGTCAGGGTGCCGGCCACGTTGTCGTGGACGGCCATGTCGGTCACGAGGTTCATGGCCAGTTCCGGCAGCTCGGAGGGCGCGGTGTCCGGCTCCGGGAGCCGCTCCCAACGCCGCACGGCCTCCCAGCCGACGAAGCCGGCCAGCCCGGAGGTGAAGGGGGCGAAGGAGCTACCGCGCGGCAGCGCCAGATGGGCCACGGTGTCGCGCAAGACCTCGACGGGATTGCCGGCGAGCGGGACGCCGGCGGGGGGCTCGCCGAGCCAGAGGGCCTGACCGTCCCGGCTCGTGAGGGTCGCGGCCGAGCCTGCGCCGATGAAGGAGTAGCGGGCCCACACTCCCTCGGCGGCGGACTCGAGCAGGAACGTGCCGGGGCGACCGGCGCCGAGGCGCTCGTACACGCCCACGGGCGTCAACGCGTCGGCCAGGACCGTCATGGTGACGGGGATGACGCGCCGCGTCGCCGCGAGCTCGCGGAAGTGATCGATGGAGGGCTCGACGACGCCGAAGCGGGTCACGTCGTTTCCTTTCCTTCGGCGGCGGCCGGGTTCGGCGCCGCGCGATGAGACGGGGGCCGGCTTACTCGGGCTGGGGGTCGCCGGTGGAGAACAGGCCGCTGCCCACGACGGCGCCGAGGTCGCGTCCGTCGAAACAGGTACGGGTTCCGGTGTGGCAGGCGGCGCCGAGCTGTTCCACGCGCACCAGGAGGGCGTCGCCGTCGCAGTCAAGCGAGATGGAACGCACGTACTGGCGATGCCCGGAGGTGTCCCCCTTGCGCCAGTACTCCTGGCGCGAGCGCGACCAGAAGGTCACGCGGCCGGAGGTCAGGCTGCGGTGCAGGGCCTCCTGGTCCATCCATCCGAGCATGAGCACCTCGCCGGTGTCGTGCTGCTGGACGATGGCGGCCACCAGGCCGTCCGCGTCGAGCTTGAGGCGGGAGGCCACGGCGGGGTCGAGGGCCGGGGAGTCGGGCCTGGCGTCGGAGGACCGGGAGGACGGCGTTGAGGAGGACATCCCCACCATCGTACTGCCGAGCCCGTCGCGGGCCGCCGTCGTGACCCGTGTCGACGGACACCGCCGAGGCACCCGCGCTAGGCTCACCGGAATGGACCTCGCACTTTCCTCCCGGGCCGCCCTGGCCGAGTCCCTCCTCGCCGCCGGGCCGGACGCACCCACGCTCTGCGAGGGCTGGAGCGCCAGGCACCTGGCGGCGCACCTGGTTTTGCGCGAGCACTCCGTGTGGGCCGCCGGCATCCCCGGCGGGCCGCTCAACGCCGGCATGGAGCGACGCCTGGAGCAGATGGCCGAACGGGCGGCGAACCCCGCGGACTTCGCCGCCCTGGTGCGGCGCTTCGCGGCCGGCCCCGGCCGCCTCAGCCCGTTCTCCCTGCCCGGCGTCGACCGTGCCGCCAATCTGCTGGAGTACTTCGTCCACACGGAGGACGTCCGCCGCGCGCGCGAACAGTGGGCGCCCCGGGCGCTGGAGACGGAGTACGAGGACGCGCTGTGGAACCAGCTCGTCCAGCGCGGCGGGATGCTGCTGCGCGGGGCACCCACGGGGATCATCCTGGTCCGTGAGGGCGGCGTGCGCCGCCGCGTGCGCAAGGGTGCGGAGTCCGTGGCCGTCAGCGGCGGGCTCGGGGAGCTGGTCATGTTCGTCCACGGGCGCGGCGGGCACGCCCTCGTCACCCTGGAGGGTTCACCGGAGGCGACGCGGTCCCTGGCGGGGTTCCGACCGGCCGTCTAGCGTGGGGCGGTGACGCCTCCTCCGGCCGCTACCGAACGGTGTGACCGGCCGCGCGCATCGCCGCCTTGACCCTGGCGATCATGTCGTCTGGCCCGAAGTGGAAGACCGAGGCCGCCAGGACGGCGTCCGCCCCCGCCTCGACGGCGGGCGGGAAGTGCTCAGGCACGCCCGCCCCACCGGAGGCGATGAGCGGCACCTTCACCGCGGCGCGCACGGCACGGATCATCTCCAGGTCGAAGCCGTCCTTGGTCCCGTCCGCATCGATGGAATTGAGCAAGATTTCACCCACGCCGCGGCGCGCGGCCTCGCGGGCCCACTCCACGGCGTCCATCCCGGTGCCCTCGCGGCCGCCCTTGACGGTGACCTCGAAGCCGGAGGCGAGCCCGGGCGCAAAGGAGCGCCGGGCGTCGAGGGAGAGCGTGAGCACCTGCGAGCCGAAGCGCCGGGTGATCTCGTCGATCACGTCAGGGCGCACCACGGCGGCGGTGTTGATCGAGGCCTTGTCCGCGCCGGCGCGCAGCAGGCGGTCGACGTCGGTCACGGCCCGCACGCCGCCGCCCACCGTCAGCGGGATGAACACCTCGTCGGCCGTGCGGCCCACGACGTCGAACACGGTCTCCCGGTTTCCCGAGGAGGCCGTGACGTCGAGGAAGGTGAGCTCGTCGGCGCCGGCCCGGTTGTAGCGCTGGGCCAGCTCCACCGGGTCCCCGGCGTCCCGCAGGCCCTCGAAGTTGACGCCCTTGACGACGCGGCCGTTGTCGACGTCGAGGCAGGGGATGACGCGGATGGCGACAGACATGTGCTCGTCCTCAGATGCGGCAGGCGTTGATGGCCGTCACGAGGATGGCACGCGCGCCCAGGTCGTAGAGCGAATCCATGACCTGGTTGGTGGTCTCCTTGCGCACCATGGAGCGCACGGCCACCCACTCCGAATCGCGCAACGGCGACACGGTGGGGGACTCGAGGCCGGGCGTGAGCGCCGAGGCCTGCTCCACCAGGTCCTTGCGGATGTCGTAGTCGAGCAGGACGTAGCGCCGGGCCACGAGCACGCCCGTGAGGCGGCGCTGGAGCACGTCGAGCCCGGTGGGGCGGTGCCCTGTGCGGCCGATCACGATGGCCTCCGACTCCATGAGGGGCTCGCCGAAGGGCTCCAGCCCGGCGGCGCGCATGGTGGAGCCCGTCTCCACGACGTCGGCGATCGCGTCCGCGACCCCCAGCCGGATGGAGGTTTCGATGGCGCCGTCGAGGCGCACGGTGGAGGCGTCGATGCCGTGCTCGGCGAGGAAGCGGTCGACGAGGACGCGGTAGCTCGTGGCGATCCGCTTGCCGCTCAGTTCCTGCAGCGAGGAGAAGTTCCCCTGCGGGCCGGCGAAGCGGAAGGTCGAACGACCGATGCCGAGCGGCATGAGCTCCTCCGCGTCGCCGTTCACGTCGGCGTCGAGGAAGAGGTCGCGGCCCGTGATGCCGAGGTCGAGCACGCCCCGGCCCACGTACACGGCGATGTCGCGCGGGCGCAGGTAGAAGAATTCGACGTCGTTCTCAGGGTCGGTGATGGCCAGCTCGCGGGAGTCCCTGCGCTGGCGGTAGCCGGCCTCCGTGAGCATGGAGGTGACGGCCTCGGAGAGGGAACCCTTGTTGGGCACGGCGATGCGGAGCATGGTTTCAAGCCTTCTGTGGGGGCGCGGCCGCGAGGGGCCGGCGCGGGCGGCCGGGTTGGCCGCTGCGAAAGGGGGTGCCGGGCCTGCCGTTCGCCACGCGCTTATGCGCGCGGGGAACGGCTACAGGTGCTTGTAGACGTCCTCGAGGCCGATCCCCTTGGCGAGCATCATGACCTGCAGGTGGTAGAGCAGCTGGGAGATCTCCCCCGCCGCCTCGTCGAGCGACTCGTATTCAGAGGCCATCCACACCTCCGCGGCCTCCTCGACGATCTTCTTGCCGATGAAGTGGACGCCTGCGTCCAGCTCGGCGACCGTCCCGGAGCCCTCGGGGCGTTCCTGCGCCTTGGCGGAGAGCTCCGCGAAAAGCGATTCAAAGGTTTTCACGCCCCCAGGCTACCGGGCCGCCCGCCCCGGTCCCGAACGCGTGACGTCGCGGTGCCCGACGCCGCCCGGCCGGGCCCCGTCCGCCGCTAGCTGATCAGGGCCAGGTCCACGGCGGCGAGGGTGGCCTCGTAGCCCTTGTCCTCCGCGGCGCCGGCACCGCCCGCGCGGTCCAGGGCCTGGCGCACCGTGTGGCACGTGAGCACGCCGTTGCCGATCGCCGTGTCCGTGTCCAGGCCCACCCGCGTGAGACCGTCCACGGCGGAACGGGAGACGTGGTCGAAGTGGGGCGTGGCGCCCTCGATGACGGCTCCAAGCGCCACGACCGCGTCGGCGCGCGTGGCCAGGCGGGCGGCGGCGAGGGGCAGCTCGAGGGCACCGTCGACGTGGTGCAGCGTGAGGTCCGTGATGCCCAGTTCCGTGGCGGCACGGCGGGCGCCGTCCACGAGCAGGCCCACGATCTCGTGGTTCCACCGCGTGGCGACGACGGCCAGGGCGAACGCCCCGGTCGGTCGCCTGCGCGGCGCCGCACCGGGTCCGGGGGCCCCTGCGCCGCTCATGCCGCACCGCCCACGATGCCCTCGGCACCCGGGTTGCGAGGGCCGAAGAGATGTCCCATGCGTTCCCCCTTGACGCGCAGGTACTCCCGCGCCTGTTCCCTGGTGACGGCGACGGTGGGGATCATGGACTCCACGGCGATCCCGGCCCCGGCCAGGGCGGACGCCTTGGCCGGGTTGTTGCTCAGGAGCCGCACGCGGTGGATCCCGCGTTCGGCGAGGGCAGCGGCCGCGGCGGCGTAGTCGCGTTCGTCGGCGGCCCTACCGAGGGCCAGATTGGCCTCGACGGTGTCGGAGCCCGAGTCCTGCAGGGCGTACGCGCGGATCTTGTCCGCCAGGCCGATCCCGCGCCCCTCGTGGCCGCGCAGGTAGAGAAGGATCGCGTCCCGCTCCCCCACGGCGGCCAGGGCCTCCTCCAGCTGCTCCGCGCAATCGCAGCGCAGAGACCCCAGCGACTCCGAGGTGAGGCATTCCGAGTGCAGGCGCACCAGCGGCGCCGGGGCCTCCGCCGGAGTCACCCCCACCGGCGCCGAGGTGCGCGTCGCGGACTGGACCCACACGACGTCGGACCCCTGGCCCTCCCTGACCCGGACGGAGAACTCGCCGTGCGCGGTGGGCAGCAGGGCCCAGGGGGTCCAGGCCGCGGCGAGCCCCGCCTCCTGGGCGGCGATCTCGTCGAGTCCCAGGTGCACCAGCCCGTGCCGCTCGGCGAAGTCCGCGACGTCGGTGCCGCGCAACACCTCGCCGTCGTCGCCGACGAGCTCGGCGATGACGCCGACGTCGCCCAGACCGGCCAGGCGGGTCAACGCGACCGCGGCCTCGGTGTGCCCGCGCCGCACGGCCAGGCCTCGCTCGCGGGCCACCAGCGGGAAGACGTGGCCGGGCCGCGTGATCGACTCAGGCGTGGCCGTCGGATCGGCCAGGACCTGCAGCGTGAGGGCGCGCTCCGAAGCCCCGATCCCCGTCCCCACACCCACGGCGTCGCAGGACACCGTATAGGCGGTGCCCTTGGGATCCTGGTTCCGCGCGACCATGGGTGGCAGCCCGAGGACCCGCGCCCGCCCGGCCGGCATGGGGGCGCAGAGCACGCCCGAGGTGTGCCGGACGAGGAAGGCGACGGCCGCCGCATCGGCCGTGGAGGCGGCGAGGACGAGGTCCGCCTCGTCCTCCCGCTCGGGGTCGTCGCTCACGAGCACGGGACGACCGGTGCGCAGCTCCTCGAGGGCTCGTTCCAGCGCGTTCGCGCGGACCGAGGCGTTCACGCCGCACCCGCCACGGCCGCCCGGCGGGCGGCGTACCGCGCCAGCACGTCCGCCTCGACGTTGACGGCTGCGCCGACGCGCAGGAGACCCAGCGTCGTCGCGCCGAGCGTGACCGGGATGAGCGCGACCTCGACCCACGGCTGCTCCTCGCCCGGCTCCGAGACGGCGGCGACCGTGAGGGAGACCCCGTCCAGCGCGATGGACCCCTTGCGAGCCACGAGGTCCTCGATCTCCCGCGGAACCGCGACGCGTAGTCGGGTGTCGCCCGGCACCTCGGTGGATGCGAGGAGGGTGCCCCTCGCATCCACGTGTCCCTGCACCACGTGGCCGTCCAGGCGGCCGCCAGCGGGCAGGGCACGTTCGAGATTGACCTCGTCTCCCGCACCCAGGCCGCCCAAAGTGGTCAGGCCGAGCGTCTCCGCCATGACCTCGAAGGTGGCCCCGGAACGGGCAGCCTCCACGGCCGTGAGGCAGACGCCGCTCACGGCGACGGAGGATCCCGGGGGGACCTCGCCCAGCCAGTCGGGGCCGTGCAGGCGCAGCCTGGCCAGGGATGGCGTGATGTGTTCGAGCGAGGTCACGGTGGCCCTCGCCTCAATGATGCCGGTGAACATGGTTTTTCCTTTCCCAGCGTTCCCCGGTTCCGGGTACGCCGAGCCGACGGCCCGCGGGCCGTCGATCGAGTGTGGGAGCGCTCAGGGGAGCGGAGTGAGGTGGAGCAGCAGCTCGTCGCCGAGGCGCTGCGGTTCGCCGCCGGCCGCGTCGTGCGCAAAGGCCAGCGGGGAGGCGACGTCACGGGGAGCCAGCGACGCCGTGGCATCGGTGCCGGGGCCGAGCATCGTCGGGGCGACATAGAGGAAGAGTTCGTCCACGAGGTCCGCGTCGAGAAAGGCACCGAGCAGGGTGGGGCCACCCTCGAGCAGGATGTGGCCGGCCGTCGTCGTGCGCAGGAGGCCGAGCGGGTCCCGCCCGCGGACCCGCACGACGTCGCCGCCGCCGGCCGCGCGCCGGGCCAGTCGGGAGCCGGGCGGGAGCGGCGCGGAGCCCGCCACGATGACGGGCACCTCCCGCTCGGGAAGGCCGGGCAGGCGCACCGTCAGCGCCGGGTCGTCCGCCAGGACGGTGCCGGAGCCCACGAGGATGGCCCCCACCCGCGAGCGCACCGCGTGGGCGTGCTCGCGGGAGGCGGCGGAGGTGATCCAGCGGCCCCGCCCGTGCCGGTCGGCGACCCGCCCGTCCAACGTCTGGGCCAGGTGCGCCGTGACGAAGGGACGCCCTTGCGACCGCGCGCGGTTCCAGCGTGGGTTGAGCCGCTCCGCCGAGGCGGGGTCGGCGGGGCCGTGCACGCGCACCCCCGCCGCGCGAAGCCGCTCCCCGCCCCCGGCGTTGACCGTGGGATCGGGCGCCGCGTAGACCACGGTGCCAAGGCCGGAGGCCAGCACCGCCTCGACGCACGGGCCGGTGCGCCCGCGAAGCCGGCACGGCTCGAGGGTGACGACGAGCGTGAGCTTGTCCGCTCTGGCGCGCCATGCCTCCGGCAAAGCGGAGATCGCGGCGACCTCGGCGTGCGCCGTCCCTGCCCCGGCGTGGAAGCCGGTGGCGAGCGGGGCGCCGTCGGGCCCCAGGATCACGGCGCCCACCAGCGGGTTGGCGCCGCGGGTGCCACGGAGGGCCTGGGCCTCGGCGACCGCGAGGGCCGCCTCCCACGCGCGCGGGCCGGCGCTCATCGCGGCGGCGCGCCGAGCGTGGGGTCCAGGTGGCGCGTCTCCACGGTGGGCTTGGCCTGCTTGTTGGCCCGGGCCCACACGATGAAGCCGATGATCGTGAAGCAGCCGTAGAAGACGTACATCAGGCCCGTGGCGTAGTAGCCGGCGCTGAAGAGCAGCGGCACGCCCACGACGTCGACCGCCACCCAGATCAGCCAGAACTCGGTCCAGCCCTTGGCCATGCCCCAGGTCGCCAGCAGGGATCCGACGAAGGTCCAGGCGTCCGCCCAGACGGGGTCGTAGGAACCCAGGGCCTTGAAGAGCGGCGTCAGAGCCAGGGTGCCGACGACGAGGGCGACGCCCAGGCCGATCCGTGTGGGCCAGGAGGCCCAGTGCGGCGTGACGGCCGTGCCGTCGCTGCTGCGCGAGCGCTTCCATTGGATCCAGCCGTAGACGGACACGGCGATGAACATGATCTGCCGGCCGGCCTGTCCCAGCAGGCTCGGGGCCGAGCTGTCCGGGTTCAGGATGCTGCTCAGGAAGACCGTGAGCAGCAGCAGGTTGCCGATGATGCCCACCGGCCAGGCCCAGACCTTGCGCCGCATACCGCCCAGCGCGCTCGCCAGGCCGAAGACGTTGCCGATCACCTCTCGCACCAGCAGCGTTTGGCCGCCGGGCAGGGTGAAGTGTGAATTGAAGGCGTCAGTGAGCCACCGCAGGAAGTCCATGTGTTCTCCTCTCGAAACCAGCGGCGGCTCCGGGGGAACGTGACGATCGTGCGCGGCGCACGACGCGAGGGGGATGCCGCAGCATCGCCTCAACGTCGGACGCGGCGTGAACGCCCCATCCGTGCTTCTCCCATCCAGACTTTGACTGTCGGTACCGGAATTCCACCGGTTCAACCGTTCGGTGTCGCCCAGGGGCGCTTGGACCGATCGGGTCGCGGACTATAACCGCCGGTTCGGACTTTCACCGACCCCGGAGCACGTTGATGTGTACCTCCATGAAAGCACCCCGGGGCCCCTCCTGGAAAGCGGAATGAAGCCCGCGTGAACGGATGTGACGCACTCCACGCCGTCCCCCAGGCGCCCGCTCCCGACGGCCCCGGCGGTCAGCGGGAGGCTCATCCGGCCCGGTGTCACGTCACGGAGACCTCGATGGTGTGCCAGCCGCTCGCCCCGTTCGGGGCCGGAGGGGCCTGCGTCTCGGTCTGCTCCTCCCCCGCCGCGCTGACGGCCCGGCAACGGATGCGATGCGTTCCCGGCCGCGCGACCCAGGGCAGCGACCACTGCACCCAGGTGTCCCTCGAGATGGCCCGAGCCAGGGAGGCCTCGCGCCAGGGCCCGTCGTCGACCTGGACCTGCACGCCCGCGATGCCGGTGTGGGGCTGCCAGGCCACGCCGGCGATCATCCGCTCCCCCGCCTCGACGCCACCCGTCCCCGGGACGTCGATGCGCGACGCCAGCTTGATGGGCCCTCTTTCGGACCAGCCCCGATCCGTCCAGTAGGCGCGCGCCCTGTCGAAGCGAGTGACCTCCAATTCCGTGACCCACTTGGTTGCGGAGACGTAGCCGTAGAGCCCGGGCACCACCATCCGCACGGGGAAGCCGTGCTCCAGGGGGAGCGGTTCACCGTTCATGCCCACGGCCAGGAGCGCGTCCCTCCCGTCGGTGAGGGCCTCGAGGGGCGTGCCCGCCGTGAAGCCGTCATGGGAGCGGGACAGGACCATGTCGGCGTCGGGCAGGGGGCCGGCGCGCCGCAGCAGCTCCCGCAGCGGGTACCCGAGCCAGACGGCGTTGCCCACGAGCTCGCCTCCCACCTCGTTGGAAACGCAGGAGAGGGTCACGGCGGATTCCTGCAGAGGAAGCGCCAGCAGTTCGTCCCACGTGATGGTCACCTCGCGCTCCACGAGACCGTGGATGCGCAGGGACCACTGCGCCGGGTCGATCTTGGGCACGATCAAGGCCGTGTCGATCCGGTAGAAGTCCGCCGCCGGCGTGACGACGGGCGCGAGCCCCTCAAGCTGGGCTTCAGCCGGGAGCACGACGGTCTTCTTCGCGGCCGGCAGGCGGACGCTCCCGCGGACCGCGGAGGCGGCGCGGCTCCCCGCCCGGACGGCCGACGCCGCGACGGCCGCCACTGCTCCGAGGCCTGCGGAGACGAACGCCCACGCCAGCACGTTCCGGCGCCCGGCGCCCTGGGGCGGTTCGCCGTCGCGTCCTGTGGAACCGCGGCCGACGGCGGCCCGCGGCAGCATGAACCCCAGCGCGGCCGCCGCGAGGAGGCCCGCCGCGAGCGAGGGCAACCAGAAGAGGGGGCCCGCCCCGGACCGGGTGCCGGCCGCCGCGAGGCCCACGATCCCGAGCAGCAGCAGCACCGCGCGCCCCAGGTAGACCTCGCGGCGTTCCAGCAGGCCGCCCAGCGCGCCGAGGCCCAGGAGGACGGCCGCGATGAAGACCAGGAGCGCGGTCTTGTCGGAGGTGTAGAAGAGGCGGACCGCCAGGTCCTTGGCCCAGGCCGGCGCGGCGTCGATGAGCACTCCCCCGATCGAGGCGAAGGGGCTGGACGCCCCCGGGACGAAGGCCGCGAGAAGTTCGCCGAGGCCGGCGCCGAAGACCGTCGCCGCGACACCGGCCAGCGCCGCCCTCCGGCGGGGCCGGAAGCCATTGCCCTTGCTTGGCCCTGACGCGGCGTCCCGGGGCGGTCGTTCTTGCGGCGCGATCATGCTCATGTCACGAAACTACGCCTCATTGCGCCCGCGACGGTCACCGCCTCCCGGCCGCGTTCGTAGCCGCTCCAGGGGCACGAAAGGGCCCGGAACCCACGGCGGATGCGCGGCTTCCGGGCCCCAGGCCCTGGCTCGAGCACGGGTCCAGGATCAGAAGTCCCAGTTTTGGCCTAGAACTCCCAGTCCTCGTCCTCGGTGTTGACGGCCTTGCCGATCACGTAGGAGGAACCCGAGCCGGAGAAGAAGTCGTGGTTCTCGTCGGCATTCGGCGAGAGCGCCGAGAGGATCGCCGGGTTCACGTTCGTCACGGTGGAGGGGAACATGGCCTCGTAGCCCAGGTTCATGAGGGCCTTGTTGGCGTTGTAGTGCAGGAACTTCTTGACGTCCTCCGCCAGCCCCACCCCGTCGTAGAGCGAGTGCGTGTACGCGACCTCGTTCTCGTAGAGTTCGTAGAGCAGGTCGTAGGTGTAGTCCTTCAGCTCGGCCTGGCGCTCGGGCGTGGCCGTCTCCAACCCGCGCTGGTACTTGTAGCCGATGTAGTAGCCGTGCACGGCCTCGTCGCGGATGATCAGGCGGATCATGTCAGCGGTGTTGGTCAGCTTGGCGTGGCTTGACCAGTACATGGGCAGGTAGAAGCCGGAGTAGAACAGGAAGGACTCCAGCAGCGTGGAAGCCACCTTCTTCTTCAGCGGGTCGTCACCGTGGTAGTAGTCCATGACGATCGAGGCCTTCTTCTGCAGGTTCTCGTTCTCGAGGGACCAGCGGAAGGCGTCGTCGATCTCCTTGGTGGAGGCCAGGGTGGAGAAGATGGACGAGTAGCTCTTGGCGTGCACCGACTCCATGAACGCGATGTTGGTGTACACCGCCTCCTCGTGGGGGGTGATCGCGTCGGGGATGAGCGCCACGGCGCCCACCGTTCCCTGGATGGTGTCCAGGAGAGTCAGGCCCGTGAAGACGCGCATCGTGAGGAGCTTCTCCTCCGGCGTCAGCGTGGCCCACGACTGCACGTCGTTGGACACCGGCACCTTCTCCGGCAGCCAGAAGTTGTTCGTGAGCCGGTTCCACACCTCCACGTCCTTCTCGTCCTGGATGCGGTTCCAGTTGATGGCCTCGACCTTGCCGAGCAGCTTGACGCCGTCGCTCATGCTCTTTTACTTCCTCTCCCCCGCCCGGTGGGGGCTTGGGCGCTGACGTCGAATGCCCGACGTCGGGTGGTTGCCTTGGGTGCGGGCCTCCCCGCCGCGGCGGGTCGGAGCCCGCCGGTGGGCCGGCCGCCGCGCATCGCGACGGCCAGCCTAGCGGGTCACAGCATGCAGGAGACGCAGCCCTCGACCTCGGTGCCCTCCAGCGCGAGCTGACGCAGGCGGATGTAGTAGATCGTCTTGATCCCCTTGCGCCACGCGTAGATCTGCGCCTTGTTGATGTCGCGCGTGGTGGCGGTGTCCTTGAAGAAGAGCGTCAGCGACAGGCCCTGGTCCACGTGCTGCGTGGCGGCGGCGTACGTGTCGATGATCTTCTCGTAGCCGATCTCGTACGCGTCCTGGTAGTACTCCAGGTTGTCGTTCGTGAGGTACGGGGCCGGGTAGTAGACGCGGCCGATCTTGCCTTCCTTGCGGATCTCGATCTTCGAGGCCACGGGGTGGATCGAGGAGGTCGAGTTGTTGATGTAGGAGATCGAACCGGTCGGCGGGACCGCTTGCAGGTTCTGGTTGTAGATGCCGTGCTCCATGACGGAGGCCTTCAGCGCGCGCCAGTCCTCCTGCGTGGGGATGTGCACCTTCGCGAAGAGCTCGCGCACCTTCTGGGTGGCGGGCGCCCACTCCTGCTCGGTGTACTTGTCGAAGAACTCGCCGGAGGCGTACTTGGAGTCCTCGAAGCCGCCGAACGCCGCGCCGTGCTCGATCGCCAACTGGTTGGAGACGCGCAGAGCGTGGAAGAGCACCGTGTAGAAGTAGATGTTCGTGAAGTCCAGGCCCTCTTCCGAGCCGTAGTGGACGCGCTCGCGGGCCAGGTAGCCGTGCAGGTTCATCTGGCCGAGGCCGATGGCGTGGGACTGCAGATTGCCGTCGGCCACGGAGGGCACGGAGGAGATGTAGCTCATATCGGAAACGGCCGAGAGCGCGCGCACGGCGCCCTCGATGGAGGCACCGAAGTCCGGCGAGTCCATCGTCTTGGCGATGTTCATGGAGCCCAGGTTGCAGGAGATGTCCTTGCCCACCACGTCGTAGGAGAGGTCCTCGTTGAACGTGGACGGCGTGGAGACCTGGAGGATCTCCGAGCACAGGTTGGACATGGTGATCTTGCCCTTGATCGGGTTGGCCCGGTTCACCGTGTCCTCGAACACGATGTAGGGGTAGCCCGACTCGAACTGGATCTCGGCGAGGGTCTGGAAGAACTCGCGGGCGTTGATCTTGGACTTCTTGATCCGCTTGTCGTCCACCATCTCGTAGTACTTCTCCGAGACGTTGACCTCGGAGAAGGGCACGCCGTAGACGCGCTCCACGTCGTAGGGCGAGAAGAGGTACATGTCCTCGTTGTTCTTCGCCAGGTGGAAGGTGATGTCCGGCACCACCACGCCGAGCGAGAGGGTCTTGATGCGGATCTTCTCATCCGCGTTCTCCCGCTTGGTGTCGAGGAAGCGGTAGATGTCGGGGTGGTGCGCGTGCAGGTACACGGCGCCGGCGCCCTGACGCGCGCCCAGCTGGTTGGCGTAGGAGAAGGAGTCCTCGAGGAGCTTCATCACGGGGATGACGCCGCTGGACTGGTTCTCGATGTGCTTGATGGGGGCGCCGTGCTCGCGGATGTTGGTGAGCGAGAGCGCCACGCCGCCGCCGCGCTTGGAAAGCTGCAGGGCCGAGTTGATGCCGCGGGCGATGGACTCCATGTTGTCCTCGACGCGCAGCAGGAAGCAGGAGACGAGCTCGCCGCGCTGGGCCTTGCCGGCGTTGAGGAACGTGGGCGTGGCTGGCTGGAAGCGACCGGAGATGATCTCGTCCACGAGCAGGCGGGCCAGCTTCTGGTCGCCGCGGGCCAGGTGGAGGGCCACCATGCACACGCGATCCTCGAAGCGCTCCAGGTACCGCTTGCCGTCGAAGGTCTTGAGCGTGTACGAGGTGTAGAACTTGAACGCGCCGAGGAAGGTCTCGAAGCGGAACTTCTTCTTGAAGGCGAAGTCAAAGAGCTCGCGGACGAACTCGCGCGGGTACTGCTCCAGCGTCTCCGGCTCGTAGTACTTCTTCTCCACGAGGTAGTCGAGCTTCTCGTCGAGGTCGTGGAAGAACACGGTGTTGTTGTTCACGTGTTCAAGGAAGTACTGCCGCGCGGCGAAGCGGTCGGCGTCGAACTGGATCTTCCCGTCCGCGTCGTACAGGTTGAGCATCGCGTTGAGCTCGTGATAGCCCAGACCCTGGAAGGCCTCCGGCATCTCCTTGCTTCCGCGGCTCACGGCCGACTCAGCGAGCGAAGTGTCCAAAACTCGTCCAATCCTTGGTTGACCCTGGCCACGTCCTCGGGAGTGCCCATGAGTTCGAAGAGGTACAGCACGTCAACGCCCAGCTTCGCGGCGATCTTGTGCGCCGCGAGGTTGTAGTTGGTGCCGAAGTTGGTGTTCCCGGCGCCGATGACACCCACGAGGTGTTCCCGGTTGGCCGGCTGACGCAGGAAGCGCATGACCTGCGGGGGGATGGCGTGTTCGCCCTTCTCCCCTCCGTAGGTGGGAATGATCAGAACGAAGTCCCGTCCGGCGACGAGCTCCGGCTCCGATCGGTGCAGCGGGATGCGAGAGGCGGGGCGGCCCAGCTTCTCGACGAAGCGCTTGGTGTTCTCCGAGACGGAGGAGAAGTACACGAGGTCGGTCTCGGCGAACCGCGTGCCTTCGCCCCGTCGGGGCGTCGCGACGACGCTCATGGTCTTCTCCTCCCCCGGAAGCCCCGGGCCTCGATCAGGCCACGGAGACGGCCGCGGCCTCGATCTCGTCGATCTTGTCCGGGCGGAAGCCGGACCACGAGTCGTTGTCGGTGATGACGACGGGAGCCTGCATGAAGCCGAGCTCACGGATGCGCTCCAGGGCGGCGGCGTCCTGGGAGATGTCCACCTTCTTGTACTCGATGCCCTTCTTGTCGAGGGCACGGTAGGTGGCGTTGCACTGCACGCAGGCGGGCTTGGTGTACACCGTCACGGTCATGTCGATATCCCTTCGATCGGCGGCCTCTGCCGCGTTGTCGAGCTCTCAAAGTCTGTTGTCCGGATGGGTCGCGGTCGCGTTCCACCACGTCGTCGTCGGTCCCCCGGCGCCGCGCCCCATGCACTCTCTAGCCTACATCTCTTTTGCCCCCCAGGAGCGTCCCGACCACTACATCTTGTGGCGAGGTGTCCCACAGACCCCTACATCATGTCTTACACCCATGTGCTTCTCCACCACCCCTCCACCGTTCATCCACACCCCTGGAGGCGCGAATTGCGCCGAAATCCGGGCCGGCAGGGCCCGCTGTCCACAGGCGGACAAAGTGCTCGTCCACCGCTGCGCACCGCCACGCGATCATGGACCCTCCCGGCGTGTCGGGTTGCCCGCTCAGGATGCCCCCGCCCCCCGACACTTCGCTCGCGGGGCACTCCCCGGGCGAACGCGGTGAGGTCGGGGCGGCGCCTTGCCACGAAGCGAGGGGCGGTGAAGGGTGGGAGGCAAGCCGCGCCCCGCCTTCGGCGGCCGGGCGCCCCCGCGACGAAGGAGCAACACAACGTGAGCACCGTGGCCCAGAATCTGATCCGCTCCCTGAGCGAGCACGGCGTGCGACGCGTCTACGGCGTGCCGGGTGACTCGCTCAACGGCATCACCGACGCCATCCGCACGCACCCCGACATCGAGTGGAGCCACGTCCGCCACGAGGAGTCCGCCGCCTTTGCGGCGGCCGCGGAGGCCGAGCTGAGCGGCGAGCTCGCCGTGTGCGCCGGCTCCTGCGGGCCCGGCAACCTCCACCTCATCAACGGCCTCTTCGACGCGCAGCGCAGCAGGGTGCCCGTCCTGGCCATCGCGGCGCACATCCCCTCCGGCGAGATCGGCTCCGGTTACTTCCAGGAGACGCATCCGCAGGAGCTCTTCCGCGAGTGTTCGGTGTTCGCCGAGGTCGTGAGCGACCCCTCCCAGATGCCGCGCCTGGCCCGGATCGCGATGCAGACCGCCATCGCACGCCGCGGCGTGGCCGTGCTGGTCATCCCCGGCGATGTCGCCCTCGCCGACGCGGACGACGACGCGCCGGCCGTCGCGATGACGCCGTCACCACGGGTGCTCCCCTCGGTGTCCGAGCTGGACGAGCTGGCCCGCAGGCTCAACGAGGCCGAACGCGTCACCATCCTGGCGGGAGCAGGCGCGGCAGGGGCCCACGACGAGGTCGTCGCCCTGGCCGGCGCGCTGCAGGCGCCCATCGTCCACGCCCTGCGCGGCAAGGAGCACCTCGAGTGGGAAAACCCCTACGACGTCGGCATGACGGGCCTGCTCGGCTTCGCCTCCGGTTACCGGGCCATGGACGCCGCCGACACGGTCCTGGTGCTCGGCAGCGACTTCCCGTACCAGCAGTTCTATCCGGCACACGCGAGCATCCTGCAGGTGGACGTGCGCGGCGAACAGCTGGGCCGCAGGGCGCCGATCGACTACGGCGTCGTCGGGACCGTGCGGGACACGGCGGCGGCGCTGCTCCCCCTCATCCGCCCCGACCGCCCCGGCCGCCACCTGGAGGACGCGCTCAGGCACTACGCGAGGACGCGCAAGAAGCTCGACGACCTGGCCACGCCCACCAAGGCCGGCACGCCGCTGCATCCACAGTACGTGGCCAGGCGCATCGACGCGCTCGCGAACGAGGACGCCGTCTTCATCCCCGACGTGGGTTCGCCGGTGGTGTACGCGGCACGCTACCTGACCATGAACGGCCGCCGCCGGCTCATCGGGTCCTTCACGCACGGCAGCATGGCCAACGCCGTGCCCCACGCGATCGGGGCCGCCTCGCTCGACCCGGCGCGTCAGGTGGTGACACTCTCCGGTGACGGGGGCCTGAGCATGCTGCTCGGCGAACTCCTCACGCTGAAGCAATCGCGATTGCCCGTGAAGATCGTGGTGTTCAACAACGCGTCGCTGAACTTCGTGGAACTGGAGATGAAGGCGGCCGGATTCGTGGCCTTCGGCACCGGTCTGGAGAACCCCGACCTTGCCGGGGTCGCCAGGGCTGCGGGGCTGGCCGCGTGGAGCGTGGACGACGCGGCCGGGCTCGACGACGCGCTGCGCGGGGCGTTCGCCCACGAGGGCCCCGCACTCGTGGACGTGCGCACGGCCAGGCAGGAACTGACCCTGCCGCCCAAGATCGAGCTGGCACAGGCCAAGGGCTTCGCCCTCTACGCGCTGCGCTCCGTCATGAGCGGCAAGGGGGACGAGCTCCTCGACCTGGCCACGACGAATTGGCGCCAGCTCTTCTGAGCCACGCCGCGGTTCAGCCCGCCAGGCTCCCCGCGTTGTCCTCGGGGAGCTCGGCGGGAGCCTCGGACTGGATCACTCCGGGCAGCTCCACGCGGGGGCAGGAGGACCACAGGCGGTCCAGGGCGTAGAACGCGCGGTCCTCGGGGTGCTGCACGTGAACCACGAAGTCCCCGTAATCGAGCAGGACCCAGTGGCCGCTCCCCCTCCCCTCGCGGCGCAGGGGAAGCTCCTGGTGCGACTCGCGCACCGCGTCCTCGATGGCTTCGGCGACGGCCTCGACCTGGCGCTCCGAGCCGCCGGAGGCGATGAGGAAGACGTCGGCGATGCCGAGGCGCTCACCGACCTCGAGGGCGACGATGTGCTCGGCCAGCTTGTCCTGGGCTGCGAGGGCTGCTGTCAGGACACGGTCGGCGACGACGGTGGGGATGCTCACGGGACTCCTTGTGATTCGCAATGCGAGATGAGGGACGGGCACGGCGTGCCCCGCGTGGGTCAGAAGACGAACGCGAAGATGATGGCGGCGACGGCCACGACGGCGGAGGCGACGACGACGACCGTCCCCCAGCGGGTGCGGTGCACGCCGCCCTCGCTGTATTCGAGCGGATCCAGGCCGTGGGCGCTCCGGGCCTTCACCGGCTCGGTCGATTCCTCGGGCGACGGCGCCGGCGCCTGAGCCGCGGGCAGGACCACGGACATCTGCTGCGTCACCGGAGCGATGATGCCGGTGTTCTCCAGCCGACGCTGCGCATCCGGGTCCACGAGCGGCGCGGGTTCCGAGCCGGCAGCGGCCCGCACTTCGTCGCCGGCCCGGCGCCCGTGTTCCGGCCGCTGGGCCGGGAGGGACGCCGTGGGCGGCAGGCCGAGCACGGCCGAGAACGACTGCTCCGGCTCGTCGGCGTCGGACTGTGAAGCCTTGCCCACCGCGCGGCGCACGGCGGCGTCACGCTCGGCTGCCAGCGCCTCGGCCTCGGCGTGGTCGACGTCGCGGACGACGCCGCCGGAGAGAGCCCGGCGCAGCGCGGCGGCCCTGGCCTCGCTCGCGGCCCGCTCTGGCGAGACTCGCTCGGCGGCGGCTTCCGCCTCCACCGGGGCCACCGCCTGCTTCGCGGGCTCGGGCTTCTTCGTCGGCTCCGGCTCTTTCGCTGGTTCGGGCTTCTTCGCGGGCGCAGTTTTCTTTGCCGGCTCGGGCTTCTTTGCCGGTGCGGGCTTCTGGGAGTCCTCCGGCTTCGCCCCGCGCCCAGGCTCCGGCGTGGTCTCGGCCTGTGCGGGGGCGGCCGGGGTCTCGTCGCCCGTCGGTTCGATCCCGATGAGCCCGGCCTCCTCGGCCTGGCGACGCAGCCGCTCCGCCCGGCGCGAACGCCGCGTGGGCGGCTCTGCCTCGGTGGCGGGGCGGTTCGACGCCGCGGCGGGGAACGCCGTCCCCGGTGTGGGAGGGATGGGGGCCCCCGGCGCCGGAGCGCGCGGGATGAAGAGGGTCCCGGGACGCTCCGTGGAGGCGGGCCCGGATCCCGGCTCGGCGGCGGCTCCGGTCTCGGCACGCTGCTGAGCGGCGCGTCGCTCGCGCTGCTCTCGCAGCTCTCGGCGCGTCAGCGGCTGCTGAGAATCCGTCATGAGGGGCTCACTCCCGGGGGCGTCTCCGCCCCGCGATACAACTGATACTTGTTGATGTACTGCACCACGCCGTCGGGGACGAGGTACCAGACCGGCTCGCCGGAACCGACGCGCCTGCGGCAATCCGTCGAGGAGATCGCCATGGCCGGCACCTCGAGGAGCCTCACCCCCGTCAACCCTCCGTCGACCAGCTCGTGGCCGGGACGAGTGACGCCCACGAACTGCGCCAGGGACGTCAGTTCCTTGACGTCCTTCCAGGACATGATCTTCGCGAGGGCATCGGCGCCCGTGATGAAGAACAGCTCGGCGTCCGGCCGCTCCGACCGCAGATCCCGCAGCGTATCGATCGTGTACGTGGCCCCCGGCCGATCGATGTCCACCCTGGACACCGTGAACCGGGGGTTGGACGCCGTGGCCACGACCGTCATGAGATAGCGGTGCTCGGAATCCGTCACCGTGCGGCCGGCTCCCTCCTTCTGCCACGGGCGCCCCGTGGGCACGAAGACGACCTCGTCGAGGTCGAAGCGGGCGGCCACCTCGGAGGCGGCGACGAGGTGGCCGTGATGGATGGGATCGAACGTCCCACCCATCACGCCGATCCTCGCGCGGGCCATGGTCCCCAGGTTCAGTGGCCGGAGGGGCCGAAGGACCCGATCTGCTTGCTCGGGTCAACGACGTCCGGCCCGGCCTCGTGCTTCATACCGACGTTGCTGTAGGAACCCATCACGAGGAGCAGGAGCAGGAAGCCCAGCATCATGCCGCCGGCGATGAGGAACGCCCACAAGGTGGCGTTGCTACCGTGTTCGGAGGCCTCTGCTGCTGCCGTGACGGCCGTGGCCAGAATGCTCATGGACTTGACTCCTTGCAGGATGCGAACGGCCGGGGCCGCTGGACTGATGCTCCACCCATCCTACCCAGCGGCCCCGTGGCTCACGAACGGACGTGGCCGTCGCCCTCCACGATCCACTGGGTGGTCGTCAGCTCCGTCAGGCCCATGGGGCCGCGGGCGTGCATCTTCTGGGTGGAGATCCCCACCTCGGCGCCGAGCCCCAGCTGCCCGCCGTCGGTGAAACGGGTGGAGGCATTGACGATGACGGCGGCAGAGTCCACGCCGCGGATGAAGGCGCGCTGACTGGCCAGCGAGTCGGTCACGATGGCCTCGGTGTGGCCAGTGGAGTAGCGCCGGATGTGTTCCAGGGCCTCCTCGAGAGAGTCCACGACGCGCACGGCGATGTCGAGGTCCCCGTACTCAGTGGCCCAGTCCTCCTCCGTGGCGGGCAGCACCGGGACGCCGGGGACCAGGGCGGCCGCGCGCTCGTCCGCGTGCAGGCGCACGCCGGCCTGGAAGAGCGCCGTCAGCACGGCGGCACCCGTCTCGCCCGCTGCGGCGTGCACCAGCAACGTCTCCGCCGCATTGCAGACGCTGGGGCGCTGCACCTTAGCGTTGAGGGCGATCGGCACGGCCCGGGCCGCGTCCGCATCCGCGTCGAGGTACAGGTGCACGTTCCCCTCGCCCGTCTGGACGACGGGAACCCGCGAGCTGCGCACCACCTCCTGGATGAGCGAGCGCCCGCCCCTGGGCACCAACAGGTCAATGAGCCCCACGGCGCGCATCATGGACTGCGCGGCGGCGCGGCCGCCGTCGTCCACGCTCTGCACCGCGTCCGCGGGCAGTCCGGAGGCGGTCAGCGACTCGCGGATGATCTCGACAAGCACGCCGTTCGTCGTCGCGGCGGCGGAACCTCCGCGCAGCAGCACGGCGTTTCCGCTCTTGAGGCCGATCCCGGCGATGTCCACCGTGACGTTGGGCCGCGCCTCGTAGATGACGCCGACGACGCCGAGGGGGACCCTGAGCTGGCGCAGGCGCAGGCCGTTGGGCAGCGTCTGCCCGCGGACGACCTCGCCGATGGGATCGGGCAGCGCGGCCAGTTCCTCGAGCGCCCCGCGCAGACCGGCGATGCGGGACTCGTCCAGGCGCAGGCGGTCGAGCAGGGAGGCGGAGGTGCCGTTCTCCTCGCCGCGGCGCAGGTCAACGGCGTTCGCCTCGATGATGCGGGAGGAATTGGCCACGAGAGCGGCGCCGATCGCGATCAGGGCGGCGTCCTTGTCCTGCCGCGTGGTAGCGGCCAGGACGCGGGAGGCCTCGCGGGCGCGCCCGGCGCGCTCCGCGACGAGCGCATCAGCGTCCGCCGGCGGCTCGGAGCCGCCCACGGCGTCGGCGAGCTGGGAGGAGGCGAGATGCGTTGCGGTCATGTCGCCATCGTAGTGATCGCGGGGCCGCGGCGACACGTGAATGACGTCACGCGGCGCCGGGGGTCACCACCGCCAGGTCGTCGGCGTGCACCACGACCCGCTCGTAGTGGGCACCGAGGCGTTCCCCAAGCTCCTCGGTGCTGTGCCCGAACATGCCGGGGAGCTCCTCGGCGTCGTAGTTCACGAGGCCGCGGGCCACGACCACACCGTCCCGCCCGGCGATCTCCACGGGGTCACCGGAGACGAACTCGCCCTCCGCCCCCACGATGCCGGCGGCCAGGAGCGAACGGCGACCGGTCGCGACGGCGGCGACGGCCCCGTCGTCGAGCACCAGGCGGCCCCTGGTCGTGGCGAGGTGCTCCAACCAGAGCAGACGCAACGGGCGGCGGGAACCACGCGCCGTGAACCACGTGCCGACACCCTCGCCGGAGAGCGCCTCCCCCACGAGCGAGGCGGAGGTGACGAGCGTGGGGATGCCGGACTGCGCTGCGATCGTGGCGGCCTGCACCTTGGTGACCATGCCGCCCGTGCCGACCCCGGCCCGTCCGATGGACCCCAGCTGGACCCCCTCGAGATCGCGGGCCGAGGAGACGGTATCCAGGGGGCGTCCTCCCTGCGACGGCGGCGCGTCGTACACGGCGTCCACATCGGAGAGCAGCACCAGAGCGTCCGCCTTGACGAGGTTGGCCACGAGGGCGGCCAGGCGATCGTTGTCGCCGAAACGGATCTCGTGCGTGGCCACCGCGTCGTTCTCGTTGACGATGGGGACCACGCCGAGCGTGAGCAGGCGGGAGAGAGAACGGAACGCGTTGGCGTAGTGCTGGCGGCGCACCAGGTCGTCTGCCGTCAGCAGCACCTGCGCCACGGTGCGCCCGTGCCGCGCGAAGGCACCCGTGTAATGCGCCACGAGCAGCCCCTGCCCCACGCCGGCGGCCGCCTGCTGTGTGGCCAGGTCGCGCGGGCGGCGTTGCAGCCCCAGCGGGCTCAGGCCGGCGGCGATGGCGCCGGAGGAGACCAGCACCACCTGGGTTCCGCCTTCCAGGACGGAGTGCAGCGCCTCCTCGAGACGCAGCACGGCGCTCACGTCGAGTCCCCCGTCCACGCTGGAGAGCGAGGAAGAGCCGATCTTGACGACGATGCGGCGCGCCGAGGGAAGCTCGGAGCGGGTGCGCACGGGCGAAGGGCGCCCGCTCCCCCGGCTCACCGGCCGCCGTCCGTCTCGACGGCGGTGCCGGAGAGCCCCTCGCTGTCGACGTTCCAGAGACCGGAGCGGCGCTCCGCCTCGAGCTCATCCTGCGTGGCCGCGCGGCGGTCCTTGCGCGCCTGGTACGCCTCGCGGCGCTCCGCCGTGGTGCGGCGGTTGCTCTCGCTCATGCGCAGATCCTCGCCGCGGTTGCCGAGCAGCTCGGCACCGGCCGAGATAGTGGGCTCCCAGTCGAAGACCACGCCGCCCTCACCGCCGATGACGACGGCGTCTCCCGGCTTGGCACCCTGGGCGTACAACTCGTCCTCGACGCCCAGCTTGTTGAGGCGATCGGCCAGGTATCCGACGGCCTCGTCGTTACGGAAGTCCGTCTGCAGGATCCAGCGCTCGGGCTTCTCACCGCGCACGCGGAACAGCGGCGCGGAATTGCGCTCCTCGCGACGGATGGTGAACTCCACCTTGTCCACGGCGCGCGGGCGCAGCACCGCGACCTCCGGCTCGGCTTGGGGCACCACGGCGGCGGCGCGGGCCTCGTTGACCAGCTCGGCCATGGCGAAGGAGAGCGGGCGCAGGCCCTCGTGGGAGGCTGCGGAGACCTCGAAGACGCGATAGCCGCGCTCCTCCAGGGCGGGACGGACCATCTCCGCCATGTCCCGACCGTCCGGGACATCCACCTTGTTCAGGGCCACGAGGCGGGGGCGCTCGTTGAGCGGCACCACGCTCCCGTCGGTTCCGCCGAAGCCGGAGTCTGCGGTGTAGCGCTCCAGCTCGGCCTCGATGACGGCGAGGTCGGCCAGCGGGTCACGCTCCGTCTCCAGCGCGGCGCAGTCCAGCACGTGCACCAGGGCCGCACAGCGCTCCACATGGCGCAGGAACTCCAGGCCGAGGCCCTTGCCCTCGGCGGCACCCTCGATGAGCCCGGGGACGTCGGCGACGGTGAAGCGCGTCTCGCCGGCGGCCACGACACCCAGGTGCGGGATGAGGGTCGTGAACGGGTAGTCCGCGATCTTGGGCCGCGCGGCGGAGAGGGCGGCGATGAGGGAGGACTTGCCGGCCGAGGGGTAGCCGACGAGCGCCACGTCGGCGACGCTCTTGAGCTCCAGCACCACGGAGGCCTCGGTGCCGGGGATGCCGAGCAGCGCGAAGCCGGGGGCCTTGCGCTTGGGCGAGGCCAGCGCCGCGTTGCCGAGGCCACCCTGCCCACCGGGGGCCGCGACGTACTCGTCGCCCAGGTGCACCAGGTCAGCGAGGATGTTCCCGTCTGTGTCCTTGATGACCGTGCCGACCGGCACGGGAAGCACGAGGGTGTCGCCATTCCTGCCATGGCGGAAGTCTCCCTTGCCCGGCTCACCGTTGCCCGCACGCTGGTGCGGCTGGTGGTGATAGTTGAGCAGGGTCGTGGCCTGTCCGTCGGCGCGGAGCACGACGTCGCCGCCGCTGCCGCCGTTGGCGCCGTCCGGGCCGCCCAGCGGCTTGAACTTCTCGCGGTGCACGGACACGCAGCCGTGGCCGCCGTTGCCACCGGTCAGGTGCAGGGTCACGCGATCAACGAATGCCGCCACGTCTCACTCCTCGGGGATCGAAGGGGGTCAAAAAGGAGAACGGAGGGCGGGCCAGCGGCCCACCCCCCGTTCTCGAGAGTCGAATCGTCAGCTCAGGCGCCGACGATGTTGACCACGCGGCGACCGCGGGCCGTGCCGAACTCAACGGCACCGGCGGACAGGGCGAACAGGGTGTCGTCCTTGCCGCGGCCCACGTTGGCGCCCGGGTGGAAGTGCGTGCCGCGCTGGCGGACGATGATCTCGCCGGCCTTGACGACCTGGCCACCGAAACGCTTCACGCCCAGGTACTGGGGGTTGGAGTCGCGGCCGTTACGGGTAGAGCTTGCGCCCTTCTTGTGTGCCATGGTTTCTACCTACCTTCGAGGCTGTGCTTGAACCGGATCAGGCGATCGAGGTGATCTCGACCTTGGTCAGCGCTGCGCGGAAACCCTGGCGCTTCTTGTAGCCGGTCTTGTTCTTGTACTTCTGGATGACAATCTTCTTGCCACGCAGGTTCTCCAGGAGCTTCGCCTGGACCTTCACGCCAGCCAGCTCGGCGGCGTCGGAGGTGACCTTGTCACCGTCGACCAGCAGCACCGCGGGGAGCTCGATGGTCGCACCGATCTCCTCGTGGACGCGGTCGAGGGTGACGACGTCGCCCACGGCAACCTTCTCCTGGCGCCCACCAGCGCGAACAATCGCGTACACCACTTGGTACTCACTTCTCTCGACGTTGACATTGTTGATCCACGACGAGGCGTCGTGGAGAAATTCCTCGGCGCAGAGCCCGGGCCACGAGGCCGGCGGGACAAACACGCACCGAGGATCAAGCTTACGGTAGCTTCGCGCGCCGGGGCAAATGTAGCGGCCCCGGCGCGTCGCGACATGATGAGCGTCACAGCTCGGACGCGGGCACCCCCACGCCGAGCATCAGCGGCTCGCCGTTCGCCGGGGTGTTCACCCTCGGCGCGTCGCTGGGGCCGGCCACGATCACGCTGCCGTTGGCCTCGGACACGGCGTCGGCCCGCGTCGTGGCCGAGCCCTGCTCCGAGGACGCCGCCCTGCGCGGGCGGCGCCGGGACGTGGCGCGCCGGGTGTCGGTGCCCGACGCCGCGGGGTCGGCCTGGGCGGCCGGCTCGTCCGCCCGAGCGGGGACCTTGGATGCCGCGAGCGGAACCTCGGGTGTCTCGATATCGTCTTCCGCCTCGACCTCGGGTCGGGGCTGTGCGGCGTCGTCGTCCTCGTCGGGGTTCTCCTGCTCCGCCGCGCCCTCGGCGCCGCTGCGGCCGCCGCGCCCTCGGCGGCCGCGACGGCGGCGGCGACGGGGCTTGTCGTCCTCGACGGCGGAGGGCTCGGCGGCCGGCTCCTCGGCGACGGGGGCGGCCGGGGCCGCCGCCTCGTCGTCGTGCTCGTCGTGGATGACCTCTCCGGCGTGCCCGGAGGCCGCGGCGATCGTCGCCAGGGCCGCGCGGGCCCTCTGGGCGCGCTCGCGCTCCTCCGGGGTGGGCTCGGGTGCCGGGGACTTCACCGGCTCTGCGTGCGCCTGCTCCTCGGCGCGGCGGCTGTTGCGGCGCTCGGCGCGCGTGGGGCGATCGCCCGGCGTGTGCACGTGCTGGGGCCGTGCGCGTCCGATGACCGGCTCGTCGTGGGTGACGACGCCGCGGCCGTCGCAGTGCTCGCAGGGCTCGGAGAAGACCTCGAGCAGGCCGGTACCGATCTTCTTGCGGGTCATCTGCACCAGGCCGAGGCTCGTGACCTCGGCGACCTGGTGCTTGGTGCGGTCGCGACCCAGGCATTCCACGAGGCGGCGCAGGACCAGGTCGCGGTTGGACTCCATGACCATGTCGATGAAGTCCACCACGATGATGCCGCCCATGTCCCGCAGGCGCATCTGGCGGACGATCTCCTCCGCCGCCTCCAGGTTGTTCTTGGTGACGGTCTCCTCGAGGTTGCCCCCCGAGCCGGTGAACTTGCCGGTGTTGACGTCGATGACCGTCATGGCCTCGGTGCGGTCGATCACGAGCGAGCCGCCGGAGGGCAGGTTCACCTTGCGCTCCAGCGCCTTGCGGATCTGCTCGTCGATGCGCAGTTCGGCGAAGACGTCCACCTCGTTGCTCCAGCGCTCCAGGCGGTCCACGAGGTCGGGCGCAACATAGGTGACGTAGGCCTCGATGGTGTCCCAGGCCTTCCCGCCCTGGACCACAAGCCGCGAGAAGTCCTCGTTGAAGACGTCGCGGACCACCTTGATCATGAGGTCGGGCTCGGCGTACAGCATTTCCGGCGCGCGCGTCTTGGTCGACGTGGAGGCCGCGAGGATGCCCTCCCACTGCACGCGCAGGCGGTTGATGTCGTTCATGAGCTCCAGCTCGGAGGCACCCTCCGCCGCGGTGCGCACGATCACGCCGGCCTTGTCTGGCAGGTGCTCCTTGAGGATCTTCTTGAGGCGGTTGCGCTCCACGTCGGGAAGCTTGCGGGAGATGCCCGTCATGGAGCCGCCCGGCACGTAGACCAGGTAGCGGCCCGGCAGCGAGACCTGGCTCGTCAGGCGCGCGCCCTTGTGTCCAACGGGGTCCTTGGTCACCTGGACCAGCACGGTGTCACCGGACTTGAGGGCGTTCTCGATCCGGCGCGGCTTGCCGTCCAGCTTGGCGGCGTCCCAGTCGACCTCGCCCGCGTACAGCACGGCGTTGCGGCCGCGGCCGATGTCCACGAAGGCGGCCTCCATGGACGGCAGCACGTTCTGGACCTTGCCGACGTAGACGTTGCCGATCATGGAGTCCTGCGTGGTGTTGGAGACGAAGTGCTCCGCGAGCACGCCGTCCTCCAGGACACCGATCTGGATGCGCTCCTCGGTCTGGCGGACCACCATCTTGCGGTCCACCGACTCGCGGCGGGCCAGGAACTCGGCCTCGGTGATGCCGTGGCGGCGACGACCGGACTCGCGGGACTCGCGGCGGCGCTGGCGCTTGGCCTCCAGGCGGGTGGAGCCCTTGATGGAGACCACGTGGTCGACGGGCTTGTCCGCGGACGCGCCGCGCGGCGCGCGGACGCGCGTGATGGTCCCGGGAGGGTCGGTCTCGGTGCCGCCCTCGATCTCCATGTCCTCCGCGCCACGGCGCCGACGCCGACGGCGACGGGTGCCGGCCTCCGGGGCGTCCTCGTCGTCCGAGGCGCCGGAGGAGAACGTCAGCGTGAGGTCCTCGGGAATGGCGAAGGGATCGAAGACGACGGGATCGGCCGTGGAGCTCTCCACGGCGGCCTCGACGTCCAGCGTCAGTTCGGTGGGCTGGCTCCCCTCGTCCGCCGGCTCACCGGCGGCGGCAGGCCGAGTCTCGATGTCCTGGGTCTCGGAGTCCTGGAGCCCGGAGTCCAGCGGCCCGACGGCGACCGCCTCCTCGGCCACGGCAGCATCCTTCTTCTTGCCGCCCCGCTTGGTGCCGCCCTTGGCGGCGGACTTCTTGGGTACCCGCTTCTCGGCGACGTCCTGCCCCGTGGTGTCCTGCTCGACGGCGTCCTGCTCGACGGCACTCTTCGTCGTCGCCTTCTTGGCCGCGGTCTTCTTGGCCGGAGCCCTCTTCACGCGGGGTTTCTTGACGGGGAGTTGCTCGGCCTCGGGCGCCTCGACGGGTGTCTCGGCCGCTTCCTCCACGGGGACGGCCACTTCCTGCGCCGGTGCCGTCGCACGGGCGGCGCGCTTGCGCGCCGGCTTCTTCTGCGCCGCCTGCTCGTGGGCGGGAGGCTCGGGCGCGGCGGCGTCGGCCTGCTTGGCGACGGGGGCGCCGACGGTGGTGGCCGGGCTCGTGGCCACGCGACGGGTTCCGCGGCGGCGGGTGGGGCTTGCGTCTGCTTCGCTCTGCGCGGGGACGGACTGCGTCATGCCTGCTCCTACGCCGAAAGAGCCCCCACAGCGGGCGCTTCCGACGGATGTCGGTCGGGTCAGCTCCGTGGACCGCTGACGCGATCCGGGCGACCCGGAAGTCGTGGACGTCCCGACCCGCGAGCGGGACGGGCCCCAGTGGTCACCCGTCCTCGACGCGAAGTGCGCGTGGGGCCTGCGCGGCCCTCCGGGCGGTCGCGGTGCGGGCACCGGACTCCGGACGAGGGGGACGGGGTCCTCCTGGAGGAGCGTTCCGGGTCTGTGGATCACCGGACCACCCGTGGTCATTGTGTCACACGGCGCCGGGAGAGCGGGTGACACGGTGCACGGGCGACGTGCCATAGGCTGAGTTCGACACGCCGTCGAACACGCGAGGCGTGCGGCTCCGAAAGGACACGTTCCCCGTGGGTGAAAGCACTAGCACCGGCGTCTCCGGACTCGCGGCACCGGCGAGCCCCCCGCCGTGGTGGGCTCGCCGCGTCGGCTTCGGCTGGATCGCGGCGGTCACCGGATTCTTCAGCCTCGTCGCCGCCGGTGTCCTGGTCGGCGAACGGATCCAGCTCTATCTCGACGCCGATTCCAAGGCCAGCTGCGACTGGGGCGGGGCCTTCTCCTGCACCTCGGTGATGAAGTCGTCCCAGGCCGCGGCGTTCGGCTTCCCCAATCCCTTCATCGGGCTGGTGGGGTTCACGATCGTCATCGTCGTGGGTGTCACGCTCATCGCCGGCGCCTCGCTGCCGCGCTGGTTTTGGATCGCCTTCCAGGCGGGCATCACCCTGGCCTTCGGCTTCCTCGTGTGGCTCTACACGCAGGCCGTGTACTCCATCTCCGCCCTGTGCATCTACTGCATGATCTGCTGGCTCATGATGACGTACCTCTTCTTCCTGGCGCTGGCCAGGAACGTCCTCACCGGCGTCTTCCCGGCCCCCGCCTGGTTGCGCGCGTGGGCCTCCGGCTGGGCCTGGGTCACGGCGACCGTGGTGGTCATCGCCTGCGCCGCGTCGATCTTCGTCCACTTCGCCGGGCTGCTCCTGAGCTGAGGGGCGGGCACGGGCACAGCCTGCGACGGCAAAAGGCCGGGACCCGAGGGTCCCGGCCTTCCGTCGTCCTGCGTCGAGATCCACTCAGGCGGCGAACCAGATGCCGATCTCGCGCGCGGCGGACTCCGGCGAGTCGGAGCCGTGCACCAGGTTCTGCTGGACCTTCAGGCCCCAGTCGCGACCCAGATCACCGCGGATGGTTCCGGGGGCGGCGAGCGTGGGCTCGGTGGTGCCGGCCAGCGAGCGGAAGCCCTCGATGACGCGGTGTCCTTCGAGGACCACGGCGACCACGGGGCCGGACATCATGAACTCAACGAGCGGCTCGTAGAAGGGCTTGCCCTCGTGCTCGGCGTAGTGCTGCTCCAGGATCTGGCGCGTGGGCGTGAGCTGCTTGAGCTCCACGATGTCGTAGCCCTTGCGCTCGATCCGGGAGAGGATCTCGCCGGTGAGGTGACGGCGCACGCCGTCCGGCTTCACGAGGACGAGGGTCCGCTCGAGGGACATGGGATTTCTCCTTGCGATCTGGGGAAGATTCCCCCCGATCCTACCGGCTACTCGACGGGGTGCTCGGCCTCCCAGGCCGCCTGCTCCGCCTCGCGCTGCACGTTCTCCCTGTCCATGGCGCCGCCCTTGACCATGGCGTAGCCCCAGGTGAGCAGGAACGCCGCGCCCACGATGAACATCATGGGCTGCAGGATGCCCATGAGGACCAGCAGCACCTGCAGTCCCCACCCGAGGGAGACGCCCCAGGGTTTACTCACCACGGCGCACGTCAGGACGAGCACCACGGCGAGCACGGCGCTCGCGATGAGGATCGGCAGGCCGCCGTCCATGCGCCCGTTGAGCCCGAACATGGCCAGCCCGGCGAAGAGGACAACGAAGGCCTCCAGCGCCAGGATGACGGAGCCGAACATGACGCGGGAGCTGCGGCGCTTCCTCGTCTGGTTGGGACGCCACTCGAGCTGCTTCTTGCTCAGCGGGCGCCCCTCCCCACCGGGGGGTGTCGCCTGCGCCATGCTCACGCCTCCCCGGTCCCACGCGCGTCACGCGCCGCGTCGGTGCCGAGAAGCAGGCGCGCCTCCGCCACGAGCGTGATGGAACCGGTGACCAGGACGCCTCCGCCCAGGTCCTCGGCGTCGTCCGCGCGGCCAGCGGCCCAGTCGAGGGCCTCGTCCAGCTTCTCGGTGACGAAGAGGTCCTCCTCGGCGAAGCCTGCATCGAGCGCCATCGCCGCCAGTTCGCCCGCCGGAACGGCCCGCGGGGAAGCGGACTGGGTGAGCGCGATGTCGGAGACCAGGTCCCCGTACTCCTCAAGCAGCTGGGCGAACATGGCGGGCGCGTCCTTCTCCTTAAGGATGCCCACCACGAGGGCCAACTTGCTGAAGCCGAAGGACTCCTTGACGGCCTGAGCGCTGGCGCGGATGCCGTCCGGGTTGTGGCCGGCGTCCACCAGGATGGTGGGCGAGGTCCTGGCGATCTCCAGGCGGCCGGGGCTGGAGGCGGCGGCGAAACCCTCGCGGACCAGCTCCTCCTGCAACGGTCGTTCGCCTCCCCCGATGAACGCCTCGACTGCGGCCAGGGCCACCGAGGCGTTCTGGGCCTGGTGCGCGCCGAAGAGCGGGAGCATGACGTCGTCGTAGCGCGCCGCCAGGCCGCGCAGGGAGAGCACCTGACCGCCCACGGCGAGCACCCGCTCCTCGACCCCGAACTCCACGCCCTCGAAGCGGAAGGGCACGCCGACCTCGCGGGCGCGCTCCAGCAGGACCGTCGCGGCGTCGGGCTCCTGGGCGGAGGACACCAGGAAGCCGCCCGGCTTGATGATGCCGGCCTTCTCCCCCGCGATCTCCTCGACCGTGTCGCCCAGCAGATCGGTGTGGTCAAGGCTGATGGGGGTCACGACGCTCACGTCGCCGTCGGCGACGTTGGTGGCGTCCCACTCCCCTCCCAGGCCGACCTCCAGCACCACGGCCTGCACGGGGGCGTCCGCGAAGACCGCGAAGGCCAGGATCGTGACGGCCTCGAAGAAGGTCAGACGGTGCTCACCGTTACCCTCCAGCTCGGCGTCGACGATCTGCAGGTAGGGCTGGATCTCGTCCCAGACGCGCACGAAGGCCTCGTCCGCGACGGGCTCGCCGTCCACCACGATGCGCTCCGTCACGGAGCTCAGGTGGGGACTCGTGTAGCGGCCGGTGCGCAGGTCATGGGCCAGCAGGAGCGACTCGATCATGCGCGCCGTGCTGGTCTTGCCGTTGGTACCGGTGATGTGGATGACCGGGGCGGCCTTCTGCGGGTCGCCCAGGACCTCCATGGCCCGGCGCAACGGCTGGATACGCCGCTCGATCTTGTTCTCCGGGGCGCGGGAGAGCAGCTCCGCATAGACGCGGGCCACCCCCTCCGGATCCGGCACGTTCTCGATGCTGCTCACGGTTCAGGCCTCCACGGTCTCGGCGGCTTCCACGACGACGACCGGCTCGGTCACGTCGGCGACGTTCAATTCCAATTCGACGGACAGGGTCTCGCCCATGACGAGGTCCCGGTGTGCGGCGGCGGCCTCGATGACGTCGGCCCGGGCCTGGACGCTGGTGCGAGCGCGGGCGCCCACGGTGAGGTCGGCCGCCTTGCGGGCCGCCTGGACGGCGCGGATCAGGTCGCGTGCCGTGCCCTCGGCCTCCAGCTCCGGCGTCACGGTGGTGTCCAGGACCACGAATCCGCCGCCGGGCAGGACCGCGGCGGCGCGGCCGGCCGCCGCGGACTCGTCCACTGCCGTGGTGAGGGAGTACTCCCCCTCCACCAGGGCCAGGCCACCCGCCGTGACGGTGCCGTCGTCGGCCACCGACCAGTCGCCGCTCTTGGAACCCTTGATGGCCAGCTGCACCTGCTTGCCCAGGCGCGGGCCCGCGGCGCGGGCGTTGACCGTGAGCGTGCGGGCGATGCCGTAGGAGGCCTCGTCGACGCCCTCGGCGTCCACGAGGCGCAGCGACTTGAGGTTCAGCTCGTCCTTGACGATGTCGGCGAAGGTGCCCTCCAGGCCGACCGCGTCCGGCACCACGAGGTCCATGCCGGCCAGGGGCAGGCGCACGCGCAGCTTGGCCGCCTTGCGCAGGCTGGAGCCCGTCGAGGCGATGACGCGGGTGGCGTCCATGCGGCGCACCAGGTCCTCATCCACGGGGAAGAGCGCGTCGTCCGGGTAGTCGCTCAGGTGCACGGAGCGCCCACCGGTCAGGCCGCGCCAGATCTCCTCGGAGGCCAGCGGCAACAGCGGAGCGGCGACGCGGGTGAGGGTCTCCAGCGCCGTGTAGAGCACATCGAAGGCCTCGTGGTCCTCGTCGAAGAAGCGCGTCCGCGAGCGGCGCACGTACCAATTGGTGAGCGTGTCCATGTAGCGGCGCAGGGCCTCGGTGGCGTCGGAGACCTCGTAGGCGTCCAGCGCCTCGCGGACCTGGCGCACCAGCTCGCCCGTCTGCGCCAGCAGGTAGCGATCCAGCGGGTCGGAGGCGTCGTGGCGCGGCTGCGCCTCGTAGCCCTCCCCGTTGTTGGCGGAGTTGGTGTAGAGGGTGAAGAAGTACCACGTGCTCCACAGGGGCAGCAGCACCTGGCGGACGCCCTCGCGGATGCCCTCCTCCGTCACGACGAGGTTGCCGCCGCGCAGGATCGGGGAGGCCATGAGGAACCAGCGCATGGCGTCGGAACCGTCGCGGTCCAGGACCTCGTTCACGTCCGGGTAGTTGCGCAGCGACTTGGACATCTTCTGCCCGTCGGAACCAAGGACGATGCCGTGGGAGATGACGTTCTTGAAGGCCGGGCGGTCGAAGAGGGCCGTCGCCAGGATGTGCATGGTGTAGAACCAGCCGCGGGTCTGGCCGATGTACTCCACGATGAAGTCCGCCGGGTTGTGGGTGTCGAACCAGTCCTTGTTCTCCAGGGGGTAGTGCACCTGGGCGTAGGGCATGGAACCGGAGTCGAACCACACGTCCAGGACATCCTCGACGCGCCTGAGGGTGCCGGAGCAGCCCTCGGCCGCGCAGGGCGCCGTGAGTTCATCGATGAACGGGCGATGCAGGTCGGTCTCGCCCTCGTGGTTCAAGGGCAGGCGGCCGAAGAAGTCTCGCATTTCCTCCAGCGTGCCGAACACCTTCTCGTGGCCGTGCTCACGGGAGGAGCACTGCCACACCGGGATGGGCGAGCCCCAGAAGCGGTTGCGGGAGATGGACCAGTCGCGGGCGTTGGCCACCCACTTGCCGAACTGGCCGTCCTTGACGTTGCCGGGGATCCAGTTGATGTCCTGGTTGAGCTCCCCCATGCGGTCCTTGAAGTCCGTCACCTTGACGTACCAGGACGTGATGGCGCGGTAGATCAGGGGCGTGCGGCAGCGCCAGCAGTGAGGATAGGAGTGCTCGTAGGTGGCCTGGCGGATCAGGCGACCCTGCCCCTTGAGGATGGCGATGATGGTCTTGTTGGCATCGAAGACCTGCACGCCCGCGATGTCGTTCAGGGCCGTGCCCTCGAACACCGAAAGGAAGCGCGCGCCCTCGTCGACAGAGAGGACCACGCGGATGCCGTTGGCCTCGCAGATGCGCTGGTCGTCCTCGCCGTAGGCGGGCGCCTGGTGGACCACGCCCGTGCCGTCGGTCGTGGAGACGTAGTCGTCGACGACGATCTTGAAGGCGTCCGCATACTCCTCGGTGCCGGCGAAGACGTCCCACAGGGGCGCGTAGCGCAGCCCGGCGAGCTCGGCGCCGCGGTAGCGCTTCTCGATCGCCGCGACGGCGGCCTTCGCGTCGGCGTAGCCCAGGTCCTTGGCGTGCGCTCCCACGAGCTCGGCGGCGAGCAGGTAGCGCGCGCCGGCCGGCGCCGTGTTGGTGCCGGGCTGGCTCTCGCCGGCCGGGACCAGCGCGTACTCGATCTCCGGACCCACCGCGAGGGCGGCGTTGGTCGGCAGCGTCCAGGGCGTCGTCGTCCAGGCCAGGACCAGCGCGCCGGCGAGCTCGGCCGACAGGGGCGAGGCGCCGTCGTCGAGCACGGGGAAGGACACCGTCACGGTGGGGTCCTGGCGGTCCTTGTAGACGTCGTCGTCCATGCGCAGCTCATGGTTGGACAGCGGCGTCTCGTCCTTCCAGCAGTACGGAAGGACGCGGAAGCCCTCGTACGTGAGCCCCTTGCGGTACAGCTCGGAGAAGGCCCACGTGACCGACTCCATGAAGGAGGGGTTGAGCGTCTTGTAGTCGTTCTCGAAGTCCACCCAGCGTGCCTGGCGCGTGACGTACTTCTGCCACTCGTCCGTGTACTTGAGCACGGAGGCGCGGCAGGCGGCGTTGAACTTGTCGATCCCCATCTCGAGGATCTCCTGTTTGTCCGTCATGCCCAGCTGCTTCATGGCCTCGAGCTCGGCGGGCAGGCCGTGGGTGTCCCAGCCGAAGCGACGCTCGACGCGGCGCCCGCGCTGGGTCTGGTAGCGGGCCACGAGGTCCTTGACGTAACCGGTGAGCAGGTGGCCGTAGTGGGGCAGGCCGTTGGCGAAGGGCGGGCCGTCGTAGAAGACGAACTCGTTCTCGCCCGCCGCGCGCTGGTCGATGGAGGCCTGGAAGGTGCCGTCCTCGTCCCAGTACTTGAGGATGCGCTCCTCGATCTCCGGGAAACGCGGCGAGGCCGGGGTCTGCCCGGACGGATCGCTCGTGACGCGGGGGTAAAGACTCATCGCTGCTGTGCTTCCTGCGCTGCGGCGCCCCTGACGGTGCGCCGGATTCCCGACGTACAGGGACGACGCACCGGCGTGTCGACGCCGGGGCCGCGGTACCACCCCGCTTGCCCCGTCGTCCCCGCGAGGGGACGGCTGGGCCGCTCGTGTCAGCTGTGACGGGCTGTCCCGTCCGGTTCTACTCCCCGTCCAGCGTGGCGCGCACCGTTGTGGTGCCCGACGGCGCGTGGCCGACTTTCTTCCGGAGGCTCGCCGGTGATGGCCGGGTCGATGCCTTGTGCCCTCAGTCTAGCGCGGACGTCGCCGCCCGCGCACGCGCGGCGACGCCCCTCGTTCAGCGACGGATGACCTTGAATTGGGAGGCCTGGGCCACGGGGCGCATGACGATCTCGTCCAGGTTGACGTGGTGGGGCAGGGAGACGGCGTAGCGGACCACGTCGGCCACGTCGGCGGAGGTGAGCGGCTCCGCCACCCCGGCGTAGACGGCGTCGGCCTTTTCTTGCGACCCCAGGCGGCGCAGGGAGAATTCCTCGGAGTTGACCATGCCGGGGAGCACCTCGATCACCCGGATGTCGTGCTCGGCCTCCTCCAGGCGCAGGGCCTGGGTGACGCCCCGCTCGGCGAACTTGGCGGCGTTATAGCCGGCGCCGCCCTCGTAGCCCACGAGTGCTGCGGTGGAGGTCAGGTTCAGGATCGTGGCCCCGCCCGCGACGGCGCGTAGGTGGGGAAGCAGGGCGCGCGTGAGCTTCATGGTGCCGAGGACGTTGGCCTGGAACATCCACTCCCAATCCTCGGTCTTCGCCTCGGCGATGGGGTCCACGCCGCGGGCACCGCCGGCGATGTTGATGAGCGTGCTCACGCCGTTGGCCCTGGCGGCGTTCGCGATGGCCTCGACATCCGCGTCGACGGAGATGTCGCCGGCGACCCAGGCGCACCCCGTCTCCTCCGCGAGGGCCCGCAGGCGCTCGGCTCGGCGGGCGACGGCGACGACGTCCCACCCCTCGGAGCGCAGGGCACGGACGGTTGCGGCGCCGATGCCGGCGGAGGCGCCTGTGACGAGGGCGGAACGGGCGGGAGGAACTGCTGCAGAGGTCATGACTCCCAGGCTACTGCCAGCCCCGCCGCCGCCGGGTGACAGCATGGTCGGGTGACACAGCGCGATCTCCCCACCCCGGACCTCCTCACCACTCTGCCCGACGGCACCGTGACGCTCGGCGAACTCTGGCCGGGTCCCGGCGACGCGCCGCTGTGGGCGGTCGTCGTGGGAGGCAAGACCTCGCCGGGCGCCGTCGCGAACGGTCACTACTACGTGGGGCCCATCGGGCGGCGGCAGATGGCGCGCCTGGCCGAGGCCGGCCTGTACACGCCGGAGGACGCACCGTTCCAGGACGTCGTGGCCGCCTCCCAGGGCATCGGATTCGCCAATCTCTCCCGCGTGCCGCGCAGCAAGGACGACCCCGAGACGCTCGCGCTCATGCGGGAGGGCTCGGTGCGGATCGAGGCGCTGCTGGCCCGGCGCTCGGTGCCGCTCGTGATCTCCATGTGGAGACACGGCGCCCGGGAGCTGGCCGGCTCGGAGGGACGGCCGGGATTCCACCCCGAGGGCACCTCCTGGGGCGCCGAGCTCTTCCGCATGCCGAGCCCCTACGCCCGTGCCGTGGAGGCCATGGCCGTCAAGGACGAGCTGGCCGACTTCCTGCGCGAGCGCCGCCTTGGTGCATGGGAGAATGGGAGGCATGGCTGAAAACACCCCGGGCACAGACACGCCCGCCATCGTCCCCGACAAGCCCGCCCTCGAGGGCCTCGAGGCCAAGCTCAACACGCGCTGGCGCGAGGAGGGCACCTACGCCTTCGACGCGAACACCACGCGCGAGCAGGTCTACTCGATCGACACCCCGCCGCCCACGGCCTCCGGCTCGCTGCACGTGGGCCACGTCTTCTCCTACACGCAGACGGACGTCCTGGCCCGCTTCCAGCGCATGCGCGGCAAGAACGTGTTCTACCCCATGGGCTGGGACGACAACGGCCTGCCGACCGAGCGCCGCGTCCAGAACTTCTTCGGTGTGCGCTGCGATCCCACGTACAAGTACGACCCGGACTATCAGCCGCCGGCCAAGCCCGCCAAGAACCAGCGCGATTGGGACGTCGTCTCCCGCCAAAACTTCATCGAGCTGTGCGAGCGTCTCGCCACCGAGGACGAGAAGGTCTTCGAGGACCTCTTCACCACGCTGGGCCTCTCGGTGGACTGGGACATCACCTACCGCACCATCGACGACCACTCCCGCGCCACGAGCCAGCGCGCCTTCCTGCGCGACCTGGCCCAGGGGGACGCCTACATGTCGGAGGCCCCCACGATGTGGGACGTGACCTTCCGCACCGCCGTGGCCCAGGCCGAGCTGGAGGACCGGGAGATGCCCGGTGCCTACCACCGCTACGAGTTTACGGCCGAGGACGGCCGCGGCGTGCAGATCATGACCACGCGCCCCGAACTGCTCCCCGCCTGCGTGGCCCTCGTGGCCCACCCCGACGACGAGCGTTACCAGGACCTCTTCGGCAAGACCGTGCGCTCGCCGCTGTTCGACGTCGACGTGGTGGTCAAGGCCCATCCGCTCGCCAAGCCGGACAAGGGCACGGGCATCGCCATGGTCTGCACCTTCGGCGACCTCACCGATGTGACGTGGTGGCGCGAACTGCAGCTGCCCACGCGCGCCATCATGGGCCGCGACGGCCGTGTGGCCTCCGAGACGCCCGAGTGGATCACCACCGAGGCGGGCCGCGCCAACTACGAGCGCATCGCAGGCAAGACCGCGTTCTCCGCCAAGGAAGACGTCGTGGAGATGCTGCGCGAGAACGGGCTGCTCATGGGCGAGCCGGAGAAGATCACGCACCCCGTGAACTTCTACGAGAAGGGCGACAAGCCGCTCGAGATCGTCTCCTCCCGCCAGTGGTACATCAAGAACGGCGGCCGCAACGCGGAGCGCCGCGAGGAGCTCATCGGCCGCGGCCGCGAGCTGGACTGGCACCCGGGCCACATGCGCTCGCGCTACGAGAACTGGGTCGAGGGCCTCAACGGCGACTGGCTCGTCTCCCGCCAGCGCTTCTTCGGTGTGCCGATCCCCGTCTGGTACCCGCTGGACGCCTCCGGCGAGCCCGTGTACGACTCCCCCATCCTGCCCTCCGAGGAGCAGCTGCCGGTGGACCCGGCCGCGCAGACCCCGGCCGGCTACGAGGAGTCTCAGCGCGGCGTCGCCGGCGGCTTCATCGGCGACCCGGACGTGCTTGACACGTGGGCCACCTCCTCGTTGACCCCGCAGATCGTGGGCGGCTGGGGCGTGGACGAGGAGCGCTTCAACAACGTCTTCCCGTTCGATCTGCGCCCGCAGGGCCACGACATCATCCGCACGTGGCTCTTCTCCACGATCGTGCGTGCGAACTCCCTGCAGGGCGCCACACCGTGGAAGCACGCCGCACTCTCCGGCTGGATCCTGGACCCGGACCGCAAGAAGATGTCCAAGTCCAAGGGCAACGTGGTGGTCCCCACCGACATCCTGGAGCAGTTCGGCGCGGACGCCGTGCGCTACTGGGCCGCCTCGGCCAAGCTCGGCGCGGACACGGCGTACGAGATCGGCCAGATGAAGATCGGCCGCCGCCTGGCCATCAAGCTGCTCAACGCCTCCAAGTTCGCCCTCGGCATGGGCGTCTCCGCCGCCGACGTCATCACCGACGACGCCTCCGTGATCGTCAACGGCCTCGACGCCTCGCTCCTGGCCCGCCTGGCCGGCGTCGTGGACGCAGCGACGAAGGCCTTCGAGGACTACGACTACGCCCGCGCCCTGTCGCTGACCGAGTCGTTCTTCTGGTCCTTCACCGACGACTACATCGAGCTCGTCAAGGATCGCTCCTACGGAGGGGTCTCCCCCGAGCAGACCGCGTCCGCGCGGGCCACGCTGGCCACGACGCTCGACGCCGTGCTGCGCCTGCTGGCGCCGTTCCAGCCCTTCGCGACCGAGGAGGTCTGGGGCTGGTGGCGTGAGGGCTCGGTGCACCGCGCCGCCTGGCCCACCGCGGACGCCCTGCGTTCCGGCCTGCCGGACGCCGACGCCGAGGTGCTGCCCACCGTCGGTCAGGCCCTGGCCGGTCTGCGCAAGGCCAAGTCGGAGGCCAAGGTCAAGCAGCGCACCGCCGTGCTGGCCGCAACCATCACGGCCCCGGCCACCCAGGTGGCCCGCCTCGAGGCCGGCCTGGGTGACCTCAAGGCCGCGACGGCGGCCCGGGAGCTCACGCTGAGCGCCGGCGGCGAGGAGCTCACCGTCTCCGGCGTGGAGCTCGAGGCACCGGAGGAAGCGCCGGCGCAGGCCTGACGGCCGCCTCTACCGGATGCGTCGAGGCCCCGGAACCCGTGAGGGTTCCGGGGCCTTCGCGCGTCAGGTTCCAGAGGACGAAAATCTATATTGCCCGGTTAGCCACACGTGGGTGCCCGACTACTCGATCCACTCACGATCTTGATGCTCTTTCATTAGATGTCGACGAGCATGTTCAATGACCGCAAGCTTCCCCCAAAGGACTCGAGCGATCGGGGAAAACTGACCCCAGTACGGCTCCACATACTCCCATTCCAAATATGCGGCCATCCATTCGGGATAACCGTCAGGAACGCCCGGCGAAGATCGCCTTTCCACCTCACCCACGGGCACGAGTACGTCAAAAAAGTCTCCAAGTGCTTCGAAGACTGCCTGGATGGGCCAGTTTCCGAGAGCAACCCGGTCCTTTAGGTCATGACAATTGATGCATGCAGGCACCGTACGCTCGCCGTGATATATCCGAGGCACAGGAAAATGGTCGTGTTCGTGCCGTCGAGACAAATACATCCCGCAGTAGAAGCACTTGACGCACTCCTCATGCCGCGGATCGGACCGAGTTGCTCGCGCCATGCTTCTATAGTCCATGCCTAATTCTCGCCGTTCAATGGTCACCAGGTGGCGCCAACGGTGAAAGGCGGTTCATTCCCTGACGGAGGTGCTCGGGGAGCGGCGCGGTGTGCCCATGGGTGACTGTTCACAAGCGGGCGCAGATCCCATAGCGGTAACCGACATCCGATCAGGACGTTGGCAAACGCCTCCGTCAAGAGGGGTTCGCGTTGAGGGTCCGTCGGTCGATCAACGGCTCGCCCTGCGAGCCCCATAGTCGGGTCAGCGCTTCCCGTGCGTTTAGGTAATCACCGTCACCACATCGCCGTGCGAATAGTAGGCGACTCGGTAGGGGAAATCGGGCTGACAGGATTTGAAGCTGCGGCCCCTTGCCTCAGATCTCGATCGTGGAGTCCGGGCTCTCGGTGCGGGTGCGCTTGAGTTCGAAGAAGTGCGGGAAGTTCGCCAGCGTCACGGAGGCGTCGAAGAGCTCCCCGGCCAGCTCGCCGCGCGGAACACGCGTGATGACGGGGCCGAAGAAGCCCACGCCGTTGAGCGCCACGACGGGCGTGCCCACGTCGTCGCCCACGAGCTCCTGGGCAGCCTTGGTGCTTTCCCGCAGGGCCGTGTCGAACTGGTCCGAATCCCACGCACTCATCAACTCGGAGGAGAGGCCCAGCTCGGCGAGGGCCTCGGCGAGGGCCTCGGCGACGGCCTGCTTGCGCTGCTCGGCGTCCTTCTGGGAGCCGTCGTGGAAACGGCTGCCCACTGCGGTGTAGAAGTCGCCCAGGACGGCGGAGTCGGCGGCGGCCTCCACGGCGGCGGCGACGCGGACGGCACCCCAGGTCTGGTCGATGTACTCGCGGTAGCCCGGATCCAGGTCGCGGCCCTCGTTCACCACCGCGAGGGAGATGATGCGCCAGTTGATGGTGATGTCGCGGACCTGCTGGACCTCGCGGATCCAACGGGAGGTGGCCCACGCGAACGGGCAGGCGGGATCGAACCAGAAGTCGACGGTGTTGCTCATGTTCTCTTCCTTCGCGGTGAATAGGTCCTTGAGCCGGCGGGCTCAGGCTGACTTGGGACGGCGGTGCGCTTCCTCGCGCAGCGTCAGCTCGGGTGCGGTGTGTTCCCTCACGGTACGGTCCGTGACCACGACCTCGGCGAGGTCGTCCCGACTGGGGACCTCGAACATCACGGCACCGAGGGTCTCCTCGAGGATGGAACGCAGGCCGCGCGCGCCGGTCCCACGGTCCAGGGCCAGGTCCGCGACGGCCTCCAGTGCCGCGCGGTCGAAGGTCAAGCGCACGCCGTCCAGCATGAACATCTTCTGGTACTGCTTGATGAGCGCGTTGCGCGGCTCCGTGAGAATGGAGATCAGCGACTCGCGGTCGAGGTTCTCCACCGCCGTGATGACGGGCAGGCGCCCGATGAACTCCGGGATGAGCCCGAACTTCAGCAGGTCCTCGGGCTGCACGTCGGAGTAGGAGACCTCCGTGGACTTGAGGTGGTTCAGCGGAGCGCCGAAGCCGATGCCCTTCTTGCCGGCGCGCCCGGCGATGATGTCGTCCAGCCCGGCGAAGGCGCCGGCCACGATGAAGAGCACGTTGGTGGTGTCGATCTGGATGAACTCCTGGTGGGGGTGCTTGCGCCCGCCCTGCGGCGGCACGGAGGCCACCGTGCCCTCCAGGATCTTCAGCAGCGCCTGCTGCACGCCCTCGCCGGAGACGTCCCGGGTGATGGAGGGGTTCTCGCTCTTGCGCGAGATCTTGTCGATCTCGTCGATGTAGATGATCCCCTGCTCCGCGCGCTTCACGTCGAAGTCCGCGGCCTGGAGCAGCTTGAGGAGGATGTTCTCCACGTCCTCCCCCACGTAGCCGGCCTCGGTCAGGCTCGTGGCGTCCGCGACGGCGAAGGGCACGTTGAGGCGCTTGGCCAGCGTCTGGGCCAGGTAGGTCTTGCCGGAACCGGTGGGGCCGATCAGCATGATGTTGGACTTGGAGACCTCGACGTCGTCCAGCTCGCGATGCTCCAGCGCCCCGGCCGGCGAGGCCCCGGCACCGTTGATGCGCTTGTAGTGGTTGTAGACCGCCACGGCCAGGGCGCGTTTGGCGCCCTCCTGCCCCACGACGAATTCCTGCAGGTGGTCGAAGATCTCCTGCGGGCGCGGCAGCTCGAACTCCGATTCCTCGGAGACCTCCACCGATTCCTCGTCGATGATCTCGTTGCACACCTCGATGCACTCGGTGCAGATGTACACACCGGGGCCGGCGATCAACCTGCGCACCTGCTTCTGGCTCTTGCCGCAGAAGGAGCACTTCAACAGGTCGGAACTCTCGCTCATCGCTGCCTCTTCGGATCGGGGGTGAATCGGGGGAAATCCGGGCGGAACCCGCCCATTCGTCCATGCTAGGCCAGTGGGCCGACAGCATGAGGAAGGCGCGGCGTCACCCCGTCGAGGTGACGCCGCGCCGTGCCGCACGGATCAGCGCGAAATGGCCGTGGGCTTCATCTTGCGCGGCGTGATGACCTCGTCCACGAGGCCGTACTCCTTGGCGGAGGCGGCCGTCATGAACAGGTCGCGCTCGATGTCCTTGTCGACGCGCTCCGGATCCTGCCCGGCGTGGGCGCCCAGCGTCTCGGCGAGCCACTGGCGCATGCGCATGACCTCCTCCGCCTGGATCTGCAGGTCGGTGGCGGTGCCGCGCTCGCCACCGCCGAGGGCGGGCTGGTGGATGAGCACGCGGGCGTTCGGCAGCGCCAGGCGCTTGCCCGGGGTGCCGGCCGCGAGCAGGACGGCGGCTGCGGAGGCCGCCTGGCCCAGGCAGACGGTCTGGATCTCGGGGCGCACGAACTGCATGGTGTCGTAGATCGCCGTCATGGCGGTGAAGGAGCCACCTGGCGAGTTGATGTACATCGTGATGTCGCGCTCGGGGTCCAGGGACTCCAGGACCAGCAGCTGTGCCATGACGTCGTCGGCCGAGGCGTCGTCCACCTGCGAACCCAGGAAGACGATGCGGTCCTCGAAAAGCTTGGCGTAGGGGTCCTGGCGCTTGAAGCCGTACGGGGTGCGCTCCTCGAACTGCGGGAGGATGTAGCGCGCGGAGGGCAGGGAGCCTGCGGTGGCGTTGGGGGTCATGTTCTTCTCCTGAAAGATCTGTGTCATCGACGCGGGGGCGCTCAGGCGCCGACCCCGCCGCCGCCGGAAACGTGCTTGGCGCTCTGGGCGATGTGGTCGAAGAAGCCGTACTCCAGGCCCTCCGCCGCGGTGAACCAGTTGTCGCGCTCGTTGTCCTTGAGGATGGTCTCGACGCTCTGGCCGGTCTGCTGGGCCGTGAGCTCGCTCATGACCTTCTTCATGTGCAGGATCAGCTCCGCCTGGATGCGGATGTCGGAGGCCGTGCCGCCGATGCCGCCGGAGGGCTGGTGCATGAGGATGCGGGCGTTGGGCGTGGCGTAGCGCTTGCCCGGCGTGCCGGAGGAGAGCAGGAACTGCCCCATGGAGGCGGCCAGGCCCGTGGCCACGGTGACGACGTCGTTCGGGATGAACTGCATGGTGTCGTAGATGGCCATGCCCGCGGTGATGGAACCGCCGGGCGAGTTGATGTAGAGGTAGATGTCCTTCTCCGGGTCCTCCGCGGACAGGAGCAGGAGCTGGGAGCAGATCGCGTTGGCGATGCTGTCCTCCACCTCGGAGCCGAGCCAGACAATGCGCTCCTTGAGGAGGCGGTTGTAGATGTAGTCCTCGCGCGAGGCCGGATCCACCGAGCTCATGCGGGGGGTGGCGTCGTTGGTCATCTCAGATTCCCTCTCAACGTGACCGGTTCCGGCGCCCACGCGCCTCACCGGGATGATCTGCTGGCTCGACACTACCCACGCGGGCGGCACCGAGGGGGCCTGGCGGGGCCCGTTTCGCTGTTGGCGCACGTTCGCGCCCGGGTGCTGCCCGACGCCGCCCGCCCGCCTGGGCACGCAGGGCGGGCGGGCGGCGTCGGGCACGGAAAAGGGGTGCCCCCACCTCTCGGTGGGGGCACCCCTACGCCCGGCCGGGGCCGGGCGACGCGTCACTCGGCGTCGACGGTCTCCGCCTCGGCGGCGTCCTCGTCCTCGCCCGCGGGCTTGACGAAGTCGCTCAGGTCGATGACGTTGCCCTTGGTGTCGGTGACCTTGGCCAGCTCCAGCACCTTGGCGAGGGACTTGCGGCGGCGGACCTCGCCCACCATCATCGGGACCTGGCCGGCGCCGTCCAGCATCTGGGCGAACTGGTTGGGGTCCATGCCGTACTGCTGGGCGGACTGGATCAGGTACTCGATCAGCTCGCCCTGCTCCACACCGATCTCCTCCTTCTCGGCAACGGCGTCGAGGACGATCTCGTTGCGGAAGGCCTTCTCGGTGTTCTCCTTGACCTCGGTGCGGTGCTCGTCCGTGTCGTGGTCGTTGGCCTGGTTGGCGCCGGAGAAGTGCTGCTCGATCTGGTCGTCGATGACGGAGGCCGGGACCGGAACCTCGACGAGGGCAAGAAGAGCCTCCAGCACCTTGTCGCGGGCCTCGATGCCCTGCTCCACCAGCACGTCCTCCTTGGCCTTCTCGACCAGGGACTCGCGCAACTCGGCGATCGTGTCGAACTCGGAGGCAAGCTGGGCGAAGTCGTCGTCGGCCTCGGGGAGCTCGCGCTCCTTGACGGCGGTGAGGACGGCCTTGACCTGGGCGGTCTCACCGGAGTGATCGCCTCCGGCCAGCGTGGTCTCGAAGGTGGCGTCCTCGCCGGCGGAGAGCCCGGTCAGGGCCTCGTCCAGGCCCTCAAGCATGGAGCCGGAGCCGATCAGGTAGGACAGGCCGGTGGCCTCGTCGACCGTCTCGTCGCCGATCGTGGCGGTGAGGTCGATCGTGGTGTAGTCGCCGTCGGCGGCGGGGCGCTCCACGGCCTTGAGCGTGCCGAAGCGGCCGCGCAGCTCATCGAGGGCCTTCTCGACCTCGGCGTCGCCGGCCTCACGGGCCTCGACCTCGACCTCGATGCCGGCGTAGTCCGGCAGCTCGATCTCGGGGCGGACGTCGACCTCGACGTCGAAGACCAGCTCGGAGTCGGCCGCGGCCTCGTCGATGCCGGGAGCCTGCACGACCTCGACCTCGGGGCGGGCCAGCGGCACCACGCCGGCCTCGTTGACGGCCTCGCGGTAGAAGTCGTCCAGCGAGTTGTTGATGGCGGTCTCGATGACGTAGCCACGGCCCACGCGCTGGTCGATCAGGCGGGAGGGAACCTTGCCCTTGCGGAACCCGGGAACCTGGATCTGCGACGCGACCTCCTTGTAGGCGGCGTCGATGGCCGGCTTGAGCTCCGCGAACGGGACCTCAACGTGCATCTTGACCCGGGTGGCGGAGAGATTCTCGGCGGCGCTCTTCACTGCGTGCAGCTCCTGACGGTTCTACGTTGGTGGGCGCACGCGTGGCACGCCCGGAATGGATGGTTGTTCGTCGGGGTGACAGGATTTGAACCTGCGGCCTCGCGCTCCCAAAGCGCGCGCTCTAGCCAAGCTGAGCTACACCCCGATGATGCGTTGACCAGTGTACGCATACGGCGGGCACCCTCCCGAATCGGGGGTACCCGCCCTGGAACAACGGAGCGCCGGGAGATCGGTGATCTCCCGGCGCTTCACGGACCGGAGGGGCAGACGGGAATCGAACCCGCGTAATCAGTTTGGAAGACTGAGGCTCCACCCTTGAGTTAGGTTGACTCCTTCTTGGGTAAGCCTTTATGTTGACGGGTGGAAGTTTTGCCTAGATCGCTGGCCTAGTCCCATCGCAATCCCATGTTGACATGCCGGAAAATCAGGTTGACGAGTGGATTTACCCATCAAGTCCTAAGTGGTCCTCAGAAGGCCTCCCTGGGACTAGAGTCCCGGAGAATTAGCGGAGATTTTCAGCCGCAGCCGTCGCCTAGCTACTCCCCTAACAGTGACCCCATCGTGTTGATAGCTTCGCGCTTGCGACTGTCGCTGGCGACGAAGTAGACGTTCTCGGTGATCATGGTGGACGTGTGTCCCACGATCTCGGACACCACCTTCACGGGCACTTGCCTGTCGATCATCTCCGTGACGAACATGCGCCTGAGCCCGTGGATCTGCGCCTTGCCCCTGCCATAAGGCACGCCCGCCTTCCGACAATCGCGACGCCACCAGTTGTCCACGGCGTTGTATCCGTAGGGCTGACCCGGCTTGCGCTTCGACTCGAAGACGAACGTATCCGCCTTGGGCTTCACGTCTTCAAATCGGACTTGAAAGGCCTGCAGCGTTGCGTCGTCAAGTGGAATGGCGCGCCACTGCTTGCCCTTTACGCGCTCCTCCACCACAGCACCACGAGACTCTGGTGTGGCGATGGAACCAATGCGAATGACTCGCTCATTGAAGTCAACGTCCCGCCAGCGCAACCCCAAGATCTCCCCGCGCCTTGCTCCGGAAGACCCCAGGACAAGCCAGAGCAGGTGACTGATCTTGCCGTCCGAGGCCTGCATGATGTCTCGGAAGCTTCCGAGGCCCACAGCCTTGGGAGCCGCGCCCTTCATGGGCAGCCTGAGCCGAGCATCGCGCAGAGGACTGTCGTTGATGATCCCCTGCTCTGGTGTTGCCGCCCAGCGGAGGGCCGCCTTCACCATTGTCATGATGCACCGAACCGTGGAGTACCCGGTGGTCTTGCCCTTCTCCAGCCTGTTCGGCAGTGCGTCCAGGTACTCCTGGAATGCCTTGCGCGTGAACAAGGAGACGGGGGTGCGAAGGTCTGGCTCGATGTAGCGACGATAAGCCGACTCATAGTTGACGACTGTTGACCCCGCCTTCTCGCTGGCGGTCTCCTTCATCCATCGCCCCACGATCTGTGACACGGTGACGCTCTTCTCGTTGAGCAACGCTGCAGCGTTCCTTGCTCGCAGGATTTGGTCGCGATGCACCTTCGCCAACTTCTGCGTCTTGAAGCCACCCTTGTAGTAAGGGCGACGACCGGGCACGGGTAGCTCTAGGTCGTAGACCGTACCCTTCTTGGTCTCGCGAGGGCGGATCATGCCCTTGCCATAATCGCCACGCTTGGTGGACATAGAACTCGCCTCCTGGTGAGGTTGACATGTTGAACTATGATGGATGCATGAGCAACGCATCAACACAAGAGCAATGGGTTGGAGTGCCTGCGGTCGCAGAGCACTTGGGGATGACAATCCAGTGGGTCACGGATCACGCCCCCGCCATGCCCCATGTCCGACCAGGCCGCGAGTATCGCTTCAAGCTGTCTCGTGTGGAGACATGGTTTGAGCAGTGGGCAGGAGGTCAGGGAGCATGAGCCCTCGCGCCATCTTCTGCGTGATCTGCGGACGTGCTGCCGACAAGATGTGGACCATTGGCCTTGGCGGCAAAACCTCAACCGCCGCAACCTGCAAGGTTCATGGTGATCCCGTTCTCGCCGCCTTCGAGAAGGGGCAGTTCATGGACGAGGGCGAGACGAAATCTCGTCGCCGCGGCCCTAACAAGATCAAGCTTCTGCAGACTCTGGACTGGACTCCACCGGAGGAACGCTGAGGCCTCTTATATAGAGGTCTCGATCCAACAACACCCTCAAAACGACGCCCCATGCTCCTCACTCTGTTGACGAGCGCATGGGGCGTCGTTGCTATGCCCAAGGGCCACCGACTGCCCTCATCGGGATCTTCCAGCTTCAGGTTGGACAAGCGCTCCGTCTCGTTCGGGTTGGTGATCTAATATCTAACTGTCAAGATCGACAGTATGAAAAGCGGCAGCTCACCGGAGTTCTCTCAAGCGAGACTGCCACTACTCATACGTTCGAACATGCGTTCGATGTTGTTTGGATTGATCCTAGCCTCATGATCGAGGGATGTCCAGGTGACATAAGAACCCAGTGTTACGCATCCAAATGTCTCGGCGGGTCAAACCCGTAGGGCGCGAGCTTTTTTGCCAGGCGAGGCAACTCCGCGCCCTTGGGAAGTCTGATGATCCACTCGTCGCCCGGGCCGCGTGGAACGTAGTACCACCCCCCTGCCTTGGATGCTTCGTTGGCCGGGGCGTCAGGGTGATAGGCGACCACAGCATTCGACGCGTTCAACTTCTCAAACCAATCCTTCAGCCTGCGCCACTCCACGTCGCTCACCTCGCCACCTCTGGCGACACTCAGAAGCGTTCGGAAGCGGTTGCCCAAACCCAGTCCCCGGTGCCTTCTTGTGAGCCTCCACGGGATCAGGTCGCTCATCCACGCCTGTTCCTTGGTTGCGTTGTGGCGGTCCATGAAGGACCAAACAGCCTGGCCGGACACGCCATAAAGTTCACCGGCCTCCGCGTAAGTCTTCCCGGAGTCTAGCAACTGCCTCAGCGTAGCTATGTCCGGCAGTCTTCTTTCAGCCACACATACCTCCCGTTCCCTGCTTGCGCCTCGAAAAATGCGTCTACCTCGTACCCCTTACAGGGGTAGGTGTCGAGGTAGATCGAAACCGTAGGGCACAAGCTTTCGCGCCAAGGGAGGAAGCTCCTCCCTCACAGGTAGTCTGATGATCCACTCATCACCAGGCTCGCGCAGGACGTAGTACCAGCCGCCCGTCTTTGAGGCCTCGTTCGGGGGCGCGTCTTTGTGATAGCCAACAACAACGCCAGACGCTCGAAGCTGCTCTAGCCAGCTTTCCAGGCGTCGCCACTCGACGTCAGCCACCTCCAACCCCTGGGCTATGGAGAGAATGGTCCTGAATCGCACCATAGGCATGAGTCCACGATGATGCTCCTCCAACTGCCATGGGATCAGCTCGCGAATAGTCACCTGCTCCTTGGTCGCGCCATGCCTATTCAGCATCGACCACACAGCCTGACCTGACACGCCGTAAAGTTCGCCAACCTCTGAGTATTTCTTCCCAGAGTCCAGCTGTCGCCTAAGTGTGGCAATATCCGGCAGTCTCCTACTGGCCACGCCAGCCTCCTGTCGCCTAGATCGTCTACCCCTGACGGGGAGGGTTCATCCAAGGCGACAGTACAGTGGTTGGTGTTGAACTTCAACCTATCAACATGGGATCTCGACATGTAGCCGCCCAGGTTGACGGGTGAGTCCATCTCCGGAGAAATTACCGGTTCCACCTATCAACCTGGGCCACTCCGTGTCAGGCGTTGTACCGCATGGGTGCCATACGGCACCTACTCGGAGGGGCAGACGGGAATCGAACCCGCGTAATCAGTTTGGAAGACTGAGGCTCTACCATTGAGCTACTGCCCCGAAACGCGTTTTCACGCGCCTCCAACTTTAGCCGACCCCGCCAAAATTAGACAAATCAGCACGGAGACTCGCCCCGCGGGCCGGCCGGCGTCGCCAGGTCAGTCCCGGATCTCGCCCGTCGTCTCGTACGCGGCGATCTTGCCGATGCGGCGGGCGTGACGCTCGGCGCCAGAGAAGGGTTCCGCGACGAAGAGGCGCACCAGGTGGGTGGCCTCCTCCACGGTGTGCTGGCGGCCACCGAGGGCGACGACGTTGGCGTCGTTGTGCTCGCGGGCCAGCCTGGCGGTGTCCTCGTTCCAGGCCAGGGCGGCGCGCACGCCCTCCACCTTGTTGGCCGCGATCTGCTCGCCGTTACCGGAACCACCCAGGACGATGCCGAGGGCCTCGACGCCGGAGCGCTGGTCCGTCACGACGGCCTCGGCCGCGCGCAGGCAGAACGCCGGGTAGTCGTCCTCCGGGTCGTACGCGGCCGGCCCGTGGTCCACGAGTTCGTGGCCGTCCGCCGTGAGCTCCGCGATGAGGTGGTGGCTCAGCTCGAGCCCCGCGTGGTCGGTCGCGATGTGGATGCGCATGCCTCATGTCCTTCCGGCCGTGGCGGCCGCCGTCGTGTGCGGGGCGGCGCCCCGGCGTGGCTGGCGCGACGGCGGACCGGGACGGGCCGCGTCGTCGTGCTCATTTTCCAGGATATGTGGTGAAAAGCGCGCCGCATGATGCGAGGATGGTCACGCGACTCTCAAACAGTCGTTTCACATCCACCGGAAGAAGGGACACCCCGTGCCGGGTCTCAACCTCACCCGCTCCGAGGCGCAGCAGCGCGCCGGGCTCATCAGCACCGAGTCGTACGAGGTCCACCTCGACCTGACCGCGCCGGGGAACACCTTCCGTTCCGTCACCACCGTCCGCTTCGCCGCCCAGGCGGGCTCCGAGACCTTCATCGACGCCGTCACGCGCGAGGTCCACGCGATCACGCTCAACGGCGAGCCCGTGGACGTGAGCCGCGCCGACGGCGTGCGGATCGCGCTGAGCGGCCTGGCCGCGCACAACGAACTGACGGTAGACGCCACGATGGAGTACTCCACCACGGGCGAGGGCCTGCACCGCTTTGTGGATCCGGAGGACTCCGAGGTCTACCTCTACACGCAGTTCGAGGTCCCGGACTCCCGCCGCGTGTTCGCGGTGTTCGAGCAGCCCGACCTCAAGGCCACCTTCGCCTTCACGGTGGACGCCCCCGCGCACTGGGACGTCATCTCCAACCAGCCCACCCCGGAGCCCACCCCGCTGACGGAGGGAGCGGCCCGCTGGAGCTTCTCCCCCACCCCGCGCCTGTCCTCCTACGTGACCGCCCTCGTGGCCGGGCCCTACCAGGCCACGCGCGACGTCGTCGTCAACGCCGAGGGGCGCGAGGTCCCGCTGGGCGTTTTCGCCCGCAAGTCGCTTTTCAAGCACCTGGACGCGGAAAACATCATCGAGATCACCCGCCGCGGCTTCGAGGTGTTCGAGAAGGACTTCGGCACGGCGTACCCCTTCGAGAAGTACGACCAGCTCTTCGTGCCGGAATTCAACGCGGGCGCCATGGAGAACGCCGGCTGCGTGACCATCCTCGAGGACTACGTCTTCCGCTCCAAGGTGCCGGCCGCCGTCGTGGAACGACGCGCCATCACCGTGCTGCACGAGCTGGCCCACATGTGGTTCGGCGACCTTGTCACCATGAAGTGGTGGAACGACCTGTGGCTCAACGAGTCCTTCGCCGAGTTCATGTCCACGCACGCCGCGGCCGTGAACACCCAGTACAGGGACTCCGCCTGGACCACCTTCTCCTCGATGGAGAAGTCGTGGGCGTACGAGCAAGACCAGCTCCCGTCCACGCACCCGATCAAGGCGGAGATCCGGGATCTCGAGGACGTGCAGGTCAACTTCGACGGCATCACCTACGCCAAGGGTGCCTCCGTGCTGCGCCAGCTCGTGGCCTGGGTGGGCCAGGACGAGTTCATGGCCGGCGTGCGCGCCTACTTCGGCAAGCACTCCTACTCCAACACGGAACTGCGGGACCTGCTGGTGGAGCTCGAGGCCTCCAGCGGCCGCGACCTCTCCGACTGGTCCCGCCAGTGGCTGGAGACCGCGGGCGTCAACACGCTGCGGCCCGAGCTCGAGGTGGACGCGGACGGCGTCATCACCTCCTTCGCCATCCTGCAGGAAACCCCGGCCGAGCACCCCACGCTGCGGGCCCAGCGCCTGCGCGTCGGTCTTCACGACCTCGTGGACGGTGCGCTGGTGCGCCGGGAGATCGTGGAGCTCGACGTCGACGGCGCCCGCACCGAGGTGCCCCAGCTCGTGGGGAAGCGCCGCGGTGACCTGGTGCTCATCAACGACGACGACCTGGGCTACGCCAAGCTGCGCCTCGACCCCACGTCCCTGCGCACCGCGATCGCGCACCTCAAGGACGCCTCCGATTCGCTGGTGCGGGCCCTGCTCTGGGGCGCCCTGTGGGACGCGACGCGCGATGGAGAGATCCCGGCCCGCGACTACCTCGCGGCCGTGCTGAACAACATCGGCGCCGAGTCCGACTCCACCACCATCAAGGTGCAGTTGGCGCAGCTGCGCACGGCGCTGGGTCGCTACGTGGCCGCCGACGCCGCGGCCGCGACGTCGGAACGTGTCGCCCAGCGCCTTTGGCAGCTCACCGAGGCCGCGGAGGCCGGTTCCGACTCGCAGTTCCAGCTCCTGACCGCCTTCTCGGCCGTCGCGTCGGAGCCCGCGCACCTCGACACCATCGCCGCGCTGCGCTCGGGAGACCTGGTGCTTCCCGGTCTCGAAATCGACACGGATCTCTCATGGGAGTTGCTGACCTCGCTCGTGGCCGGCGGACGTGCCGCGCAGGCCGAGATCGACGCCGCCCGCGCGGCCGACCCCTCCGCCAGCGGTGCCCTCGCGGCCGCCCTGGCCACAGCGGCGATCCCGACGCCGGAGGCCAAGGCCACCGCGTGGGCGTCCGTCATGGAGTCCGAGGAGCTCTCGAACACGTTCCAGCGCAAGGTGATCGCCGGCTTCGTCCGCACACACGACCGCTCGCTGCTGGAGCCCTACGCCGCTGCCTACTTCGGCGCGGTCGAGTCAATCTGGTCCACGCGCTCGTACGAGATGGCGCAGGGGATCGTGAAGGGCCTGTACCCGGCGCGCCCCACCTCGGAAGAGACGCTTGCGGCGACCGACGAGCTGCTCGGCTCCCTCGGGGAGCGTGTTCCCGCGCTCTCCCGCCTGCTCTCCGAGGCCCGCGACGGCATGGCCCGCGCCATCGCCGCCCAGAAGGCCGACGCGCGGTGAGCCCGTCCGCGCTCCCGGGCCGCCCCCACGTGTTTTCCGCTCGCAGCACGTGGGGCGGCCCGGGGGCGCGCACCACGACGGAGGTGCGGCGCTTCTCCCGACGTTCCGAACTCACCTCCGGCGTGGGCGTTCCTCCCGTGTCCGCGTCCGCCGCGCGGGCGTTCTTCGGCGATGCCGATGCGTGGAATCCGGAGACGCTCCTCCTCTCCGCCCTGGCCCAGTGCCACCTCCTGGCGTTCCTGCGCCAGGCCGGGCTGGCCGGCTGGGAGGTCGCGGAGGCCGTCGTCGACGCGAACGGAGAGCTGACGCTGAACGCGGATGGGGCCGGAGGCTTCGTCGCGGCCTCGCTGGCGCCGCGCACGCTGTTCTCCGACTGGGAACCGTCCGCGGACGAGTTGCTCGGCCTGCACGCCGAGGCGCACCGCCAGTGCTTCATCGCCAACTCCCTGAGTTTCCCGGTCTCCCTCCTGCCCGACGCCGGGTGGGCGCCCTCCGGCGCGTAGGGACCTTCCGGTGTGTGTCCGCGCCGGGAACGGGGACAATGGAGCCATGCAGGATCCCCACGACGCCACCCAGCCCCGGCCCGATCGGCCCGAACGTTCCCTCTCCCCCGAGGCGGCCGCCCCGCTCGATGGCGGCCCCATCCAGCTCGGCGGCCTGCGCGCCGTCGGCGCGGGCGCCCGGGTGCAGATTCCCGTGGTCGCCACCGCGTCCCGGCTCTCACCCGACGACGCCCCGGCGCCCGCGCAGGAGCCAGGCGTCGACGAAGGCGGCCTCGACCCGGCGTCCGTCTACGTGCAGGCAGGCGGCGAGCCGACGTTCCGTCACCTGGTCCATGTCTTCTACCGCGAGGTCGCTGGGGACCCGATCCTGCGCCCCATGTACCCCGAGGAGGACCTGGGCCCCGCGGAGGAGCGCCAGCGGCTCTTCCTCATCCAGTACTTCGGCGGCCCCACCAGCTACTCCGAGCGCCGGGGCCATCCCCGCCTGCGCATGCGCCACTTCCCCTTCGCCGTGGACTCTGCGGCCCGCGCCGCCTGGCTGCGCTGCATGCGCACGGCCATGGACGAGACCGAGCTCTCACCCCTGATCGACGGCATCATGTGGGACTACTTCGAGCGGGCAGCGACCGCCATGATCAACACCCCGGGCTGAGCCGGGCCGACCGCCCAGGCACGCCGGTGTCCCGGTCCGAGCCCCCGGCGTCAGGCGGGGCGCGTGCGCCAAAGGAGCGTGCCGCCCCCTGCCGAGAGCCGCTCCCAGCCGCCTCCACGCAGACGGAACGACGTCCCGCCCCGGCGGAGGAAGCCATAGGCGTGCGCCACGAAGGCGGCTCCCGCCAGGGTGCCCTGGCTCAGGTCCTCGCGCGGCGCGGCCCACAACGCATCTCGCGCCTGGAAGACGAGCGGCTGCCCCGGATCCTGCGGCAACGAGGCCTGGACCGCGGAGGCGACCTCGCGCGCGGCGACGGCCCAGGCGTCGTCGTGCACGGTGCCGAGCGGATCCCAGGCCACCGTCAGGGGCAGGGTCGCCGTCCACGGCGCGCTGGGTCGCGACGGCGGCACCTCCAGTTCCAGCGCCCCCGCGTTCCCCGACCGCAGTCGGGCCAGACGATCGCGCAGCTCGGCGATGGGCACCACGACGTCCAGCTCGGCCTCGCGAGCCAGACGGACCCCGCGCTGGCCCACGATCGTGGGGGCCTCCGCCCCGAGCATGAGCGGGAAGGCCGCGGCCACGTGCACGGCGGCCACGGGCCCCCGCGCGACGAGTCGGGCGACGCCCTCGCGCACACCGGCGGCCCGGGTGAGGAATTGCTCCAGGTCCAGCACATCGTGGGCATCGGTCAGGAGGAGGGAAGCGGCGGTGGGCAACACGGGTCCAGTCTTTCACGCTGGCTAGGATTGAGGCTCGGCCATCGCCGCCCGTGCGAGTCCCTTCCGCGACGAACGAGGAGCACCATGACGTCCCCCCACCCGCTGCGTGAAATCCTCAGCCTCGACGCCGTCGGCGCGCGCACCCACGAGGACATCTACGTTGGTCACACCCCGCCCCTTGGGCCCGAGCGCGTCTTCGGCGGGCAGGTGCTGGCGCAGTCCATGGTGGCTGCGGCCCGCACCGTGGACGAGGGCCGCCCCATCCACTCCCTCCACGGCTATTTCCTGCGCCCGGGAGACCCCTCGACACCCATCACCTACGGGGTGGACCGGCTGCGCGACGGCCGCTCGTTCTCGGCCCGTCGCGTGCACGCCTACCAGGACGGCAAGCCGATCCTGTCGATGATCGCCAGCTTCGAGACGCCGGCGCAAGGGGTGGAGTTCCAGGACACCATGCCGGAGGGCGTTGCGGCTCCCGAATCGTTGCCGACGGCCGCCGAGGAACTCGACGGCATCGACCACCCTGCGGCGCGCATGTGGGCGGAGCACCGCCCCTTCGACCTGCGCTACCCGGAGGGCTCCATGTACCTGCGCTCCCCCGAGGTGAAGGAGCGCAACCTCGTATGGATGCGCATGAAGGAGCCCTTCGGTGACGATCCGCTGCTCAACGCCGCAGCCCTGGCCTACGGCTCGGACTTCACCCTGATCGAGACGGCCCTGCGCCGCGCGGGAGAGGCGTGGATCTCCTCACGCAGCTCGATCGCCTCGCTCGACCACGCCATGTGGTGGCACCGCCCGGCGCGGGTCGACGAGTGGCTGCTCTTCGTGCAGGACGCGCCCAGCGCCCAGGGCGCCCGCGCACTCATCCGTGCCTCCGTGTTCAACCGTGCCGGCGAGCTCGTCGCCACCGTCATGCAGGAAGGCATGGTGCGCCCGCCGCGCGATTGAGCCCGGAGGTGTCGGACCCTGAACCCACGATGCCCGACGACGCATGGTCACCATGCGTCGTCGGGCATCGCTTGGGTGCGGGGCCGGCCCCGCCGGGCCGGGTCCATCCGGACCGGCCCGGACGCGTCAGTCGCGCGTGAGGCGACGGTGCGTGACGCGGTGCGGCTTGGCCGCTTCCACGCCAAGGCGCTCGATCTTGTTCTTCTCGTAGGACTCGAAGTTGCCCTCGTACCAGTACCAGTTCGCCGGGTCCTCGTCCGTGCCCTCGTAGGCCAGGATGTGGGTGGCGATGCGGTCCAGGAACCAGCGGTCGTGAGAGATGACCACGGCGCAGCCCGGGAACTCGAGCAGGGCGTTCTCCAGGCTGGAGAGCGTCTCGACGTCAAGGTCGTTGGTGGGCTCATCGAGCATGAGCAGGTTGCCGCCCTGCTTGAGGGTCAACGCCAAGTTCAGGCGGTTGCGCTCACCGCCGGAAAGCACCCCCGATTTCTTCTGCTGGTCCGGGCCCTTGAAGCCGAAGGCGGAGACGTAGGCGCGCGAGGGCATCTCGACCGAGCCGACGTTGATGTAGTCGAGACCGTCAGAGACGACCTCCCACACGTTCTTCTCCGGGTCGATGCCGCCGCGGTTCTGGTCCACGTAGGAGATCTTGACGGTCTCGCCGATCTTCAGCTCGCCGCCGTCCAGCGGCTCCAGGCCCACGATGGTCTTGAACAGCGTCGACTTGCCCACACCGTTCTGGCCGATAACACCCACGATGCCGTTGCGGGGAAGCGAGAAGCTCAGGCCGTCGATGAGCGTGCGGCCGTCGAAGCCCTTGTTGAGGTTCTTGGCCTCCAGCACCAGGTTGCCGAGGCGCGGTCCCGGCGGAATCTGGATCTCCTCGAAGTCCAGCTTGCGCGTCTTCTCGGCCTCCGCGGCCATCTCCTCGTAGCGGGCCAGGCGGGCCTTCGACTTGGTCTGGCGACCCTTGGAGTTGGAGCGGACCCAGTCCAGCTCCTCCGCGAGGCGCTTGGCCAGCTTGGCGTCCTTCTTGCCCTGCACCGCCAGGCGCTCGCGCTTCTTCTCCAGGTAGGTGGAGTAGTTGCCCTCGTAGGGGATCAGGCGGCCGCGGTCGACCTCGGCGATCCACTGGGCCACGTGGTCGAGGAAGTAGCGGTCGTGGGTCACGGCCAGGACGGCGCCCGGGTAGGACTGCAGGTGCTGCTCCAGCCACAGGACGGACTCGGCGTCCAGGTGGTTGGTTGGCTCGTCGAGCAGGAGGAGGTCCGGCTTGGAGAGCAGCAGCTTGCACAGCGCCACGCGGCGACGCTCACCGCCGGAGAGGTTGGTGACGTCGGCGTCCCCCGGGGGACACTGCAATGCGTCCATGGCCTGCTCCAGCTGGGAGTCGATGTCCCACGCGTCCGCGGCGTCGATGGCCGTCTGCAAGACGCCCATCTCCTCCAGTAGCGCGTCGAAGTCGGCGTCCGGCTGGGTCATCTCCTCGGAGATCTCGTTGTAGCGCGTGAGTTTCTCGTAGATCTCGCCCACGCCCTCCTGGACGTTGCCGAGGACGGTCTTCTCCTCGTTGAGCGGCGGTTCCTGCAGCAGGATGCCCACGCTGTAGCCGGGGCTCAGCCTGGCCTCGCCGTTGGACGGCGTGTCCAGCCCGGCCATGATCTTCAGGATGGTCGACTTACCCGCACCGTTCGGACCCACGACGCCGATCTTGGCGCCGGGGAAGAACGACATGCTGACGTCGTCAAGGATGACCTTGTCGCCGACGGCCTTGCGGGCCTTCGTCATGGTGTAGATGAACTCCGCCATGCTCTCCACTTCTCGTTGAGACCGGGACGCCGCCACGGCGGGGCCCCTCGCTTCTGCGGGGGGCCGCACCCCCCGCGTGGTCTGAACGCGCATCTCGTCCCGGTGCGCCGGCGCCCCACGGGGACGGCGCGCGTCGCGGCGACCACCACAACGGTGGGGGTCGGGGCGACGAGGGAACGGGACGATCACGTCCTCGCTCCCTAGTCTATGGGGCCGCGCAAGGGGCGGGCGCCGGGGACGCCGTCCCCCCTACGGGCTCCTCCCGGGCGCAGCGGATGAGCTGCGTCAGGCGGCGGGTGCCCCGAGCTCCCCCGTGGCCAGGTCGACGTCGTCCAGATCTTCGTCCGTTTCCTCCCCCGGTTCCTCCACCGTCGCCTCCCGCTCGCCCCGCGGCGGCAGGTCCTCCCCGAAGCCTCCGCCCACCCTCGCGAAGTCGGGGTCGACCTCCGGGCCGGAGGGAGCGTTCCCGAAGACCGCCTCGGGGCTCCCCGGCGCCGGCTCCTCGGCTGCCCTGGTGCGTTGCTCGTCGGCGTCGGCGCGGTAGGACCTGGCGAACCGACTGGAACCGAAGCGCAGATCGTGTCCCACATGCTCGGCGTCGATCTCGATCGACGTGCCGAACGACCCGTCCTGGCGCGTGTACGTGCGCACGCGCAGCCGACCTGAAACAAGAACGGGCTCCCCCTTCCTGATCGACGCGAGCACGTGTTCGGCCAGGCCGCGGTAGCACCCCACCTGGTAGAAGTTCGTGTACGCGTCCGACCATTCCTTGGATTGTGGATCCTGCCGGCGCTGGGTGGAGGCCAGGCGGAAACTCGCCTTCTGGCCGCCGTTCTCGAAGATGATGTTCTCCGGGTCGGCGACGACCCGTCCGCTGATGCTCACCGTGTCGGTCATGATGCCCTCCGCTGCATTCGTAGGAGCGACCCTCGCCCCGCTCCCACCAGCCTGCTCCGGGTGCACGCTCCCGCGCCGGCCCCGCGGTCCGATCGGTGGATAACTCGCCGCGGGGAGGCGCCTGTGGGGGACGCCCCGGGCGGCCGGTATGCTGTACGGGCGGCACCACCGCATGCCTCCGTAGCTCAGCTGGATAGAGCAGCGGCCTTCTAATCCGCCGGTCACGCGTTCGAATCGCGTCGGGGGCACCCAAAGCACGAGGCTCGAACCCGCACCGTCGATACGACGGTGCGGGTTCGAGCCTCGTGCGCACCGGAGGACGTCCTCCCGGGTGACCTGGCCGTCCCTACCAGGCGACGGGTCCGTTCCGGTCGATGAAGGTGCCGGTCGGGGTGCCGGCACCAAGAGTGGCGAGACGCACGATGGCGTCGGTGCCTTCCGTCACGGTCTGTGTTCCGGCGTGCCCGTTGAGATCGGTGGCAGTGAAACCGGGGTCGACCGCATTGAATCGGACGCCGGGGATCGCGTGGGCGTATTGCAGCGTGAGCATCGTGACGGCCGTCTTGGAGGTGCTGTAACCAAGGTTGCCGTAGGAACGGGCCAGCTCCGTAGTCGTGGTCTCGTGGAACGAACCGAGCCCGCTGGACACGTTGATGACGGACGGCGTTCCCGCGGACTGCAATAGAGGCAGGAAAGCGTGCGTGACCCGGACGAGACCGAACACGTTGGTCTCGAAGACGCGGCGGAGGTCGTCGGCGGCGAAGTCTGTCGCGGGAACGCCTCCACCGCTCACGCCGGCGTTGTTGATCAGGATGTCCAGGTGGCCGACGGCGGCCCGTACCGTGTCTGCGGCCGCCTTCACCGAGGCATCCTCGGTGACATCGATTTGCAGGAATCGTGCCCCCACCGAGGCGGCGGCGGTCCGGCCGCGTTCAACGTCACGCGCGCCGAGCCAGACATCGTGACCGGCGTGGACGAGTCGACGGGCCGCTTCGAGCCCGAGGCCCTTGTTGGCTCCGGTGATGAGTGTTGTTGTCATGCCGCCATCCTCCGCCGGGAACAGGCCGCGGCCCAGGTCCTGCCACTCCCTGGGAGTGCGGATACCACCCTGGGAGTGCAGCCGCGGCGGATACTGGGGCTATGAGTTCCGGAAGCGAATTGGCAGGCGCCCTGCGGGCCTGGCGGGAACGTCTCACCCCAGAGCGGGCCGGCCTGCCCGGTGGCGGGGACCGGCGGGTGCCGGGGCTGCGACGCGAAGAGCTGGCCCTGTTGGCGGGCGTCTCCGTCGACTACCTCGTCCGGCTCGAGCAGGGTCGCGCGAGCAACCCCTCGCCATCGGTGACGGCGGCGCTGGCATCGGCGCTCCGGCTCTCGACGGCCGAGCGCGGCTTGCTCCACCAGATGGCCGGGCTCGCTCCGCCCTCGTCGGGTCCGGTGCCGACACGGATCCCGCGTGGCGTCCGGGTCATGATCGATCGAATGGCGGACACACCTTTGGCCGTCTTCACCGCGGCCTGGGACCCGGTGCACTGGAACCCCCTCTGGGCGGCCCTGCTCGGGGACCCCTCCACGCGCGACGGCAGGGCGCGTAACCTCGTCTGGCGGCAGTTCTCCGGGGCACTCGCACGCGTCGTCATCCACGACGCCGGACGCGAGGAAGCTCACGAACGGGAGTTGGTCGCCGACCTGCGCCGTGCCTCCGAAAAGTACCCGGACGACCGGGCCGTCGCCGAACTCATCTCGGCACTGCACGGGTCCAGCCCGCGATTTCAACAGCTCTGGGAACGCTTCGAAAGCATCCCCGCCTCCTCGGCGCAGAAGACGATCCTGCACCCCGAGGCCGGCCGGCTGACGCTCGACTGCGACGTCCTCACCCTCGACGGCAGCGACCTCCGCATAGTGCTCTATTCCGCGGTTTCCGGCAGCGACGCGGACAGACGACTCGAGCAGCTACGACGCTCGCTCACGCACGCTCCCGGAGCGGGAGGAGGTACCGCGATCGGGAACCACGCCGGCGCACGATGACGGCAAGCCGAGCGTGGTCAACGGCGGGGAAGACATCCGAGCTGGGGCGCGTCGGGACCCACCCCCGCCACCCGGAAGCCGTGCAATCTGCCAGAAATCGGCACCCGGTATGGTGAACCACAAATGCCCCAGAGCCCAGCTGCCCCGCCCTCCCCCGCCCCCTCACCCCAGCCGCGTGAGCCGCGCCACGGCTTCCTTGCCTGGCTGCAGGCCAGCGATCCCGGATTGACCCGGCTGCGCACCGCGGCGCAGACGGCCCTCTCGGTGGGCGCGGTCCTGCTGCTCGAATGGCTCTTCGCCCGCACCGTGCGCCCGCTCATGATTCCGGGCGGAACCCCCGCGGCGGACGCCGCGAACCAGGCCGTCGAGGCGATGGCCATGATGGCCGGCGCCATGGTGGTCATGGTCTCCACGTTCGCCGGCCCCATGTTCTCCACGCTCGGCACCGGGCTGCTGGGACTGTTCCTCCTGCCGGCTTCCATGGTCGCCGGCATCGCCGTCGCCCTGGCACTGGGCTCCTTCAAGTTCCTCTCCCTCGTGACGATGGTGGTCATCCTGGGGGGTACGGGCTTCCTGCGCCGCTTCGGTGCCTGGGGTTTCGTGATCGGCCAGGGCCTCTTCATGGGCAACTTCCTGGGCTTCTTCCTGGGCCGCATCACGGACCTGGGCGGCCTGGGCTGGATCGCTGTGGAACTCTCCATCGGCGCCGCGGTGGCACTCGCCGCCCAGGCCCTCCTCTTCGCCCCCACCCGCCGTTCCGCCGTGAAGCGATTGCGCGCCTCCTTCGTGAGCCGCTGCGACGGGGTGGCCGGCACCAGCATCGACATGCTGGACAACGGAGGCACGCCGCGCTGGCGCAAGCGGCAGCACCAGGCCGTCCTGCGGCTCAACGAAGCGGCCCTCATGCTGGACGCGGAGCTGGCCTCCGAGCCGCACCTGCCCGCCGGTATCACTGCGGGCGGGCTGCACCGCACCATCTTCAGCGCCGAGCTCTCGCTGGCCAACGCGGCCCGCTTCGCCCGCGTCGTCGCTGCGGGCGACGTCGGCCATGCACCCGGGTGGGCCGTGGCCCGCCTCCGCGCCGTGATGGTGGCCGTCCGTGAGCGCAGCCCTCGTCGCATTGAGGCCGCCGCGACGGCCCTCGGCGCTTGGCTCGACGACCCGGAGCGCCGCGAGGATCTCGGCCCCGAGCTGCTCACGGTCCTCCAGCGCTTCGTGGCCTCGGCTGCCGCCTACGCTGGCGCGCTCACCGTCCTGCAGCGCTACGGCTACCGCGGCACGCGCCGCGGCTGGTTCGGTTCCGGCGGCGCGCCCACCTCGGTGCGGGCCGCGACGGCCACGGAACCGAGCGCCGACACAGCGCCCTTCGAGGCGTCGGTCTCGCTGGCCAGTGGCTGGCTGCCAGGTTCCTCGGCGGTGAGCGCCACGGCCTCCAAGGAAAAAACCGCGCAGCACCTCGCCATGCGCATGGACCCCTCGGTGCGCGTAGGCATCCAGATCACCGTGGCGGCGGCCGTCTCCGTGATGTTGGGGGCCTTCATCTCCCCCGACCGCTTCTACTGGGCGGTGATGGCCACCTTCGTCACCTTCATGGGGGCCAACAACGCCGCGGAGCATGTGCGAAAGGGGGCGTTCCGCGTCATCGGTACCGTGGTGGGCATTCTTCTGGGCGCCGTCCTGGCCCACCTCGTGGGCGACCGTGTGCACCTCTCGATCGCCGTCATCCTGGTGACCCTGTTCATCGGCATCTATCTCATGCGGGTGAGCTACGCGTTCTTCGCCACAGCCATCACGGTGCTCGTGGCCCAGCTCTACGTGCAGCTCGGCGAGTTCTCCGCCCAACTGCTGCAGCTCCGCCTGCTCGAGACCGTCGTGGGAGCGGCCGTCGCCGTCCTCACGGTGCTTCTGGTCTTCCCGCTGCGCACGGGAAGGGTGGTCCGCATCGCCACGCGCGAGTTCGTGGATGCCCTTGGGGCGCTGGTCCTCCCCGCCCTCACGCGTCTGCGAGATCCGGACTCTGAATTGGCCCTTCGCTCGGCCGCCCGCGATCTCGACGCCGCCTTCCAGGCCCTCGAGGCCGCCACGGCGCCCGGGCGCGCGCGCCTGCGCGTCCCCGGTGCCCTGGGCGGGGTGAAGCAGCAGTGGTGGTTCGCCGCCAATGCCGCCCACTCCTACGCCCGCGATCTCGTGATGGACACGACGCGCCCGGAGAAGCTTCCCGGCGAGGCCTACGCCGCGCTCCACACGGCGGGCGAACAGCTGGTCGCCTCCGCAGCCGAGCTCTCCCGTGGGCTCACCGAGCACGGCAGCAAGCGGATCTACACCCGCTCGGCCTCCCAGTTCGAACGCGTCGCCGCCTCGCTGGAGGACCACCGCCGCCTCACGGCCAGGCAACTCGCCTTCCGCGACCTGCAATTGCTCGACGGCGCCCTGGCCACCCTCGCCGAATCTGCCGGGCTGCGCATCGTCTCCGAGCGCGAGAGCGCCGACCGACCGGCGGACAACGATGCGGCATCGGAGTGAGTTTCGCCTCCCTTCGCGGCGGACGGAATGATAACTTGAGCCTCGTGACAAGCGCGGACAGCACCCGACCCCCCTTCGATGCCAAGGGCAACCTGATCGCGCATCACGGCGCCCTGGACACCCACTCCGCGGTGGACTTCGCCGGCCGCCACAACCGCCTCGTGGCGGAAGGCTCGGTGGCCCTCGACAGGATCTCCGCGACCTTCCTGGGCGACGACGCGCAGCTCGTCATCGGCGCCGTCGGACCGGGCGAGCACCTGAGTCTCGACGTCACGCTCGGCGCGAACGCGAGCGTCACCATCGGTGCCGGCGTCACCTCGGAAAAAACCCTCGTCATCGTCGCGGAGGCCGGGGCCACCGTGCGGATCGGGGCCGGGAGCCACTTCGGCCCGCACGTGGACATCATGGCGAGCGACGCGCTCGGCCTGGGAACTAGTGACGGCCCGGACCGTCACGACGTCAGCATCGGGGAGCACGTCTGGGTCATGCGCGGCGCAGAGCTGCGCGCGGGGACGGACATCGGCGACGGCGCCGTCCTGGAGATGACACCCCTGGTGGACCACGAGCTACCCGCGGGGCAGCTGGTCCGCGGCTTGCCCGCCACGCCGGTGCGCCCCGTCACCTGGGACCGTTCGTCCCTGCCGGGCGCTCAGACGCGCCTGGCCCGCTCGTAGGTCCAGATCTGCTGCAACCTACGGCTCAGGGAGGAACGTCGCTGCGCGTCCTCCCCGGCCGTCTTGGAGATGTGTTCGCGACCGAAGCGCCACAGGAGCAGGTCATCAAGGAGCCGGTCCGGCCCGGGCGAATAGCGGTGGTCGAGGGCCGAACGAACCTCGCGCACGGACTGCGCGTCTAGGAGCTCCACGAGCCCCCGTACCGTGTCGATCCCGTGCGCATGCAATAGCTCGAGGGCCCATTCCCAGTCGCCGGAGGGCTGGCGGTCCAGGTGCGGCCAGAGCGTCCGCCAGACCTCGCCGACGCGCTCGGGTGTCAGGGGTTCGGCGCCCACACCGTTGACGTCCCAGTAGGACCGGATGGCCTGGTGGCGCTCGTCGATGTCGGTGAAGATGCCCTCCACCGATTCCAGCATGGCAGCGGAGGCGGTGAACTGCCGGTCGAGGTGCGGGCTCCAGGCGCGCGGGTCGCGGCGCTTGAAGCGGATGTCGTGCTCGATCTCGCTCCAGGCGTGCGCCAGCACGGTGCGGATCTGCACCTCGAACACGAAGGGGGAATCCCCGCGCGGATGGGCGGCCATGAAGGCGTCCACCGCCTCGTCGTGGCGCGGGCGCAGGATCAGGTGCCGACTGGAGTACCCGTAGGTTCCGGACTCCATGGAGCCAATGTCCTTCTCGCGGTCCGACTGGGCGTAGAAGGGTCCGCGGCGGCGCTTGATGAGGGCCGCGGACTCCCTCACGTCGCGCGGGAGCAGGACCACCACGCGCACGCCCACCAGGTCATGCAGCTGCGGGATGGGATCTGGGAACTCCAGCTCGCGATCCTGCGCATCGTCCTTGGTGAAGACCGTCCGCGAGGCCTTCTGCCGGAAGGACTCGACCGACTTGGTGCGAGCCGTGATGAACAGCGGCGTCACGTCGGAATCCTCGAAGAGTGCGGCGACCTCGTCCCGGAGCCGGGCCGTGACGAGCTCCAGCTCCGGCCGCAGCTCGCGATAGGCGTCCACCGAGGCGGCGACGCGCTCCTTGAGCACGCCGTCAAGCAACTTCCAGGCCTGCGCCATGGATCCTCCTCGTCCTCCGGGCGGCCCGCCCGGAACGCCCCACGATCACGCTACCAGCGCCCCCGGCGCCATGGCCGACGCCGCCCGGCTCAGCCACGCCCGGAGGCGACCCGGCGTGCCATGGGCCAGGCCGCGGCGTCGGGCAGGAGGTCCACAGGCCCGCCCAGAGGGTCGTCGACGCCGTCCACGCGGACTACGTCGCGGCGCGGGTCACGGACGTCCCTGACGACCTGGACACCCAGGATGATGAGCGCCACGGAGTGCGCGGCGATGCCGGCCCCGTACCAGGCGAAGACGACGCCGTTGCCGACAGCCCCGTAGTCGGCGCCATTGATGATGGCCAGGTTCAGCCACACGGGGATCCAGTGGAAGACCTCGGCGGCCATCCACCACCCGAACGCCTTCCAGCGCGGCCTGGCCAGGACGTAGAGCGGGATGAGCCACATGACGAACTGCGGCGAGTAGACCTTGTTCGTCAACACGAAGGCCGCCACGATCAGGAAGATCAGCTGAGCCAGCCGGGGGCGGCGCCCGGCGCTCAGACCGAGCCAGGCGATCCCCAGGCACAGGAGGGCGAAGCTCGCGTTGGCCAGGATCCCGTAGAACGCGCCGCTGCCCCCGATCCACGACACGGCCAGCCAGATCGAGGAGAAGGAGACCGGGCGATCGCCGGAGAAGGTGTAGAAGCGGGACCACTCCGTGTAGGCGGTGAGGGCGAACGGGACATTGACGACGAGCCAGGTCACGATCACCGCGGAAGTCGTCCTCGCGAAGACCGACCACTTCCCCGTGCGCCAGCACACCACGAGAACGGCGCCGAGGGCGAAGAACGGGAAAAGCTTGGCCGCGGCTCCGAGCCCCAGGAACACCCCCGCGAGCACGGGGCGCTTCTTCGCGAAGCACCAGAGACCGATCATCATGAAGAGCACGGCCCATAGGTCCCAGTTCAGGGAGGCGTTGAGGATGATGCCCGGCGCTATCGCCACCATCGCCGCCGCCTGCGGCCGCTTGGGCATGAGTGCGGCCACGAGCAGCACGATCGCGAGCCAGCAGCCGAAGGACAGCAGCGTGTTGAGGTCGAAGTACGCCAGCTGCCGCGCGCCCGTGAACCCCGTGCCGGGGATGGCCCACGAGGTCAGGCCCGTGATCACGGCCAACAGCGCCGGATACTCCATAGTCTGCTCGGGTGGCAGGCCCGTGTAGAACGGGAAGAGCCGGTCGGCCAGGCCGCGCTCCCCGAAGAGATGGGCGTAGTCGGAGTAGCACAGGCCCTGGAACTGGGCAGCGCCTTCCCAGCCGTGCAAGCGGCACTGTTCACGGGCCAGGAAGGCCAGCACCCAGCCGAGCACGGTCAGCGCGATGAGGCCCAGGACCACGGGGCGTTGCGGCCAGAGGCCGGTGCGGAAGCGGGTGGCGAACGAACTCACGAGGCGAGGACTCCGGGGACGGGGACGGATGGGGCGCGGGCACGGGTACCCGACGGCGTGTGGTCGGCTCAGCCGGGCTGACCGGCTCCACGATGGAGCACGGAGGCACCGACGCTGAGCGGCTCCGGCCTGAAGTCAAGCAGCGGGCGGCGCCACAGACCGTCGAACACGCGACGGTGGGCCGGGCACAGGAAGACGCAGAAAAACAGGAGCAGCATCGCTGCAGCCCCGCAGGACAGCTTAATGGGCCAGGCAGCCACCCACTCCGGCAGCGAAAGCTGGTCCGTGAGGCACCAGATCGAAGCGATCCCGGAGGCGAGGATGAGCAGCCGCTCCCACCGGCCGTGGAAGGCGCGCCAGGCTCCAAGGAAGGGCAGGAACCAGAACAGGTACCAGGGCTGGACGAGCGGGTTGAGGGCCACGGCCAGGGCCAGGACGATGCCTGTGTGCTTGAGCACTGAGCCGTCGGGTCGGCGGAAGGCGAGCCAGAAGGCGGCACCGATCGCGGCCGCCTTGCCCAGGGCGTAGAACGCCCCCTGCACGGCGGCCCCGGCGGTCGCGCCGGTGAGGAGCCCGACGCCGCCGCCCAGCAACCAGCCCAGCACGCCGAAGGGGGCGAAGGGGAAGGCCGCATTGCCCTGGCCGGCCATCGCGGGGATCCAGCCGAACCACAGGTTCGTGATGGCGCCGAAGAGCGTGAGGACCGCGCCGACCGAGGCGCCGGTCAGCACCCACCAGAGAAAGCGCCGCGGCCAGGAGGCGCCGCGCCCGGCCAGACTCAGGCCAAGGAACGGCAGAGCCAGGATGACGATGGGTTTCACGGCGATGGAGGCCGCGGCGAGCGCGAGCGCGAGCGGGACGCGTCTGCGCGCCGCAGCGAGGAAGGCCGCCGCGAGCAGGGCCACCATGATGGAGTCGTTGTGGGCACTGGCGACCATGGAGAAGAGGAAGAGCGGGTTGGCACACACGACCCAGAGCAGCCACCCGGCATCCACGAAGCGTTCCTTCGCCAGGTGGGGCAGGACCCACAGGCACAGGAGCACGCCCACGAAGGCCATGAGCCTGAACAGTGGCACGTAGAACTCCGGGCGCCAGCCGGAGACCTCCTGCACCTGCCCGGCGACGAGCAGGAAGAGCGGGCCGTACGGCGAGGACGACTCGGCCCACAGCCCGTCAGAGCCCTGGGCGAGCCAGCCGGGGAGCTCCCCCACGACGTCGTGGTACGGGTTCTGCCCCAGGTGGAGCAGACGTCCCTGGGCGGCGTACGAATACACGTCGCGGCTCATCACGGGGAACGCCGCGAACCACGGCAGGCTCCAGAGGATCGTGGCGCGGCGCAGGAGACGGACGCCGTCACGTCCCCTGGCCACCGGGCCCAGCTGCAACCAGGCGAAGAAGAGGGCCACGGCGCTGAGCACCAGGAGCGCGGAGGAGGCCACGATCCCGACGTCGTTGACGCGCAGTGGCCGCAGCGCGCCGAGCGTGGCGAACCAGGAGCCCTGGACGGAGGGCATGAAACCCACGCCCCACGAGGCCACCGTGCCCACCGAGGAGGCCACGAGCCCCGCGACGACCGCTGCCCGTGCGGTGAGACCCCGCTCGAAGGGTCCGCTCACGGCGCGCCAGGCGCGAGCGATCCGCCAGCACCAGGACAGCGAGGCGGCCGCGCTCACGCGCCGGCCGTTCGGAAGGGGAAACGAAGTCGCGGCACCAGCGCCGAGAGCTGCGCGCGCAGGGGCCGGGAGAACAACAGGAGGGCCACGAGGCACACGGCGGAGACGCCGATGGAGATGAGCTGCATGGTGCCCTTCCAGGGCATGTTGAACTCGAGGATGAAGATCTGGTCGAAGCAGCCGAACGCGACGAAGAACGCCACGGTGGCATACACCCACAGCGATTGCCAGTCCTCGCGAATGCCCGTGGCGGCAAAGAATGGCAGCAACCACAGCAGGTACCACGGCTGAATGACCGGGGACAGCACCACAAGGGCCGTGAAAGCCAACAGCATGCGTTGGACAAGATGGGAGTACTTCCCACGGAAGAGCAGGAAGATGATGATCACCAGGGCCGCGAGACGGCCGGCCACCTGCACCGCCGGCAGCACCCAGCCTGCCTGCAGCCCGATGGCCTGCAGCATGCCCGCGAACCCGCCCGCCAGGATGCCCAGTGGGGCGAACCACACGAGGTAGCCGCCGCCGGAGGACAGCGTGGCGGCCACCCAGCCGAAGCCGAAACCGCCGGGAACGCCCATGAGCGCGCACAGCGCAAGGGCAAGAACCGCGGACAGCGCCCAGAAGCCGACGCGGCGCGGCCAGCCGGCCCGCGAGCCGGCCCAGAGCAGTCCCAGGAACGGCAGCAGGACCAGTGTGATGGGCTTGATGCCCACGGAGGCGACGAGCAACACGATCGCGAGGACGCCCTGACGCTTGGCCGCGTGATACGTCGCGGCGACGGCGAGGCCCACCATGAGGGCATCGTTGTGGGCGCTGGCCACGAAGGAGAGCAGGACGAAGGGGTTGGCGACGGCGATCCACGCGGCCCGCGTGACATTGACGCCGTGCAGTGTGGCGAGCTTGGGCACATAAACCATCAGCAACGCGATGCCCACCCACGCCAGGAGCCGGAAACCGAGGATGGCGACCTCGGGAGACATGCCGGAGAGCTTCATCACCCCGGCCGAGAGCCAGTAGAAGAGCGGCCCGTAGGCCGTCTGCGATTCGGCCCAGTTGACATCCGCCCCCAGCTGAAGCCAGTTGGGCACCGAGGAGATGGTCTCCTCGTAGGGGTTGCCCCCGCTGAGTACGATGCGCCCTTGCCCGATGTAGGCGTAGACGTCGCGGCTGAAGATCGGCACCGCCAGCAGCAGCGGCGCGGACCACACGAGGACGGCACGCCACACCGCGAGCAGTGAGCCCTTCCAGGGAACCAGCTCTCGGCCCAGGCGCAGCCAGGCGGCAACCATGACCCAGACGCCCGCGGTGAGCACCACGATGGAAACGACGACGCCGGGGATGTCCGCCCGCAGCGGCACGGCCCACCGCCAGCGGTTCAGCGGCGAGCCGGCGGCCAGCCAGCCGGCGCCGTAGGAACCGAAGACGACCATGAGCGCCCCGCCCAGGCCCATGAGCAGCGAGCCCGCCTGCGCTCGCCACGGAGCGGCGAGTGATGCGGCCGGCGCCGCCCCGTTTGTCATCGTCGGTGAATGCCTTTCACTTCCGGGAAGAACTCGGTCAGCCTAGCAAAACGAACCCTGTCATCCCCGGGAAACGCCCCCTCCCGGCCGACCCGTCGACACCGCTCCCCCGGTGCGCCTGCAAGGAAGCCGGGCGCCGTCGGACGAAGATGGTGACATGGGTCGCCATGCCTCCGCTTCCTCCGCCGCCCGCCCGCGCCGCAGCCGCCACGCCGGCTTGCTCGGCTGGGGCGTCTTCGTGGCCGCATGCGTGGTGTTCGCGGGGTTGCTGCTTTCCTGGACACCCCTCACACTGGTCCTCGCCGCCGGCCTCGTCCTGATCGCCTTCGGCGCGGTCTACGCGCTGGGCACTCCCGCGGGGGACTGACGCCCGAGCACCCGGGGCCGGCGTCGGGCGGGAGGGCTCCGCGGCCCGGCGGTAGGGTGAGCGCGTGAATGAGATCAAGAACCCCCTCGTCTGGATCGACTGCGAAATGACGGGACTGGACACCGTCAGGGACGCCCTCATCGAGGTGGCCGTCGTCATCACCGACGGTGAGCTCAACGTCGTGGACCCCGGGATGGACGTGGTGATCCGACCGGACGCCGCGTCGCTCGAGGGCATGAACGACTTCGTGCGAAACATGCACACGAGGTCCGGGCTCATCGACGAACTGGACGCCGGGCTTTCCATGCAGGAGGCGAGTGAGCGGGTGCTTGCTTACATCAAGCGCTTCGTGCCGCGCCAGGGCCAGGCGCTGCTGGCCGGCAATTCGGTGGGCAACGACAAGAACTTCCTGGAGCGGGACATGGCTCCCGTGATCGAGCACCTGCACTACCGGATCGTGGACGTGTCTTCGCTCAAGGAGCTGGCCCGTCGCTGGTACCCGACCGCGCTGGCCGCCGCCCCGGAGAAGACCGGCAACCATCGCGCCCTGGGCGACATCCTCGATTCCATCGCCGAGCTGCGCTACTACCGGGAGGCCGTCATGGTGCCCTCCCCCGGGCCCGACGCCGCCGCTGCCGCCGCCATCGCGACGAAGGTCACCGCGGCCGCCGCAGCCGACTGATCCGGGAGGTCGCCGCCCGGCGGGGCCCGGTGGGACGAGGAACCCGTTGGTCATGAGCACACAAATTCTCGTGTAAGCTATTCCTCGTTGCCGAACGCGCAAGCGATCGGGAGCCGGTCCTGACATGGATCGTGGTGGGTATAGCTCAGCTGGTAGAGCGTCTGGTTGTGGTCCAGAAGGTCGCGGGTTCAAGCCCCGTTACTCACCCCAAATGTACGAGGTGTGAACTTTCGACTGTTTGACCAGTCGAGGTTCGCACCTCGTTCTCGTTTCCAGCGCTCCTCGCCCAGTCCAGAGCATTGCCCTGCAGCTCGGCATCGGTCAGCACATCGAACGGCTGCTGATACCCGACCCGGAGGTCGTTGTCCTCGTCGTGAGGTGCCGAGAGCCTCCCCCTCTTCCATTGCGGTCCGCTGCTTCGCCATCGCATCCAGCTCACCCGAATCCTTCGAATTCGGGGCGGCTTGACTTCGAGTGCGGTCTAACTCATAGCCTGCTTGCGTGGTTGAAAAACAGGACGGACTCACTGTCGCTCAGATGAGCGAAGCTACGGGAATCTCCGGGCACACGCTCCGCTACTACGAACGCGCGGACCTCATCCGTCCCGTCGCTCGCAACTCCGGAAATCAACGCCGGTACTCCGCGGCGGACATCGAATGGGTCAGGTTCCTCCTTCGCCTGCGAGAAACGGGGATGCCTATCGCCCGAATGCGCGAGTATGCCTCACTCCGCGAAAGAGGCACCAGCACAACGGCCGCGCGCCTTGCCCTCTTAGAAGAGCACCAACGCGGGCTCAATGAACAGATCGACCGGCTCACTGCCCACCGCACCGCGCTGGCGAACAAGATCGACATCTACCGCACCGATCTCGCCACGCTCAACGACACCAACACCGAGGAGAACGACACTGATGAATGAAACCCAACGGCAATCGCGCTTCGAGCATGGAAAGAAGATCCTCGACGCTGTGGACGGCCATGCAGGCCAGAACGTCATCGACGCTCTCGGGGACGTCTCTCCCGAGCTAGCGCACCAGGTGGTGTCATGGGCGTTCGGCGAGATGTACTCGCGAAATGAGCTGGAGCCACGAGATCGTCAACTCATCACGCTCGGGATGCTCACGGCCCTCGGCGGGTGCGAACCTCAACTGGACGTACATGTCAACGCGGCACTCAATGTCGGCCTCGCGCCGAAGGAGATCGTCGAAGCACTCCTGCATTCCGCCGTCTACTGCGGATTCCCGCGTGCGCTCAATGCCACCTTCACAGCCAAGAAGGTCTTCGCGGAGCGCGGACTTCTACCGATCGAATAACGTCGCAGTTGTTCGGTTCTCCCGAACGACCTTACGCATTGGCGTATTGCGGTTCCAGCGATGACGGCTCCCACCGTGCACGAGGCGCGGCGAGTCGAACCCGTGCTAGCACGATCAGTGACACCGGACCGTGGATCAGGAACTTGAAGGCGTTCCAGATGGTGCCAAGTATGAGAACAGTCCCTCCTGTCGGGAGGCGGCAGGTAGTAGAAAGGATCGTTCGAGCGGAGTCGCACATCGTGCCATCACAACGAACGCTGGCGCAGCGGGTAGAGGTCGCCCCCTTCCAAGCTACGCCCGGTCGACGCGGAGCGGAACTTCTTCGTCAGTGGCCCAGCTCAATCCCTCGGCTCCGCACGGGGCTTCGAATGTCAGTGGTCGCCCGTGCGGTGAATCGCACGAGGCTCAACGGAAGGAGCAAGCCATGTCAGCAGGCGGATACTCGTACCCCGTCGCGATCTCAAAGCTCGGCCCCTGACGAGGTTCACGTCTTGCGCCGATCAGGACGCTGCGGGAAGAGGAGAAGTCGCGCATCCGTGTAGATCTGAGATCGAAGCTTGGCGAGCGTCGCGTTGATGCTCTCAAGCTGGGAAAGATCGATCGGCCGACCGTTGATTGGATGGAGCGCGAGGTCGTTGAAACTGCCCAGCCAACCCACACGGATTCGTGGACATCGTTGCGAACGGCGGCGCCCTGCCGCTGCGCCCCTGCATGGCGAGCCGTCAGCACGTCCCGATCTCCCACCCTGCACACACGGCCGCTGGGCGGCGCCGGGTTCGCAGGCCACAAGCACCTGTCGTGCCGCGGCGGGGTGTCCTCGCCCATGTCAGCATTTCTCGATCCGATGGACGCCGCGCGGGGCCCGGGCGTGATCAGCCGAGCTGCGGGTAGATCTGCGCCAGGGGGCCGGAGAGAGCCGCGCGCACGCGGCGGCTCACGTCGTCGGCCAGGACCTCGTGAGCGCCCGCCTCCAGCCCGTCATAGGCGGCGGCCACGACGTCCGCCGGATCGTTCTTCTCCGCCTCGATGTTCGCCGTCATGGGCGTGTCGGTGTAGCCGAGGTGCAGCGCCATGACCTGGATCCCGCGCGCCAAGTGCGCCACGCGCTGGGTGTTGGTGGCGGACCACAGTGCGGCCTTCGTGGCGCTGTACGCGTCCATGGCGCCCCACCAGCTCAGGACGGAGAGCACGTTGACGAGCGCACCGCCTCGCCCCGCCAGCACGGGGGCGAAGGCGTTGGCGACCTCGAGCGGCCCCCAGAAGTTGACCTCGAAGAGGGATCGCGCGCGGGAGAGGTCGTCGGCCAGCACGGACTGTCCATCCCACGCCCCCGCGTTGTTGATGACCACCGTGGCGTCCGACGCCGCCGCAGCAGCCTGCCGCACGGCGGCGGCATCCGTGACGTCGAGGCGCAGCGGGACCGCGCGCTCGTCCCCCCAGTCGCGCGGCGTCCTGGCGCTCGCATAGACCTTGCTCGCCCCGCGTTCCAGCGCCTGACGCACAAACTCACGCCCGAGCCCTCCGTTCGCCCCGGTCACGAACACCACGGATTCTTTGAGCGTCGTCATGCCTTGCCTCTTTCCTTCATCACGAATGATTGGCGCCCCGCGCCGGAGGCCACGGACAGAACGCTAGGCCGGTGAGTTGGATTTTCCAATCTACTCAGGGCCGACGTGATGGACGCCTCAGGGCAGTGGATTGGAATTTCAAACTTGCTAGTCTGGGCGGCATGACCATCGCCCCGAACGACGACGGCGCGCGCACCTGTTCGGTGGCGCGCACCCTGGACGTGGTGGGCGAGAAATGGTCGCTCCTGGCGGTGCGCGAGATGATCCTCGGCAACCACCGCTTCGCGGACATGGTCAAGCGCACCGGGGCACCGCGAGACATCCTCACGACGCGCCTGCGCAAGCTGGAGGCGGCCGGGCTGGTGGAACGCCGGCAGTACTCCGCGCGGCCACTGCGACACGAGTACCACCTCACCGAGCTCGGCGACACGCTCCGGCCGGTCATCAGCCTGCTACGCCAATGGGGCGATGACCACCTCGCCGACCGCTCCGGGCCGCCCGCCGTGTTCGAGCACGAATGCGGCCACCCGCTTCGGGTGGAAGTGGTGTGCACACACTGCGGCGCGCCCGCCCCTCAGGCCAGCGGCCAGCCGGCGGAGTGATCGCCCTTGATGACGAAGTAGGAACCCCGGATCTCGCCGGCGAGCTTGGAACGCTGCCGCGCAAACTTGAACTTGTCGGCGAGCTCCGCCGGAACGTCCATGCCCATGGAGAGCTTGAGCCCCACGGCCCGCTTGCCCGCGTCCTCCCCGGTGTACATCACGTTGATGGAGAGCCCGGACTCGTAGAACGCGTACGCGAAGCGGATGCCCTCCGCCTCGAAGGAGGACACCTCCAGCGGCGGCGAGGCCACGACGATGTCCCGCTCCTGCGCCAGGATCCGCGCGATCCACGCGGCGGTCGCCGGCTCCTCCTCCGGGGTCGAGAGCACCAAATCGTGGTCGTACTTGTTCTTCAGATACCGCGCCTCGTTGGCCCGCAGCCCGGCGAGAGCCTCCGCCACCGGCGAGGCCTCGACCCCTTCGGTGGAGACGTTCACGAAATCGACGGAATGGGGCACGGCTTCCTCCAAGACTTGACGTTGTGGACATCGTAGGCGCACCGGTGTCCGACGGCGGGTGCCCACCCGCCATCGGACGGGGACGGGTGCCACACGCACCCTAGGCGACAGCGCGCGACGGCGCCCGCCCCGGACGCAGGGAGCGGTCGACGAGCACGATCGCCAGCATGAGCGCGGCCACGACGATCGTGAAGACGCCCACCTCGTGGAGACCGGCCGTGTCGGCCGAGTCGCCCAGGAAGAGGCCGTTGGCGGCGGAGGCGGCGATGGCGCCCAGGTACATGAAGGTGCGCAGCAGCCCGGCCGAGGAGGCGGTACGGCCGGGTTCGGCCTGTTGGTAGAGGGCGTTCTGGTTGGCCAGGTTGAGCAGGCCTTGCGGCACGCCCATCACGAGCGTCACGCCGATGAGGAACCAGAACGGCGAGCCGGAGCCCAGGAACAGGATGAGGACCGAGGCCACCACCTGGGCCGCGCCGCCGACCAGGAGCTTGCCGCGGATCGCGGGGTGGCGGCCGGTCGTCAGCGAGACCACCAGGGCTCCGGCGAACATGGGAAGCAGGAGCAGTCCGGCCACGAGCGGATGCACGCCGCGACCCTCCTGCAGCCACTGCGAGAAGGCGTAGAGCAGGCAATAGGACACCGTGGCGGAAAGCGCCTGGCGCACGTAGGTCAGGGCCAGCGGGGCGTTTCCCCTGAAGGCCCGCACATCAACGAAGGGAGTGGGGGCACGCAGCTCGCGCCGGACGAAGCCGGCCAGGATGAGGGCGGCGACGGGAACGAGCCAGAGCGTGGCGAGGTGCGGGTTCATGACCCAGAGCAGCAGGACCACGAGCCCTGCGCAGAAGAGGGCGATGCCGGGGAGGTCGAACACGCTCACGGCGTGACCGCGCAAGTACGCCCGCTGTTCGGGTGTTCGCGCGGGATCCTTCGGCAAGAAGAGGCCGCCCAAGACCAGGCACGCCAAGGCGAGCGGAATGTTGATGGTGAAGGTCGCGCGCCAGCCGCCCAGGCCGATGAGCGCGCCGCCCAGCGTGGGGCCGATGACGTTGATGGTCTGGCTCGCGACGGTCAGCACGGTGAGAATGCCGCTCGAGACGTCGCGTCCCGTGCGCGAGGACTCACTGCGCACCAGCGACATGGACGCCGGGTAGCCGGCGCATGTACCGATGCCCAGGACCACGCGGGCGGCGATGAGCCAGCCCAGGCTCGGGGCCGCGAGCCCCATGACGCCGGCAATGCCCACCAGCACGGCGCCAAGCAGGTACCAGCGCTTGGGACCGAAGAGGTCCACCAGGCGCCCGACGACGGGTTGGCCCACCGCCGTCGTCAGGTACAACCCCGAGATGAGCCAGGCGGTGGCGGAGGGCGCCGCACCGAGGTCCTGGCCGATGGGGATGAGGGAGATCGCGATGATGGAGGAGTTGACGGGGTTGAGGACCGAGCCGAGCACCATGGGTGCGATCAGCTTGCGGTCGAAGCGGGCCTCGCGGGGAAGCGCCTGCTGCACGGGATCACCAGATTCGGATCGGGACTGACTTACTTAGGTATACTAAAGATTTGTGATGACCGGTTCAAACGACGCCGCCCCGGGTCGGGCCGACGAGCAGCTGCTGGTGGACGTCAAGGCCGCGGTGCGGGACGTGTACCGACGGATCCGCACGGAACGTCCCTCGGGGTCGGTGGGAGAAGCCGCGCTGGACGTGTTGGCGCGCGTGCAGAAGTACGGCCCCTTCTCCATGGGCCGACTCGCCGAGGACTTCCGTGTCAGCGCGCCGAGCATGAACCAATCGGTCAAGCGCCTGGAGTCGGCCGGCTACGTGCGGCGCGCCGCGGACCCCGCGGACGGGCGCCGCGTCCTCATCGAGGCGACGGAGACGGGGACCGCGCTGGCCGTCGAGGCGCGCGCCGAGCGGGACGCGTGGCTGCACCGTCACCTGGATGCATTGGGGGACGAGGACCGAGCGGTGCTGCGTCGCGCCGCACGCCTGTTACGGTCCTTCGCCGAGCAGTAGGGGCGGGGTCAATCCCGACCGGCATTCCAGAGCGTGAGCTTGTGCGGGTTCATCATGATCCGCACCGACGAGACGAGGCCGCCGCGCACATCGAGCGTCGCGACGCCGAAGATGCGCCCTTCCTCCCAGAAGGCGAATCCCAGGCCGTCGCTCGTCTCGCATTCCGCCACCTGCCCACCCGGGCGCTTGCGCAGGATCCCCAGCAAGAATCGGGAGACCCTGTCGGAACCGAGGATCGGGTTGCGGGCCGCGCGCACCACTCCCCCGCCGTCGGATCTCAGGACCACGTCGGGGGCCAGAACGCGCAACAAGGCGGCGATGTCCCCGTGTGCGGCTGCGCGGGCGAAGGCCGCCACGACAGCGTCGTGCTCCTGCGGACTCACGCGCGCCTCCCGCACCCGCCGCACGCGGCGGCGGGCCGAGGCCGCCAGCTGGCGGCAGGCCGCCGGCGTGCGTCCCACGATCTCCCCGATCTCGGCGAACGAGACGGCGAAGACATCATGCAGGACGAAGGCGACTCGCTCCGCCGGCGTCATGGACTCCAGCACCAGCAGCAGCGCGGAGCTGACCGAGTCGTCCAGGGTGACGCGATCAGCCGGGTCCGACTCCTGGGACGGCAGCGGCAGGGCACTGGACGGGAGGGGCTCCGGCAACCACGGCCCCACGTAGCGCTCGCGGCGCCAGCGGGCAGAGTCCAGGATGTTGAGGCAGACGCGGCTCGCCGCGGTGGTGAGCCACGCCCTGGGCACTCGGATCGACGCGCGCTCCTCCTCGCTCAGGCGGTACCAGCGCAGGTAGGTCTCCTGCACGGCGTCCTCGGCCTCCGCCATGGTGCCGAGCATGCGGAAGGCGAGCGAGACTAGGTGCCGCCGTTCGGCCAGGATCTCCGGCACCGCCTCACCCGCCGCCGTCCGAACGTCGGGTCCTCTTTCCTGGCCTTCCATGCTCCTCATCCTTCTCCCCGCCGTCGTTTCCGTCCTCTCCGCCGCGCCGCGGCAGCCACGCCGAAGGGAAATCAGCGCGCCGGCGCCACGGGGTAGTGGCTCTCCACGGCAATGCGGTTCCATGCGTTGATGACGACGACGAGCCACGTGACGGCCGAGACCTGCTCGGGGCTCAGGTGATCCCCCGGGACCACTCCCCGATCCACGAAGCGATCCGGGGCGGCCTGCAGGGTCACGCGCTCTGCCAGGCTCAGCGCGGCCCGCTCCGCCTCCGAGAAGTACTGCGACTCCCACCACGCCGCGACGACGGCGAGCTTCTCCGGCTCGACGCCATGCGCGGCCGCCTCCTTGGCATGCATGCGTAGGCAGAAGGCGCAGCCGTTGAGCTGCGAGGCGCGGATCTTGACGAGGTCCGCGAGGGCGGGGTCGAGCCCCGCGGAGGAGGCGGCCCCCTCGACGACGCCGTTGAGCGTCATCACGGCCTCGTACGCCTGCGGATGGAGCCTGGAGATGTTGACGTGCGTCATGACTGGTCCTTCTTTCAACCGATCTTCGCGGGGCGCCTTGGTGGGCCCCACCCATGAGACCGGACGGCCGGCACGAATGTGAGGCGGGGCGTCCCGTGGGGCGGCCCCGCGCCGTCGGGCAGAAGGGCACCGCTAGAATGGTCGACGCCGTGCCCACCCGCGGGCGCGCCGGAATCGACCACGCAGGTAGGCCCAGGAGGACATCGTGACCGTTCGCCCCATCGTCATCTACGGGGAGCCGGTCCTGCACCAGCGCGCGGCCGAGGTGAAGGTCATCGACGACGAGGTCCGCATCCTCGTGGCGGATATGTTCGAAACGATGGATGTCGCCAACGGCGTGGGCCTGGCCGCCCCCCAGATCGGCGTGGGGCTGCGCATCTTCACCTACCAGTTCGACGACCACGAGGACGATGCCCCGCATCGCGGCGCCGTCATCAACCCCGTGCTCACCCTCTCCAAGATCTCCGGTGCCGCGCCGGACCCGGAGGAGGACGCCGAGGGCTGCCTCTCCGTCCCGGGCTTGGACTTCCCGCTGCAGCGCGCCGACTACGCGCGAGTGCAGGGCCTCGACGAGAACGGCGCCGAGGTGGACTTCGAGGCGCACGGCTGGTTCGCGCGCATCATGCAGCACGAGCACAAGCACCTGGACGGCAAGCTCTACGTGGACCTGCTGGACGCCAAGTGGACCAAGCGGTGGAAGAAGGCCCAGAAGAAGGAGGGCTTCAACAAGCCCGGCCGGACCTGGATGCCCGGCGTGGACCCGGACCCGTTCGGTCACTGAGACCCGGCGGACCGGCACACGCCGCCCCGGCGTTCCGTCGCCCTCGCAGTCTTGAGGGGACGACGGAACGCCGAGGCACAGATCCAGCCGCCGACTCCACCTACCCCTTACTTGTAGGCCGGCACCGACACGGGGTGCGTGCCCGCCATCGACTCGATGACGCGGACCACCTGACAGGAATAGCCGAACTCGTTGTCGTACCAGACGTAGACCACCGCGTGATGGCCATCGGCGGAGACGATCGTGGCGCGCCCGTCCACGATGCCGGCGCGGCGCGAGCCGATGAAGTCGGTGGAGACGACCTCCGGCGAATCGATGTAGTCGACCTGGCGATGCAGCGAGGAGGTCAGCGAGACCGAGCGCAGGAACGCATTGAGGTCCTCGACACCCGTGGCCTTCTCCAGCGTGAGATTGAGGATCGCCATGGACACGTCCGGGGTCGGCACCCGGATGGCGTTGCCCGTGAGCTTTCCCTCCAGCTCGGGAAGCGCCTTGGACACGGCCTTCGCCGCACCCGTCTCGGTGAGCACCATGTTCAACACCGCGGAGCGTCCGCGGCGCTCACCCTTGTGGAAGTTGTCGATGAGGTTCTGGTCGTTCGTGAAGGAGTGCACGGTCTCCACGTGACCGACCGTGACCCCGTACTCGTCATTGAGCGACTTCAGCACGGGCGTGATGGCGTTGGTGGTGCAGGAAGCGGCGGTGACGATGCGGTCCGCCTCGGCGATGTCGGCGTGGTTCACGCCGTGCACGATGTTCTTGAGCCCGCCCTTGCCCGGCGCGGTCAGCAAGACCTTGGACACGCCCGTGGCCTTGAGGTGCTGCCCCAGCCCCTCCTCGTCGCGCCAACGGCCGGTGTTGTCCACGACGATCGCGTCGCGGATGCCGTACCCGGTGTAGTCGATCGAGGCGGGGTCGTTGGAGTGGATGACCTGGATCAGGGTGCCGTTGGCCGTGATCGTGTTGTTCTCCTGATCCACCACGATGGAACCGTCGAAGGGCCCGTGCACGGAGTCGCGGCGCAGCAGGGAGGCGCGCTTGACGAGGTCGTCCTCTGAGCCCTTGCGCACCACGATGGCGCGCAGGCGCAGGCCGTAACCACCGCGCTCGATGAGGATGCGGGCCAACAGCCGGCCGATGCGACCGAAGCCGTACAGCACGATGTCGCGCGGCGGGGCGGGCGCCGCTCCCCCGCCGTCCACGGCGTCGCCCAGCTCGGCGCGCAGGTAGCCCTCCAGATCGCCCTCGGCGGACTTGGCCCCGGCGTTGAGGCGGGCCAGGTCGACGGACGCGGCTCCCGGGTTGAGGGCCACGAGCGCCTCGAGCAGGGCCAGGGTATCGGCGGGGTCCAACTCGGCACCGTCGATGTGGCGCACCACGCGGTGAGCCTTGAGCAGGTCGATGGCGGACTTGTTGATGAGTTTGCGCCCGTAGATGGACGTGACCACGTTGTTGTTGCGGTACAGGCGGCCGATCAGCGGGATCATCGTCTCCGCGAGTCCCTCACGGGCGCTCCAGTCGGCGAGGACGGCTTCGGTCTGCTTGGTCACTGCTACTCCCTCGAGCTCTCGGCGCTCGGAACGGACGCGCCGGTCGTACCCGCGGCGGCCCCATTGCGCACCGCGGGCGCGCGTCGAGAGGAGGCGAGGCTCCATCGCGACGCAACGTCAGCCAGTCTACGGGCCGCGCGGACCACCCCCCACCCAGGGGTGACACAGCCCACACGGTTCCGTCCGGGGCGCGCTACGCGCCCGTCGAGGCGCGGGTGAGCAGCTCCGTGGGCATGACGGTAGCCTCGGGGACGTCACCCGCCCCCTCGATGAGGCGGATGAGCAGCCTGGCCATCTCCGCCCCCATCTCCGCGGAGGGCTGGGCCACCGAGGTCAGGGCAGGCAGGGCCGTGGCGGCCGCGCGGTCGTCGTCGAAGCCGACCACCTTGACGTCCTCCGGGATGCGCAGTCCGTGTTCGGCGAGCACCGCGTACGCCCCGAGGGCCATCTGGTCGTTGGCAGCGAAGACGCCGTCGATCCTCTTGCCCCTGGCCAGCAGCCAGCGCATCGCCTCGGCGCCGGAGACCGGGGAGAAGTCCCCGTGCTCCACGAGCGAGTCGTCAAGCTTGGCCGCCGAGAGCGCTTCTCGGAAACCCTGGAGGCGATCGAGGCCGGCGGTCATGTCCGCCGGGCCCGCGATCGTGGCGATGTTGGTGCAGCCCTGGTCGATGAGGTGCTTGACCGCCTGCCGCCCCCCGCCCACGTTGTCGGCGTCGACGTAGTGCGTCAGGCCGCCCGTGGGCCGGAAGGGGCGCCCGCCGAAGACGAGCGGCAGGTGGGCCGCCACGCCGTCGAGCAGGTGATCGCCCTCGTGGTGGGAGACCACCACGGCGCCGTCAACATTGCCGCCCAGCAGGTAGCGGCGCGTCTTCTGCACCGAACCCGCCGAGGTGATGAGCAGGCTCAGCGCGTAGTCGGTCGAGGCCAGGTGCAGGGCCACGCCCTGCACGATGTTCGCGAAGTATGGCTCGTCGAAGACCTTGGCGGTCTCCTCCGGCACCACGAGCGCGATCGCCTGCGTGCGGCGGCTCGCGAGCGAGCGCGCCGCACGGTTGGGCACATAGCCCAGCTCCTCGATGGCGGCGTTGACCGAAGCCAGAACCTCGGAGGTGACCTTGGGCGAACCGTTGACGACCCGCGAGACCGTGGCCCTCGAGACGCCGGCCCGTTCGGCCACCGCCTCGAGGGTCGGGGCGCTGCTACGCCGTGAGGTCACGTCGTCCTCCCTAGCCGGCCGAGATGGTTTCGGCAGCGGCGCTGCCGTGGAACGCCGTGCCGGGGGCCGGGGTGGAGGCGTCCCGCGAGGCCTTGGCCCCGCCGATGATCCCCGCGTACAGCTTCGCCGAATCCTTGAGGATGCGCGGGCCGTCCGCGTCAGCGCGCACCACGCCGAAACGCTGATCGTAGCCGTAGGACCATTCGAAGTTGTCCAGGAGCGACCAGACGAAGTACCCGCGCACGTCGGCGCCCTCCGCGATCGCGGCGGAGACGGCGGCGAGGTGATCGGAGATGTACTTTGCCCGGGCGTCGTCGTGCACCTGACCATCCTCGCTGACCGTGTCGGGGAAGGCCGCGCCGTTCTCCGTGATGAAGATGGGCGGAAGCGACGGGTACTCGCGGCCCAGGCGCACCAGCAGGTGGCGCAGCCCGTCCGGGTTGATCTCCCAGCCCATGCCCGTGTGCTCCAGCTCGCGCGGCGGGAAGGAGAGCGTGGGGGCGCCGAGCCACGGCGAGGCGACCTCGCGGTCGGTGCCGCCGGAGTGCCCGTCGGAACCGCCCAGGGCGTGACCGGAGACCTGGTCGTCGTGGTAGTGGTTCACGCCAAGGAAGTCCAGGGGCTGGGCGATGAGCTCGGCGTCCCCGTCCTGGATGAGCTCCGGCAGGCCGAAGGGCTCCAGGTCCTGCAGCGTGTCCTCGGCGTAGCCCCCGGCGAAGATCGGGTCCAGGAAGGCACGGTTCTGCAGCACGTCGAAGCGGCGGGCGGCCTCGAGATCCACGGGATCGTTCGCGTCAAGCGGCACGGCGTTGGAGAGGTTCAGCGTGATGCCGATGTTCTCCGCACCGGCCTCGCGCAGCGCCTTGACGGCCAGGCCGTGGGCCACGTGCTGGTGGTGGATCGCAGCCACGGCGGCGCGGGGCTCGCGGCGGCCCGGGGCGTGCACGCCGGAGGCGTAGCCGAGCAACGACGAGCAGAAGGGCTCGTTGAAGGTGCTCCACCGACTCACACGATCGCCCAGCTTGGCGTGCACGGAGAGGGCGTAGTCCACGAAACGCTCGGCGGTCTCGCGAACGGGCCAGCCACCACGCTCCTCGAGGGCCTGCGGAAGGTCCCAGTGGTAGAGCGTCAGCCAGGGCTGGATGCCGTTGGCGAGCAGCTCATCGACGAGGCGGTCGTAGAAGGCCAGGCCGGCGGGGTTCTCCGCGCCGCCGTCGGGGCGCACGCGTGCCCAGCTCGTCGAGAAGCGGTAGGCGTCCAGGCCCAGCTCCTTCATGACGGCGACGTCTTCCGGGTAGCGGTGGTAGTGATCCACCGCGCGCTCCAGCGTGTCGGCGTTCGCGATGGCGCCGGGCACCCGGGCGAACGCGTCCCACACGGAGTCGGTCTTGCCCTCGAGGTGCGAGGCACCCTCGATCTGGGCGGCCGCCGTGGCCGCTCCCCAGAGGAAGGTGGGGGGAAAGTGGTGCATGGTCATCCTTTCACCGCGCCCTGCATGATGCCGGCGATGAGTTGCTTGCCCGCCAGGACGAAGAGCACGAGCAGCGGGATCGTGGAGATCACCGCGCCGGTCAGCACCACGGAGTAGTCCACGTAGTGCGCCGACTGCAGCTGCGAGAGCGCCGTCTGAAGGGTCGGGTTCGTGTTGTTGAGCACCAGCAGCGGCCACAGGAAGTCGGTCCAGGCCGTCATGAAGGTGAAGAGGGAGAGGATCGCCATGGCCGGGCGGGCCGCGGGGACGCCCACGTGCCAGAAGGTCTTGAACATACTGGCGCCGTCCACGCGGGCGGCCTCGATGAGCTCGTCGGGGATGACGTCCACGAGGTACTGGCGCATGAAGAACACGCCGAACGCGGTGACCAGCATGGGGACGATGACCGAGCCGATGTGGCCCGTCCAGCCCCACGTGCGCATGAGCATGAACAGCGGGATGATGCCCAGCTGGGTCGGCACCGCGAGCGTGGCGATGACGAAGACCATGAGGCCGTTGCGGCCCTTGAAGCGCAGCTTGGCGAAGGCGTAGCCGGCCAGCGTGGAGAAGAAGACCACGCTGATGGTGATGATCGTGGAGATCAGGACCGAGTTGCCAAGAGCCTTCCAGAACGGCACCGAATCCAAGACCGTTGTGAGGTTCTTCCAGAACTGTCCGCCGGGCAGCAGCGGCGGCCAGTCGAGGCCGAAGTCCGCGTTGGTACGGGTCGACATGATGACGGACCAGTACAGCGGGTAGACCGAGCAGACCAGGAAGACGATCAGCAGGCCGTAGGTGAGGAAGCCGGGGCGCTTCTCCTTGCCCTTGAAGCGGCGGGGCTTCGGGGCGTCTGTGATGCCCGACGCCGTGGTGCTGGCCTGGGTGCCGACGGCGGCGCTCATGAGCGGCCTCCTTGCTTGAGGGCCTTGCGGGCCTGACGGATCTCACGCGGGGTGGGCGGCGGGGTCTGGCCGGCCGCGATGGCTGCCTTGCGGGTCTTGCGCCGCGAGGCCACCTTGGCCTCGGCCGTTCCGATGGAACGCGAGACGAGGAAGTTGATGAGCCCAATGCCCACGATGATGAAGAAGAGGACCCAGGCGATGGCGGAGGCCTGACCGAAGTTCTGCCGTTGGAAGGCCATCTCCCAGAGATAGAGCACCGTGGTCTGGAACTGGCGCTGCGCGCCGCCGGCCGTGGCGGCGTCGAACATCTTGGGCTCGACGAAGATCTGCAGGCCGCCCACCGTGGCGGTGATGATCACGAAGATCATGGTGGGGCGGATGCCGGGCAGGGTCACGCTGATGAAGCGACGGAAGGCGCCGGCGCCGTCGATCTGCGCCGACTCGTGCAGTTCGCGGGGGACGGACTGCATGGCGGCCAGCAGGATCAGGGCGTTGTAGCCGGTCCAGCGCCAGTTCACCATGGTGGCGATGGCGATGTGGCTCGGCAGCGTCTCGTGCTTCCACATGATGGGGTCCATGCCGAGGTGCTGCAGCACGGTGTTGATGAGGCCGTACTGCTCGCCGAACATATTGGAGAAGATCAGGGCCACGGCGGCCGGGGTGACCACGTAGGGCAGCAGGACGCTCATGCGCCAGAAGGTCTTGGCGCGGATGTTCTGGTCCAGCACGGCCGCGATGAAGACCGCGGCGATGAGCTGCGGGATGGCGGAGAGCAGGAAGATGCTGGCCGTGTTCAGCAGCGAGTTCCAGAAGAAGTGATCGGTCAGGACCGTGGCGTAGTTGCCGAGTCCGACGAAGGCGCCCTTGCCCTTGAGCAGGTTCCACTTGAAGAGAGAAACGAAGAGGGTGTAGACGAGCGGGAAGAGGCCCACGAGTCCGAAGAGGATGAAGAACGGGGCCACGTAGGCGTAGGGCGACACCTTGGTGTCGAAGCGGCTCAGGCGACGGCGCCACGACGAGGTGGGCCTGTCCTGGCGTTGCCCCGCGTTGCGGCTCGGGCCGGGCCGGGTCTCGCCGCCCGCGTTCTCGCGGGGGGTCATGGTGGAGGTCATGGGTTCGCTGCTCCGGGAAAGACGGATGGAGTCAAAAGAAGAAGGCAGGGGAAGGGAGGGCCACGCGGGCGCGCGGCCCTCCCCGACGATCCGCGGGGGGATCAGTTGTTGTTGACGACGAGGTCGTCGAGCAGGCCCATGGCCTGGTTCCAGGCGCCCTCGGCGTCCGTCTTCTTCTGGTCCAGCTGGACCAGCGCCGGGCCGAAGACCTTTTCCTGGATGGTGGCGTCGTCCGGGCCCTTGAACTGAGCCTGGACGCCCTCGGCCCGCTTGGCCAGGATGGCGCCGGTCGGGGCGTCGTTGAACAGCGGGTTCGGCTTGGCCTGCTCCGCCATCGTCTTGGCGGCCTCGACCGTGGACGGGAAGTTACCCGCGGCGTTGGCGGCCTCGACCTGCTGCGCCGGCTCGGTCAGCCATGCGGCCAGGGCGGCGGCCTCCTTGGGGTGCTGCGACTGCTTCGGCACGGAGAGGAAGGAACCGCCCCAGTTGGTGGCGCCGCCTGGATAGACGTCGGCGAAGTCCCAGCCGGTATCGGCGCCGCCGCCGCCGGCCTCGAGCTGGCTCTTGACGTTGGCGAGCATCCAGCCCGGGCAGACCAGCGTGGCGAAGGAGCCGTCGACGAAGGCCTTGCCCCCTCCCCAGTCCCACTGGGTCTGCGCGGCCGACTGGCCACTCAGCGTGGCGTCGGCCAACTGGGTGAACTTGGCCTTCAGCTCGGCGTTGTCCTTGACGTTGAGAGAGCCGTCCTTCTTGTAGTAGCCCTCGTCCATCTGGTTGACCATGGAGTTCCAGAGGAAGCCCGACTGGTCGTAGAAGGCCTTGCCGGTCTTCTTGGTGTACTCGGCGCCGACCTTGAAGTACTGGTCCCAGCTCGCGTTGTCGCCGCCCAGGAGCTTCGCGACGGCGTCGCGATCGGTCGGGAGGCCGGCCGCCTTGAAGGCCTTGGTGTTGTAGCAAAGACCCGTGGGACCGATGTCGGTGCCGTAGCCGATGACGCGCCCCTGGGGGTCGGTGCCCTGGGCGAACTTCCACGGCAGCCAGCGATCCTTGATGTCGTCGGCGCCGTAGTCACGCAGGTCCTGGAACTGATCCGAGACCTGCATGATGGCCCCGAGCCACCCCTCCTCGACACCCAGTACGTCGGACAGCCCGGAACCGGCGGCGATCTTCGTGAAGGCGTCCGTCTGGGCGTTGCCACCGGTGTCGATGTTGGTGGGCTGGATCTTGATGTTCGGGTGCTCCGACTCGTACTTCTTGTACAGATCGTCGTAGCCGAAGGCGCCGAAGGTCGTCACCGTCAGGGTGATCGGCTTGTCGGACGAGCCACTGTCGGAACCGGCGTCGTTCGAGGAAGAACCGCAACCGGCGAGGGTCACGGCGAGAGCGGAGGCAGCGGCGACGGCGGCCACGCTCCGGAGACTGCGGGGGGTCTTCATGGTCTCTCCTTGAGGGCGGATGAAAGCGTCTGGCGGGGGGTTGCCAGGGCGTGTGGCGCGCTCTCCGTGAGAGCGCTCTCACAAGCGCTGGCGAAACGTTATCCACCTCACACGAGCCCCGTCAAGCGACAAGTGAGAGCGCTCTCACGGCCTCAAGCCGCGCTCCGGGCATGAATCCCTGTGATGACGCGGAATTCCGGGTGACATCCGGGCGAAAAATCCCCGAAAAATCTTTGTGACGCGCCGGCAGCCTCCCCGGCGTGTCGCCCAGGCTCTTGCCATCGTGTGGCGCCGGTAGACTGGCTCACGGATGGGTCGACCGGACGGTCGCGTGCCTCCCCTCGCGGGGTGGCCCGAGGAAAGTCCGGGCTCCACAGAACAGGGTGGTGGGTAACGCCCACTCGGGGTAACCCGCAGGCCAGTGCCACAGAAAACAGACCGCCCTCCCCTCACGGGGTGGGTAAGGGTGAAACGGTGGTGTAAGAGACCACCAGCGTCCCGGGCGACCGGGACGGCTCGGTAAACCCCACTCGGAGCAAGGCCAGACAGGCACCGCATGAGGGCTGTTCGCCCCAGGTGTCGGGTAGGCCGCTCGAGGCCGCCGGCAACGGCGGTCCTAGATAGATGACCGTCTCCCGGGCAGGGCAACCTCGCCCGGAGACAGAACCCGGCTCACAGGTCGACCCATCCCCCGACCTCCCCGGGCGGCGTCCGGCACGCCCGCCACGGCCCGGGACGGCACGGCGCACGCCGTAGGGTGGACGCCGTGCTGATCCTGCTTCCGCCTTCCGAGGGCAAGGACTCCCCCGCGTCCGGCCCCTCCTTCACGACCGCCCAGCTGAGCTTCCCCGAGCTGAACGACGCGCGCGCCCGGCTGCTCGAGGCGCTGGCGCACGTCTCCCTTTCCGAGGACGCCCTCTCTACCCTGGGCGTCGGCGCCTCGCTCGAGGCGGAGGTGCGGGCCAACGCCCACCTCGCCTCCGCGCCCTGGGCACCGGCCCACAGCATCTACAGCGGCGTCCTCTACGACGCCCTGGGATACCTGCGCCTGACCCCTGCGCAACGCGGCAAGGCGGACGCCTCCGTGGTGGTGGTCTCCGCGCTCTGGGGCGCGGTCGGCTTCGCCGATCCGATCCCCGCGTACCGGCTCTCGATGGGCGTCAAGCTGCCGGACGTCGGCCGCCTCGCCTCCTACTGGAAGCCGCTCCTCACGCCGGTGCTCGACGAGCGCGCCGCCGGCGAACTCGTGGTCGACGCGCGTTCCTCGAGCTACGCGGCGGCCTACAAGCCGCCGCTCGCGTCCACCGTCAGCATCGACGTGGTGCAGGAGCGCGGGGGCGTGCGCAAGGTCGTCTCGCACTTCGCCAAGCACACGCGCGGAGAGCTGGTGCGGCTCCTCCTGCAGCGCCGCGGCCGCGGACCGGCCACACCGGCGGACGTTCTGGCGCTCGCCCGGGCCCGGTGGCCGCTCACGGAGTTGGGCCCGGCCACGAGGACGGCGCCAGCGCGGCTCACCGTGGTGCTGCCGGAGGAACACAGCTTCGCCTCGACGGCGAGCGCCTGACGCGGCTCCTCAGCTCCACTCAGGGCTGCGGACCAGGATCACCCCGGAGTCGGGACAAAGCACGACGGCGTCCTCCGCCTGCCGTTTGATGTCCGCCAGGTCCCCCGGGGACAGGGCCAGGCCCGAGCCCTCCGAAACGCCGTGGAAGAGGCGGGCGGCTCCCACGCCACGGCGTTGGAGCGTCGCCTCGTAGAAGGCAAGCAGATCGGCGGGGACCCCGGCAGCGGCTTGGGTCCGAGCCGCGCTCTCGGCCTCTTTCTCCGCGTCCAGTTCCGCGACGAGGGCCCGCACCCGGGCGCGTTCCTCCGCCTCCGCGGACTCGGCGCCGGCGAGCGCCCCGGCGGCGACGCCGGCGGCGGCCGTGGCCGCCTCGGCCGCGTCCATCGCCTCCAGCTCGGCGTCGTCCAGTTCGGAGCGTTTCTGCGTCAGCGACTCGATCTCGCGCTGCAGGCCCTGAAGAGTGCCCGCGCCGGCCTGGCCCGCCAGCAGCTGGGCCTCGTCCTTGGCGATCCGGGCCGCCACCTGGGACCCCTGGGTCTCCAGCTCCTCGACCGCGGCGTCGGCGGCCTCCCTCGCCGCCTCTGCGTCCGCCAAGCCGGACCGTGCGGAGGCGACGGCAGCGACCGCGGCCTTCAGGGCAGCGTCGGCCACCGCCTCGGTGCGCAGGCGCGCCAGGTGGCGCAAGCGGGACTCGTGGACCTGGACGGCGAGCAGCTTCAGCTGCTCGTGGGGTGCTGCGGTGACCATGCGTACGCCTTCCGGGAGGGCAAGGGATCAGGGGGTGAGAATGAAGTCCCAGGGGTCTGTGTTCACGCTGCTCACGGCGACCTGGACGTCGAAACCCCGGTCCTCCAGCGCGCGGTGCAGCGTGCCTGCGGCGGCGCCGAGCCAGAGCCACTCCGAGGCGAAGTGGGAGACGTCCACGAGGTAGGGTCGGCCGCCGCGGGCGGCCTCGCGGGCCTCGGAGGCGGGATGGTGGCGCAGGTCGGCGGTGACGTAGACGTCGGCCTCGCTTGCGCGGACCTCGTCGAAGAGCGAGTCCCCCGCGCCGCCGCACACAGCCACGCGTCGCACCAGCGCGGAGGCGTCGCCGGCGACCCGGACCCCGCCGGCCACCGACGGCAGCACGGAGTAGACGCGTTCGGCGAACTCGCCCAGGCTCACCGCGCGGGGCAGGTCCCCCACGCGGCCGATGCCCTCCTCGGCCAGCCCGCCGGCGGAGGGCGTAAGAGGCACGGAGTCCTCGACCCCCAGGGAGCGGATGAGCACGTCGGAGACGCCTCCCACCGCGCTGTCTCCGTTGGTGTGTGCCGTCAGGAGCGCGCAACCGCGCTCGATGAGCGTGTGGAGCACGCGGCCCTTGAAGCTGTCGGCGGCGAGGGAGTTCACGCCCCGCAGCAACAGCGGGTGATGGGTGATGAGCAGTTCGGCGCCGCGCTCCAGCGCGTCGTCCACGACGGCCTGCACGGGGTCGACGGCGAACACCACGGTGCCGATCTCCTGCTCGGGGCGCCCGGTGACGGGCCCCACGGCGTCCCAGCCCTCGGCCAGCGCGGCCGGCCACAGCTCCTCCACCACGGACCAGACCTGTGCGAGGGTGGGGCGCCGGGTTGGACTCATGGCCCCAAGCTACCCGCTGCACGCCGGGCCGGGAACAACGCCGCCGCCCCGCGACGTTGTGCAGTGCGTGAGCAACGAATCCCCCCACACCCCCGCGGTCCTCGTCATGGCCGGCGGCTGCTTCTGGTGCCTCGATGCCTGGTACCGCACGGTGCGCGGCGTCCTCGAAGTGGAATCCGGCTACACGGGCGGCCACACCGACCGTCCCGACTACTCCTCCGTGTGTTCCGGGCTCACTGGCCACGCCGAGGCGGTGGCCCTGGTCTACGACCCGGCCGTCATCGACGAGGACACCCTCCTGGACATGTTTTTCGTGATGCATGACCCCACGACGCCGAACCGTCAGGGCTACGACGTCGGCACGCAGTACCGCTCGGCGCTCTTCGCCCGCGACGGGCGCCAGGCGGAGGCCATGCGAGCGGCGATCGCGCGCAACCAGGCACGGTGGGAGGCCCCGATCGTCACCACGGTGGAGCCCTTGGGAGCCTGGACCGCTGCTGAGGACGAGCACCAGGACTACTACGCCAAGCACCCCTGGGCGGGCTACTGCCAGGTCATCATCAACCCCAAGCTGTCCAAGGCGCGCCAATATTTCGCCTCATGGCAGGTCCCCGCCGGAGCGCCCTCGCCGCGGGCATAGGCTGAACACGGCCCGCGCCCCGCGCGGGAACCGACATGACACCACCCCTGCCGGAAGGAACAGCATGCCCCTCTACGACAACGTCACCGAGGTCGTCGGCCGCACCCCCATCGTCCGTCTGAACCGGCTGGACGCCGGCCTGCCCGGCAACGTGGCCGTCAAGCTCGAGTTCTACAACCCCGCCAACTCCGTCAAGGATCGCATCGGCGTGGCCATCGTGGACGCCGCTGAGGCCTCCGGGCAGCTGCGCCCGGGCGGCACCATCGTCGAGGGCACCTCGGGCAACACGGGCATCGCCCTGGCCATGGTGGGTGCCGCGCGCGGCTACAAGGTCATCCTCACCATGCCGGAAACCATGTCCTCCGAGCGCCGCGTCATGCTGCGTGCCTTCGGCGCGCAGATCGTCCTGACTCCCGGCGCCGACGGCATGCGCGGCGCCGTGGAACGTGCCCAGCAGATCGTCGCCGAGACCGACAACGCGATCTGGGCGCAGCAGTTCGCCAACGCCGCCAACCCGGCCATCCACCGTTCCACGACCGGCCCGGAGATCTGGGAGGACACCGAGGGCGCCATCGACGTGCTCGTGGCCGGTGTGGGCACGGGCGGCACGGTCTCCGGCGCCGGAGCGTACCTGAAGGAGCAGAAGCCTGGCCTGAAGGTCGTGGCCGTGGAGCCCGTGGACTCCCCCATCCTCAACGGAGGCAAGGCCGGCCCGCACAAGATCCAGGGCCTCGGCGCCAACTTCATCCCCGAGGTCCTCAACCGGGACGTCTACGACGAGGTCCTCGACGCCTCGCTTGACGACTCCGTGCGCGTGGCCCGCGCCCTGGGCACCCAGGAGGGCATCCTGGGCGGCATCTCCTCCGGCGCCGCCGTGTGGGCGGCCCTCGAGGTCGCCAAGCGCCCGGAGTCCGAGGGTAAGCTCATCGTCGCCGTGGTGCCCGATTTCGGTGAGCGCTACATCTCCACCGTCCTCTACGAGGACATCCGCGGCTGAGCCACCGCCCGCCGCACCCGCCACTCGCTCGAAGGAGCCCCGTGAGTTTCACCTCGCGCCTCAAGGAGGACCTGCGCACCGCCAGGGAACATGACCCGGCGGCGCGCAGCGATCTCGAGATCGCGCTCGTCTATTCGGGCCTGCACGCCATCTGGGCGCACCGCCTGGCCCACAAGATCTGGGTGAGCGGCCCCCTTGGCCGCTTCCCCGCCCGCGTGATCTCGCAGCTGGCGCGCTTCGCGACCGGCATCGAAATCCACCCGGGTGCCACGATCGGCCGGCGCTTCTTCATCGATCACGGCATGGGCGTGGTCATCGGCGAGACGGCGGAGGTCGGCGAGGACGTCATGCTCTACCACGGCGTCACGCTGGGTGGGCGTTCCCTGGCCAAGGTCAAGCGCCACCCCACGATCGGCGACCGCGTGACGGTGGGTGCCGGGGCCAAGATCCTTGGCCCCATCGTCATCGGCGCCGATTCGGCGGTCGGCGCCAACGCCGTGGTCGTCAAGGACGCGCCGGAGAACTCCATCGTCACCGGCGTCCCGGCCCGCAACCGCACGCGGGCGGCCGCGGAGCATGCTCCCGCCGTGGACCCGGCGGAGTACATCGACCCCGCGATGTGGATCTGAGCCGCACCCCGGTGCGGCGGGTCCTGGCCAAGGCCCGGCGACGGCGGAACACGTTCCGCCGTCGTCGGGCGTTTTGGTAGAGTCGCCTTTCGGTGCCGCCGGAAGGCGGAAACCCGCCAGGGTCTTTAGCTCAGTTGGTAGAGCACCACGTTTACACCGTGGGAGTCACCGGTTCGAGCCCGGTAGGACCCACCGCCACGTCTCCCGGACAGGCTCGGCGAAAATCGAATCGCCGGGGACATTTGGAGTTGCCCGTCACGTGAATCGTCCCCAGCGACTCGATTCAATCTTTTCGAGCTGTGAGCAACGCGAAAAGTTCGAGGCCGAGCGGTCACACGGGGCCATCGGCGACGTCCCTCAGCCAGTCCATGACCTGCGCCTCGGCATAGACGAGGCCGAGCTGCGGGTGCCGCGGGAAGGGCGCGCCGGACTGCGCGTACTGGAGCGCTCGTCGAGCGGCGTCGCGCGCTACCGACCGTTCCCCGAGAGCCGTCGCCGTTCGCACGAGAGCGATCTCCCACTGGAAGCGGGCGTTGGGAAACGGTGAGGCTCGATGAGTCACCCATGCCTTCAACAGCTCACCGGCCTCACGCAAGGACTCCGGGTCTCCTTCGCGGACCAAGAGCTCGGCAAGGCTCACCTCGGCCATGACGGTGGTGCCGTTGAGGCTGGGGTCCTCCTCGAGGAGCTGACGGTAGAGCGCCTCCGCGCGCTGAGGATCGTTCGTGGCGGCCAAGTCGGCCAAATGCTCCATTGCGGCATGGCGCTCCGCCTTGAATCCGGGGTCATCAAGGACGCGCTCCCAGAGCATCCGCGCGCCCTCAAGCTCGCCCGCGTCATGGAGCGCCAGTCCCTTGATCCTCAGGTACTGACCGCGCCCGTCAGGCCTTGCCTGTCGCAGGCGTCGCTCGAATTCCGCCCGGTCCTCGGGCGCCCACCCGGAGGTACGAAACCACTCTTCCGCCATGACGAGATGGTAACCGCCTGGCGGCGCACAAGATCCCGACGCGGCGGGACGCGCCCCAGGCCGGCGAGACTGAACCACGCGTCGTCGGGCACCGACGCCAGGGCCCCGCGCCGCTACGGCGCCGCGGGTGCCAGGACCACCACCGACTGTCCCAGGGCCTCGTACTCGCCCGTGACCACGACGTCACGCAGCTGCGGCCGCGCGGTGTCCAGCTCCACGCGCCACGCCCCCTCGGGGAGCGCGATCGCCACGTCCGGGCCCACGGCCAGCAGGAGCACCAGTTCGTCGTCCAGTTCCTCACCCACGGGATCGCCAGCCGCGCCGAGCAGCTGCACCGAGCCGGCCACGCTCCGCGGCGAGTGCCAGTCCTCCGCGCTCGGCTCCACGCCGTCCGGCCGGCGCCACACGACGTCGCGGCGCCCGTCCGCACGCTCGCCCCCGTGCAGGAACACCCGCTGACGCAGCACGGGGTGGGACCGCCGCAGGGCGATGAGCCGGCGCACCGTGTCCGTGAGCTCCGTATCGGCCCCGGCCCAGTCCAGCCAGCCGATCTCGTTGTCCTGCGCATAGGCGTTGTTGTTGCCGCCCTGCGAATTGCCGAGCTCGTCGCCGCCCAAAAGCATGGGCACGCCCTGGGCGAGCAACAGGATGGCCAGCAGGCCGCGCGCCCTCCGCCCCCTGTTCTCCAGGATGTCCGGATCGTCCGTGGGCCCCTCGACGCCCAGGTTGTCCGAGTAGTTCTCGTCGTGGCCGTCGCGGTTCTCCTCGCCGTTGGCCTCGTTGTGCTTACCCGCGTAGGAGACCAGGTCCGCGAGCGTGAAGCCGTCATGCGCCGTGATGAAGTTCAGCGACGATGTGGGGCCGCGCCCGCCGTGGTCGAAGAGCTCGGAGGAACCCAGCAGCAGGGAACCGAAGTCCATGTTCCCGAGCGGTTCGCCCCGCCACACCCGCCGCACGCCGTCACGGAAGCGATCGTTCCACTCCGACCACGGGTGCGGGAAGTGGCCAAGCTGATACCCACCCGGGCCGATGTCCCAGGGCTCGGCGATGAGTTTGACGCCCGCCAGGACCGGGTCCTGCCTGATGGCCTGGAAGAACGCCCCATGGGGGTTGAAGCCTCGCCGCGTGCGCCCCACGGCGGCGGCCAGGTCGAAACGGAAGCCGTCCACTCCGTAGCGCTGCACCCAGTGCCGCAGGCTGTCCAGCACGAGCCGCAGCACCATGGGGCGCTCCACCGCGAGCGTGTTCCCGGTGCCCGTGTCGTTGATGTAATGATGCCCTTCGTCCAGCAGGCGGTAGTAACCGGCGTTGTGCAGGCCCCGCGGGCCCAGCATGGGGCCGCGCTCGTCTCCCTCGGCCGAGTGGTTGTAGACCACGTCGAGAATGACCTCGATGCCCGCCGCGTGGAGCGTGTGCACCAGATGGCGCACCTCCGCGTCCGCGTCGCGGTGCGCGTAGCGCGGCTCCGGGGCGCACCACGCGATGGGCTGGTAGCCCCAGTAGTTGCTCAGCCCGGCGGAGACCAGGTGGGCGTCGTCGAGGAACGCCTGGATGGGCAGGAGCTCGACGGCGGTGACGCCCAGTCCCACGAGGTGGTTCACCACGGCGGGATGCGCCATGCCTGCGTAGGTCCCGCGCAATTCCTCCGGCACGTCCGGGTGGGCGGCGGAGATGCCCTTGACGTGGGCCTCGTAGATGACCAGGTCCGCCATGGCGTGATGCGGCCGGTTGGCCGCCGGGTCCTCGCCCGGGGCGGGACCCTGCACCATGCCCTTGGGGACCACGGAGGCGGAGTCGCGCGTGTCCAAGGCGGCGGAGCCGTCCGCCTCCAGGGCCAGCTCGCCGCCCGGCCCGGCCGCGGCCCCCGGCATGAGCGGGTCGAAACGCACGGGCGCGTCGAGGCCCCTGGCGTACGGGTCGATCAGCAGCTTGTGGTGGTTGAAGCGCTTGCCCTGGTGCGGGTCGTACTCGCCATAGGCGCGCAGGCCGTAGCGGTCCCCCGGCCCCACGCCCTCGACGTGGGCGTGCCAGATGCCGCCGTCGCGGTAGGGCAACGCGACGCGTTCCTCCCCCGGTTCGTCCCCGAAGAGGCACAGTTCGACGGCGGCGGCGTCGGGGGCCCAGACGGCGACGTTGGCGCCGTCGCGGTCCGGGGTCACGCCCAGCGGCCAGGCGAGTCCCTCGGAGACGGCGCGGGCGCCGTCGGGCCGCGCCGTGGGGCCGGGGCGTCCTCCGCGGCCGCGCCAGCTGTGTCTCCCACCCGGTGCCGCGTTCACGCGGCCAGCTCCTCGAAGAGCGCGGCGTAGCGCGCGGCGGAGGCACCCCAATCCACGGTGTCCCGCATGGCCCGCTCCCGCACGGCCGCCCAGGTGGCCCGGTCCTTGTAGAGGTCCACGGCTCGGCCGAGCGCAAAACCCAGGCCCCCGGCGTCGAGCCCCGCGCCGTTCTCCCCGCCGAAGCTGAAACCCGTGGCGGTCCCGTCCTCGAGATGCCACGGGGAGGCATCGGTGACGGTGTCGCGCAGGCCACCCGTGGCCGCCACCACCGGCAGGGCGCCGTAACGCAGCCCGTAGAGCTGGGTGAGGCCGCACGGCTCGAAACGCGAGGGCACCAGCACCAGGTCGCCTCCCGCGTAGAGGCGGTGGCTCAAGGCCTCGTCGTAGCCGATGCGCACGCCCACAGCCTGCGGGTGACGCTCGGCGAGTTCACCCAACCCGTACTCGTACCCCGGATCACCGGAGCCGAGGATGGCCACGGCGCCCCCGGCCTCGATGAAGCGCGGCAGCGCCTCGAGGAGCATGTCGACGCCCTTCTGGTGCGTCAGGCGCGTGACGACGACGGCGAGCGGTCCGGCCGGCTCGTCCAGCCCGAACTCGCGCAGCAGGGCCGCGCGGTTGGCGTCCTTGCCCCGCGGCGCATCGGCGGAGTAGGGGCTCACGTGGGGATCGTTCTCTGGGTCCCAGGCGGCGGTATCGATGCCGTTGAGGATGCCGAGCATCTCGCCGCGATCGCGACGGGCGGCGGCCACGCCTTCGAGGCCGAAGCCGAACTCCGGCGTGGTCAGCTCCTGCGCGTAGCTGGGGCTCACCGTGGTCACGCGGGAGGCGTGCATCATGCCGGCCTTGAGCGTGCTGACGAGGCCGTGGTACTCCAGGGCGTCCGCGTGGAAGTCCCACGTGGGCAGTTTGAGGCGGTCCAGCTGGTCGGGACCGAAGATCCCCTGAAAGGCGATGTTGTGGATCGTGAGGACCGTGGGCACCTCGGAGCCTGCGTACTTGAGGTAGGAGGGAACCAATCCCGCCTGCCAGTCGTGCGCGTGCACCAGGTCGGGCTTCCAGCGATCACTCGTTCCCTCGACGGCCAGGCGCGCGCCCACCCAGGAGAGCGCGGCGAAACGCACGTGATTGTCGTGGTGGTCGTGCCCGTCCACCACGTAGGGACCGCCCGGGCGGTCGAAGAGGTGGGGGGCGTCCAGCAGGAGAAGGTCGAGCCCCTCGTGCTTGGCCGAACGCACCACGGCGGGCCCGCCGAAAAGGTCGTCGGCGCGCCAGATGCGACGCGTGCGACCCACGCGCTCCAGGAGTCCGGGGTAGGCGGGCAGGAGGATGCGCGAACGCCATCCCAGCGGCTCCAGGGCGGCGGGCAGGGCGCCGACGACGTCGGCCAGTCCCCCCGTCTTGATCAGCGGCGCGCACTCTGATGCGACAGACAGGACGCGGCGGGGTCGGCGGGCCATGGGGTCCTCCTGGGAGATCGTGGAACTGGCCGCGGCCTGGGCGACGTCTTCGTCGACGTCGTCCAGGCCGTAGAGGTCATGCGTGCCGCTCATCCGAGCTCGCGGGCCCGGCGATCCAGCATGGGTTGGGTGATGAGGGTGATACCGCCGTCGGTGACGCGGAACCACTTGGCGTCCTCCTCGGGATCCTTACCCACCACGAGCCCGTCCGGGATCTTCACCCTGGAGTCGATCACGGCGTTGCTCAGCTCCGCGTTACGGGCCACATCCACGTAGGACAGCGCCACGACGTGGTCCAGCTTGGCGTAGGAGTGCACGCGATTGCCCGTGAAGAGCAAGGAATTGTGCACGTCCGCCCCGGAGATGATGCAGTCGCCGGAAATGAGCGACTGGATCGCCTGGCCTCGGCGGCCGGACTCGTCGTGGATGAACTTGGCAGGCGGCGTCAGCTCGGAGTACGTCCAGATGGGCCACTCGTTGTCGTAGAGGTCCAGCGGGGGCACGAACTCGGTGAGGTCGATGTTGGCCCGCCAGAACGAGTCGATGGTGCCCACGTCGCGCCAGTACGGTTCGGTTTCCAGGCCGTTCATGACGCAGGACTCGCTGAACTTGTGCGCATAGGCGCCGCCGTTCTTCACGATGGCGGGGATCAGGTCGTGGCCGAAGTCGTGGCTCGAGTTGGTGTCCTCGGCGTCCTCCAGGAGCAGGTCCCGCAGGAACGCCCAGTCGAAGACGTAGATGCCCATCGAGGCCAGCGCCATGTCCGGGTCGTCCGGCATGCCAGGGGGATCCTTGGGCTTCTCGAGGAAGTCCACGATGCGCCCCTGCTCGTTGACGTCCATGACGCCGAAGCCCGAAGCCTCCTCGCGCGGAACCGTGAGGCAGCCGACCGTGACCTCCGCGCCGGACTCCACGTGCTGGCGCAGCATGATCTCGTAGTCCATCTTGTAGACGTGATCGCCCGCCAGCACAATGACGTACTTGACGTGGTAGTCGTCCACGATGTCGATGTTCTGCGTCACGGCATCCGCCGTGCCCAGGTACCACTTGTTCTCCTGGACGCGCTGCGAGGCGGGCAGGATGTCGAGGTACTCGTTGCGTTCGGCGCGGAAGAAGTTCCAGCCGCGCTGCATGTGACGGATGAGCGAATGGGCCTTGTACTGCGTGGCCACGGCCATCTTGCGGATGCCGGAGTTGTAGGCGTTGGAGAGCGGGAAGTCGATGATGCGGGACTTGCCGCCGAACTGCACCGCGGGTTTGGCCCGTCTGTCGGTGAGTTCCTCGAGTCTGGAGCCGCGTCCGCCGGCCAGGACGAAGGCCATGGCCTGGCTGGAGAGGCGCAGGGGCGCTCCGGTGGGGTGGCCGTCCGAGGACAAGGGGGTCATGACCGTTCCTCCACAAAATAGATGGCAGACAAGGGTGGCAGCGTGAGCAGCGCGGACTGGGCCTCGCGCCCGGCCGGCACCGCCTCCGTCTCGATGGCGCCGGTGTTGCCGCGATTGGCCCCTCCGTACGCCTCGGAGTCGGTGTTGAGGGCCTCGATCCAGCGGCCCGGGACCGGGAACGGCACGCGGAATCCGGTGCGCTCCACGGGGGTGAGGTTGAGAACCACGACGACGTGCGGGTCCTCCGGCGCACCGCGCCGCAGCCAGGCGAAGACCTGCTCCTCGACGGCGTCCACGAGCAACCACTGGAATCCGCGGCCGTCCGCGTCCCCGACGTGCAGGGCGGGCTGATCGCGGTAGAGGAGGTTGAGGTCCCTCACCACAGAGCGCACACCCTGGTGGCCCTGGTCCTGCAGCGCGCCCCATTCGAGTTCCGTGGCGTAGTTCCACTCGGCCGGCTGGCCGAATTCCTGGCCCATGAACAGCAGCTTCTTGCCCGGATAGCCCCACATGTAGCCGTAGAAGGCCTTGAGGTTGCCCAGCTTGTCCGCGTGGGATCCCGGCATCTTGCCGTACATGGACCCCTTGCCGTGCACCACCTCGTCATGCGAAATGGGCAGCAGGAAGTTCTCCGTGAAGGCGTAGGTGATGCCGAAGGTGAGCTGGTTGTGGTGGTGCTTGCGGTAGATGGGGTCCTTGCCGAAGTACGTCAGCGAGTCGTTCATCCAGCCGAGGTTCCACTTGTAGCCGAAGCCGAGACCGCCCTGGTCCACGGGCCGGGTGACGCCGGGGAACGTGGTGGACTCCTCCGCGATCATGGCGACGCCCTCGTTCTCGCCGTAGGCCACGGTGTTGGCCTCCTGCAAGAAGCCGATGGCCTCGTAGTTCTCGCGTCCACCGTCCTTGTTGGGGATCCACTCCCCCTCATTACGGGAGTAGTCGCGGTAGATCATGGACGCCACGGCGTCCACGCGCAGCCCGTCCAGGTGGTACTCCTGCAGCCAGTACTGCGCGTTGGCCACGAGGTAGCCGCGCACCTCGGGGCGGCCGTAGTTGAAGATGAGCGTGTTCCAATCCGGATGGAACCCCTCGCGGCGGTCGCGGTGCTCGTAGAGCTCGGTCCCGTCGAAGCGCCCCAGGCCGTGTTCGTCCGTGGGGAAGTGACCGGGAACCCAGTCGGCGATGACGCCGAGGCCCTTCGCGTGGGCCGCATCGACGAACGCCGCGAATTCCTCCGGCGTGCCGAAGCGCACGCTGGGCGCGTAGAGGCCGATGGGCTGGTAACCCCACGAGCCGTCGAAGGGATGCTCGCTGATGGGCATAACCTCGATGTGGGTGAAGCCCATGTCTGCGACGTAGTCCACCAGCTCCGTCGCGTGCTCGAGGTAGGAGAGGGGCCGACGCCGCCCGGTCGTCCCATCCGCGACCCGGCGCCAGGAGCCGAGGTTGACCTCGTAGATGCTCACCGGTGCGTCCACGGATTGGAGGGCCGAGCGCGAGGCCAGCCACACGTCGTCGGCCCACTCGTGGCGATCGATGCGGCGCACCACCGAACCGGTGGCCGGCGGGTGCTCGCTGCCGAAGCCCAAGGGGTCCGCCTTGAGCGGCAGCTGCACGCCGTCCGCGGAGAGGAGGCTGAACTTGTAGACCTCCCCCTCTCCCAGACCGGGAATGAAGAGCTCCCACACTCCCGTGGCGCCGCGCGAGCGCATGGGGTGCGCCGTGGCGTTCCAGGCGTTGAAATTGCCCACCACGGAGACGCGGGAGGCGTTGGGGGCCCACACCGCGAAGTGCACGCCCTCGATCCCCTCGTGGGTGATGACGTGGGCGCCCAGGGCCTCCCAGAGGCGACGGTGACGCCCCTCCGCGATGAGGTGCTCGTCCACCTCGCCCAGGACCGGCGAGAAGCGGTAGGGGTCCTCGCGTTCCTGCACCTGCCCCGTGGGCCACTGCACGCGGATTCGGTAGTACGGCAGGGCCAGCCCGACGAAGAGCGAGCGGGCGGCGGGGTGACGCTCGAGCGCCAACTCGTCCGTGTCGTTGACGAGCCACGCACGTTCCGCACCCGGCAGCAGCACGGACACGGTGGCACCGTCCGCGGACGGCCCCAGCACGGCGAACGGGTCGGAGTGCCGCCCCTCCGCCAATGCCTGGGCTTCCTCTGCCGACGGGCCGGTTGGTCCCTGCTTCTCGCTTCTCACCTGGACTCCTTCGCTGGGTGCCCCATCAAACCACGGAAATCAGCTACTGAGAGTTTCGTCACGGCGTGGATGTCGGAACCGTGTCAAAAAGGCTCGAAATTACAACGCGGGACTCACGTTCCAGACCTCGCTCATGTACTCACGGATGGCCCGGTCCGAGCTGAAATATCCCATCCTCGCGGTGTTGACGACGGCCATGCGCTGCCAGTGCTCCGGCCGCGCGTACGCCTCGTCCACGGCGCTCTGGGCCGCGTCGTAGGCGTCGAAATCGGAGGCGACCAGGAAGTAGTCGCCGTTCCACATCTCGTTGACGAGCCCGTCGTAGCGGTGCTGGTCGTCCGGACTGAACTGCCCCTCCGCGATGGCTTGGAGCACGTCCTGCAGCGCCTGGCTCTTCTCGATCGCAGCGCGGGAATGGCCGGGCTCCGAGCGGCGCGCGGCCACCTCATCCGTCGTGAGCCCGAAAAGGAAGAAGTTCTCCTCCCCGACCTGCTCGCGGATCTCCACGTTGGCCCCGTCCAAGGTGCCGATCGTCAGCGCGCCGTTGAGCGCGAACTTCATGTTGCCGGTGCCCGAGGCCTCCATGCCGGCCGTGGAGATCTGCTCCGAGAGGTCCGCGGCCGGGATGAGCTTCTCCGCCATGGACACGTTGTAGTTGGGAGGGAACACCACGCGCAGGAGGTGACGCGTCTCCGGGTCGTTGTTGACGACCCGGCCCACGTCGTTGATGAGCTTGATAATGTCCTTCGCCGCGGTGTAGCTGGGAGCGGCCTTGCCGCCGAAGATCTTCACGCGCGGTACCCATCCGGCGCCCGGGTCGCGCTTGATGCGCTGGTAGTGGGCAACGGTCCACAGGATGTTCAGCAGCTGACGCTTGTACTCGTGCTGACGCTTGACCTGCACGTCGAAGAGCGCCTCGACGGGCACCTCGATGCCGTGCTCCTCCAGGAGCCAGGCCGCGAGCCGCTCCTTGGCCTCGCGCTTCGCCGCACCGAAGGCGCCGAGGAACCCCGGGTCGTCCAGGTGCTGCTCGATGTCCCGCAGGCGCCCCAGCTCCGTCTCCCAGCCCTCGCCGATCGTGTCGGTGATGAGGGAGGCGAGCGGCCGGTTGGCCAGCTTGAGCCAGCGCCTCGGCGTGATGCCGTTCGTGACGTTGACGATGCGGCCAGGGTGCAGCGCCTCCAGCGCCGGGAAGAGGTCGCGGCGCACCAGGTCCGTGTGCAGCGCCGAGACGCCGTTGACGCGGTGGCTCGTCGCGAACGCGAGATCGCCCATCTTGACCTGCTCGTGCTCGATCAGGCGCACGGGATTCTCCGCACCGGCCTGGGCCTCCACGAGCCCCGTGTCCAGGCGCTCGATGATCTGCAGGTGGCGCGGGAGCAGGTAACGCATGAGCCCCACCGACCAGCGTTCCAGGGCCTCTGGCAGCAACGTGTGGTTGGTGTAGCCGAGCACCCGCGTCGTGACGTCCGCCGCGCGGTCGAAGGAGTAGCCGTGCTCGTCCACGAGCAGGCGGATCAGCTCCGGGCCCGCGATCGAGGGGTGCGTGTCGTTCATCTGCAGCGCCACGTACTCCGGCAGCCGGTCCAGGTCCTCGTGCGAGGTGAGGTAACGGCGCAGGATGTCCTGCACGGAGGCTGAGGTGAGGAAGTATTCCTGCGAGAGGCGCAGCTGCTTGCCTGCCTCGCTCGTGTCGCTCGGGTAGAGCACGCGGCTCAGGGAACGGGCCAGCGTCTCCGGCTCCGAGGCGGCCGTGAAGTCGCCGGCGTTGAAGCGGGCCAGATCGAAGAGATCGGCGCTGGGCATGGCTGCCCACAGGCGCAGGGTGTTGGCCCAGCGACCTCCGTACCCCACGACGGGGGTGTCGTGCGCCGCCGCGAGGATCTGCGAGCCCGGCGTCCACAGCGCGGCGCCGTCGCGCTCCTCGACGCCGCCGCCGAAGCCCACCTGGTAGGCGGACTCCGGCCGGGTGAAGTTCCAGGGGTTGTCGGTGGCGAGCCAGTTCTCCGGCGCCTCCACCTGGCGACCGTCCTCGAAGCGCTGCGCGAAGAGGCCGTGCTCGTAGCGCAGGCCGTAGCCGTAGGCGGGGGTGCCCAGGGTGGCCATGGACTCCATGTAGCAGGCGGCGAGGCGGCCCAGTCCGCCGTTGCCCAGCGCGGCGTCCGGCTCGTCGTCCGCGATGCGCTGGAAGTCGATGCCGAGCGAGTCCATGACGGCCTCGAACTCGTCACGCAGTCCCAGGTTGATCGTGGCGTCCTCCAGCAGTCGCCCGATCAGGAACTCCATGGAGAGGTAGTAGACGCGCTTGCGATCCTCCGCCCACGTGCGGCGCGTGGCCTCGAACCACGGCGAGAGGACGCGGTCGCGGATGGTGTGGGAGAGCGCCTGGCGCCAGTCGAAAACGGAGGCGTTCTCGGGATCCTTGCCCACCGTGAACTTCAGGTGGCGCAGCAGCGAGCCGCGAAGGTTCTCCACCGTGGGTTCCGGCAGGGCCGGCTCGGTGTCGCTCACGCCGTGGACGGCGAGGATCTCGGACATGGGACTCCTCCAGGGGACGAATGTCAGATGCGGCATCCGGCGCGCACCCGCGCCGTGCCTCATCCTAGGGCCACGCCGCGGCCCGTCCCCCTCGATGACGCCACCGCCACGCCGGACGCCGCCAACGCTCACGCGGAGTTCAGCCGCGCGTCGCCTGGGTGACGTCGGAGGACCCAGGCGAGCGTGCCGCGCAAGGTCTGGTGCAGAGTGCGCCCGTGGCGGTACTCGCGCCACGTCAGCGCCAGGATGGCCGCATCGATCGCGGTCAGCGCCGCCATGCCCCACGTGGGCGCCACGATCAGTTCGTAACCCTGGAAGAGCAGGAAGGCGATGAGGGCCGCGATGGCCCAGGGATACACGCGACGGCTCCCGAGCAGCAGCGCCACGACGAGCGCCACCTTCACCGCGCCGTGCACCAGGAGGTAGGCCGCCAGGAAACCCGTGGCGGATCCGTCCAGGTGCGCGGCCCCGTGCAGGACGAGGTTCGCCACGAGGTCGTGGGGGTCCTCCCGCAGTTCCTCCCCCGTCACGGCCCTGGCCAGGCCGAGCACCTGCGCCGGGGATGCGAAGAGCAGCACGGCGCCGGCGAACAGCTCGGCCAGCCCGTTGATCCCCTTCCCGAGGACCCCCAGCAGGAACACGAGGTCCAGCACCCGTTCGCGCGTGCTGGGCACCTCGGCGGCGATGTCATGCATGGGGACAGCGTAGGCATCTCACCCAGGAGCCCGCTGCGAGGCCCGTGCCCGATGTCGTGCGCTCGCCCGGGTGCCGCCGGCTCAGAGCCGCGCGGCGACGACGGCCGCCGTGGCTGCCGGATCCGGCCGGTGCATGACGGAGTCGGGGACGACGACGAGCTCGGCCCCGTGCAACTCCGCCGCCGCCCGCTCAGAGGAGGACACCAGGAAGGGGAAGGTGCGCTCGCCCCGCAGCACGGTGACGGGCACGCCGACCGCGAGCAGCTCAGGGGCGGGACGGCGCAGCGCGAGCGTCAGGTCGACGTCGTGCACGGTGGAGGCGCCCAGGGGCGCCAGCGCATCCAGCTGACCGGAGGCAAGGGCCGCTTCCACCATCTCCGGCGGCAGGCCCACGGCGTCGCGCTGGAACACCGCCACGGCCTGCGCGCCCTCGCCGTCCGCGACGAGTCCGCGCAGGCGCCGGGACAGCTCCTCGTCGAAGCCGGAGCCGTCGAAGTCCAGGGGAGGTTCGGAGAGGAAGAGGTGCCCCGTGTCCACGCCGCGATGGGCGGCGAACAACGCCAGGAGGGCACCGGAGGAATGGCCCAGCACGCCGCTCGCCCCGCCCACCGCCGCGATGACGGCGGCGAGGTCCTGCGCCTCCTGCTCCGGGCCGGAGCCGGGACGGTCCCCGCTACCTCCGCGACCGCGCCGGTCCCAGACCACGGCCTGGAGTCCGACCGCGGACAGCCCCTCGGCGAGAGGCATCGCGTCCGCCGCCGTGGACAGCGCGCCGCTCACGATGACGACGGTGCGTCCCTCGCCCACCGTGCGAAAGGCGAGGGTGGTGCCGTCGGCCGAGATCGTGGTCTTCATGGTCCCATCCAAGCACCGCGGCGCGCCGCAGAACAGGGGCGGGGCGAGCGGGTCAGAGGCCGGCGGCGGCCAGCGCCGCCTCGTACGCCGCGGCCGGGCGCGGCGAACCGTGCCCACTGGAGACGAGCCGCACCAGCCGGCCCGCGGCGTCGAGCACAAAACTGTGACGCGTGGCGTGGCCGCGCGTCTCGTCGAAGCAGCCGAAGGCGCGGGCGGTGGCCCCGTGGGGCCAGAAGTCGCTGAGCAGGTCGAAGCCGACGCCCAGGCGGTCGGCGGCGTCGCGCAGGGCGTAGCGGTGATCCACCGAGAGCCCCACGACGCGGGCACCACGGGCACGCCAGGCCGGTTCCAGCCCCGCCAGGGCGGCGAGTTCGCCCTCGCACACGGGCGTGAGAACGAGCGGGAAGAACACCAGCAGGGCGGGTGCCCCCCGAAGGTCGGCGAGCGTGAGCGTCTCCCCGTGCTGATTGCTCAGCGCGAAGTCCGGGACGCGGTCGCCGGGGCGGGGAAGGGTCAATTCTTCTTGCGGGGAACCAGGCGGGAGGCCTGCCACTGGGCGGAGACGCCCTCGCTCGTGGTGGAGTGCAGGCCAGCCGTGGGAACGGCGTCCTGGATCTCGACCGCGCTCACGTGGCCGTCCTGGCCGCGCTTGGGCGTCAACAGCCAGACCACACCGTTGTCGTCGAGGTCGCTCAGGGCGTCGACGAGACCGTCGACCAGGTCGCCGTCGCCGTCGCGCCACCACAGGAGCACGGCGTCGACGACCTCGTGCTCGTCCTCGTCGAGGATCCCCTCACCGGTGACCTTCTCGATGTCGTCGCGCAGATCGAAGTCCACGTCGTCGTCATACCCGAGCTCCTGAACCAGGTTGCCGGGGGCCAATCCCATGCGGGCCGCAGCTCCCGAATGTGCTGCCGTCGCATCGCTCACGGTGCGGGTCCTCATTCCTTGCTCTGTCCTGCTTCGCTTCCGACGCCCCGAACGGCGCGTCGTGTGTGACCAGACAACACCGTTTCTCCCGCGGTCTCAACATTTGGGTGAACCGACACGCCGGTGTCACAGGCCACAGGCCACGGATGAGGCGTGTGCACGCGCGGGCGATAGAGTGTCGCTGAATCATGACCCAGGCGTCTGCCTACCCCGGTGCGTGCACGGGTCGCAGTGAAGTGTCGATCGAGGAGTAGTGGACGTGGCGAACCAAGAGCCCCACATCACCGATATTCGTAGTGGTTTGACGAACCATCTTTCGGATGTGGATCCGCAGGAGACTGCTGAGTGGATCGAGTCCTTTGATGGTTTGATCGAGTCGGAGGGCACGGAGCGGGCGCAGTACATCATGCGTTCGTTGTTGCAGCGTGCTGGTGCGAAGTCGGTGCAGGTGCCGATGGTCACGACCACGGACTACGTGAACACGATTCCGGTCGATCAGGAACCGACGTTCCCCGGTAACGAGGAGATGGAGCGGGCGTATCGCAAGTGGATGCGGTGGAACGCGGCCATCATGGTGCATCGTGCCCAGGCACCGGGTATCGGTGTGGGTGGGCATATTTCCACGTACGCGGGTGCTGCGACGTTGTATGAGGTGGGGTTCAACCACTTCTTCCGTGGGCAGGACCATCCCGGTGGTGGGGATCAGATCTTCTTCCAAGGTCACGCGAGTCCGGGCATGTACGCGCGCGCGTTCATGGAGGGGCGCCTCTCCGAGGAGGACATGGACGGTTTCCGTCAGGAGAAGTCCAAGCAGGGGCACGCCTTGCCTTCGTATCCGCACCCGCGGATGATGCCGGAGTTCTGGCAGTTCCCCACGGTGTCGATGGGTTTGGGTCCGGCGAACGCGATCTACCAGGCGCAGCTGAACCGCTACCTGCACAACCGTGGCATCAAGGACACCTCGGATCAGAACGTCTGGGCGTTCTTGGGCGACGGAGAGATGGATGAGCCCGAGAGCCGTGGCTTCTTGCAGCTGGCGGCGAACGAGAAGCTGGACAACCTCAACTTCGTGATCAACTGCAATCTGCAGCGCCTGGACGGGCCGGTGCGCGGTAACGGGAAGATCATGCAGGAGTTGGAGGCGTTCTTCCGCGGTGCGGGCTGGAACGTGATCAAGGTCGTCTGGGGCCGGGAGTGGGATCACTTGCTGGCCAAGGACACCGAGGGCGCGTTGGTGGAGATCATGAACTCCACCCCGGATGGTGACTACCAGACCTACAAGGCCGAGTCCGGTGCGTTCGTGCGTGAGCACTTCTTCGGTAAGGACCCGCGCACCAAGGACCTGGTCGCGGAGCTCTCCGATGATGAGATCTGGAATCTCAAGCGTGGCGGCCACGACTACTTCAAGGTGTACTCGGCCTACAAGGCCGCCACCGAGCACAAGGGCCAGCCCACCGTGATCCTGGCCCAGACCGTGAAGGGTTACGGCCTGGGCACGCACTTCGAGGGCCGTAACGCGACCCACCAGATGAAGAAGCTGACCTTGGAGGACCTCAAGGCCTTCCGTGATCACCTGCGCATCCCCATCACGGACGAGCAGCTCGAGGCCGATCCGTACCACCCGCCGTACTACCACCCCGGCATGGACGCCCCGGAGATCCAGTACCTGATGACCCGGCGTCACGCCCTGGGCGGCTTCCAGCCCGAGCGGCGCAACGATCACACCCCGGTGCACCTGCCCGGGGAGAAGGCCTACACGATCGCCAAGCGCGGCTCCGGCAAGCAGGAAGCGGCCACCACGATGGCGTTCGTGCGTCTGCTCAAGGACCTGATGCGGGACAAGGAGTTCGGCAAGCGGATCGTGCCGATCATCCCGGACGAGGCACGCACCTTCGGCATGGACTCCCTCTTCCCCACGGCGAAGATCTACAACCCCAACGGGCAGAACTACACCTCCGTGGACCGCGAACTGGTACTGGCGTACAAGGAGTCCGCGCAGGGACAGATCCTGCACACCGGCATCAACGAGGCCGGTTCCACCGCGGCGTTCACGGCCGTGTCCACCTCGTACTCCACACACGGTGAAGTCCTCATCCCGGTGTACATCTTCTACTCGATGTTCGGTTTCCAACGCACCGCCGACGCCTTCTGGGCCGCCGGGGACCAGATGGGACGCGGCTTCATCATCGGCGCCACCGCCGGACGCACCACCCTCACCGGTGAAGGCACCCAGCACGCCGACGGGCACTCCCCGCTGCTGGCCGCCACCAACCCCGCGATCATCTCCTACGACCCGGCCTACGGCTACGAGATCGGACACATCGTCAAGGACGGCCTCGAACGCATGTACGGCGGGGGACACCCCGACCCCAACGTCATGTACTACCTCACCGTGTACAACGAGCCCTACGTGCAACCGGCCGAGCCCGAGAACGTGGACGTCGAAGGCATCCTGCGCGGCATCCACCAAATCAAGGCCTCCGAGCAGGACTCCGGCCCCCGCGTGCAACTGCTCGGCTCCGGCGTGTCCGTGCCCTGGGTCCTCGAAGCCCAAAAGATGCTCGCCCAAGAATGGGGCGTGGCCGCGGACGTGTGGTCCGTGACCTCCTGGTCCGAACTGCGCCGCGACGGCCTCGCCGCCGAAGCCCACTCGTTCCTGCACCCCGACGAGGAAGCCCGCATCCCCTACGTCACCGCCAAACTCGCCGGCGCGACCGGCCCCATCATCGCCACCACCGACTACATGAAGGCGGTGCCCGACCAGATCCGCCAATTCGTGCCCAACGAATTCGCCACCCTCGGCGCGGACGAATTCGGCTTCGCCGACACCCGCGCCGCCGCCCGACGCTACTTCCACATCGACTCCGCCTCCGTCGTCGTCCGCGCCCTGCAAATGCTCGCAAAGCGCGGAGAAATCGACCCGAACCTCGCCCGCGAAGCAGCAAACAAGTACGAACTGCTGAACCCAGCCGCCGGCACCACCGGCACTACCGGAGGCGACGCCTAATCTCCACCGCCCCCGGAAGGCCCCGCCACTCTCCACACGGAGCGGCGGGGCCTTCCCACACCCCACCCCCCTTCGACCTCGCCGCCCCACGCCCGCACCAAACCACCCCTCCCGGTGTTGGCGACTGCCGTCTATACCCACACATAGACGGCACTATCCATCACCCGGGGCGGACCAACCCGGGACAAACCGAGCCGGGGTGTGCCGGGGCGGGAGTGCGGCGGGGCCGAGGCGGCGCGCGGGCCGGGCACCGAAGTGACAGGGGCCGACGTCGGCCCGTAGCCTGACGCGGTGAACTCACCCGAGACGGCCACCGGCGTCCAGCGCCGGCGCATCGCGGAGACCCTGCGCTCCAGCCCCCGGACCCTGGAGAGGCTGCGCAGCTCGCTGGGCTCGCTCTCCACGATTGCGCTCAAGGATCTGGACGCGAACCTGCCCTGGTACCGCTCGCTCATGCCGGAGCAGCGCTCGGCCCTGGGGCTGCTGGCCCAGCGCGGCATCGCCAGCTTCGTGGCCTGGTTCGAGGATCCCTCCGCCCCGGCCTGGGTGCTCGACGACGTCTTCGGCGACGCCCCCAGCGAGCTTTCCCGCGCCATCTCCCTGCAGAAGGCCCTGCAGCTCATCCGCGTGGTGGTCGGCGTGGTCGAGGAACGCGTCCCCGAACTCGCCGAGGAGGGCGAGCAGGTCCCCCTGCGCGAGGCCGTGCTCATCTACTCCCGTGAGGTGGCCTTCGCCGCCGCCGACGTCTACGCGAGGGCCGCCGAGAAGCGCGGCGCCTGGGACTCGCGGCTCGAGGCGCTCGTGGTCGACGCCGTGCTGCGCGGCGAAGACCCCAACGCGCTGCGCTCGCGCCTCTCCGCGATCGGGTGGCGCAGCCAGAGCGACTTGGCGGTCGTGGTGGGCGCCGCTCCCCCGGCCGTCAGCCCCACGCTGCTCATGGAACTGCGCCGCGCCAGCGTGCGCATCGCCCGCGATTGCGTGGTTGGCAACCAGGGCGACCGGCTCATCCTGCTCCTGGGCGGGCTGGACCCACGCCACCGCCCGCTGGACCGCCTGGCGCCGCACTTCGGCGAGGGACCCATCGTGGTGGGCCCCGTGGTCGGCTCCCTCGACGAGCTGGCGATCTCCGCCCGCGGCGCCCTGGCCGGGCTCGCGGCGGCGCCCGCGTGGCCGGACGCGCCACGCCCGGTTCTCGCGGACGACCTGTGGCCGGAACGGGCCCTGGCCGGCGACCGGGACGCCGTGGACGCCCTGGTCCAGCGGATCTACACCCCCTTGGCCGAGGCCGGCCCCGCCCTCGTCGACACCCTCTCCCGCTATCTGGCGGAGGGCCACTCGCTCGAGGCCACGGCCCGCGCGTTGTACGTTCACGCCAACACCGTGCGCTACCGGCTGCGTCGCATCTCCGACGCCACCGGATGGGATCCGTTCGCCCCGAGGGATGCCCTTGTGCTCCAGGCCGCGCTCATCGTGGGCCGCCTCGAGGCGACGCGCCACCCCGGCGCGGCCGTGTAGGGTCGAGCCTGGATTGTAGGTTTCCCACAAATGCCAGCCGCAGCGTTGGGCCCGTCAGGCACGGGTCTTCGCCGCGCCGGATGAAAGGCTAAAGACCGTGCTTGCCATCGTGTGCCCAGGACAGGGCTCCCAGACCCCCGGCTTCCTCTCCCCCTGGATCGAGGACGCCGCCGTCGCCGACCACCTGAACTCGCTCTCCGCCGCCGTGGGCCGCGACCTCACCCACCTGGGCACCGTGGCCGACGAGGAGACCATCAAGGACACCTCCGCCGCGCAGCCGCTCATCGTGGCCGCCGGCCTCGTGGCCGCACGTGCCCTGTTCGGCGAGGAGCTACCCGAGGGCGTCGTCGTGGCCGGCCACTCCGTCGGCGAGGTCACCGCCTCCGCCCTCACCGGCGCGCTGTCCGAGGCCGATGCGGTGTCCTTCGTCGCCGTGCGCGCCTCCGGCATGGCCGACGCCGCCGCCGCGACCCCCACCGGCATGGCCGCCGTCCTGGGCGGTGACCCCGACGAGGTGCGCGCCGCCATCGTCGCGGCCGGTCTCACCCCCGCCAACGAGAACGGCGGCGGCCAGATCGTCGCAGCCGGCTCCCTCGAGGCCCTCGCCGCGCTCGGGGAGAACCCCCCCGCCAAGACCCGAGTCATCCCGCTCAAGGTGGCCGGCGCCTTCCACACCGACTACATGGCCCCGGCCGTCCCTGCCCTGCAGGAGCTCGCCGATTCCCTCGAGACCCTGGACCCGCGCCGCACGCTGCTGTCCAACTTCGACGGCGCACGGATCACCTCCGGCGCCGAGAACCTGGCCTCCCTCGTGGCCCAGGTGACCCGCCCCGTGCGCTGGGACCTGTGCGAGGAGACCATGCTGGCCCTCGGCGTCACCGGGCTGCTTGAGCTCACGCCCGCCGGAACCCTCACCGGCCTGGCCAAGCGCGGCATGAAGGGCGTGAAGACCTTCGCCCTGAAGACCCCCGAGCAGCTCGAGGACGCCCGCGCCTTCGTCGCCGAGCACGCCTGAACCCGGAAGCTGGCCCGACACGGGTCCGACACCACCCGGCGTCGGGCACCGAAACCGGCCCGGGCTCCACAGGAGCCCTCCCCCGAACCGCTGTCCCGCCGATTAGGCTTGGGGCCGGAACACCCCGTTCACTTTTCGCCCGCACCCGGGCGGATCAACCCGCCGGAGAGCCGGCACCCACACCGAAGGAGAAAGCCCATGGCTGCCACGAACGAAGAGATCCTCGCCGGCCTCGCCGAGATCGTCAACGAGGAGACGGACCTGCCCGTCGAGGACGTCCAGCTGGACAAGTCCTTCACCGAGGACCTGGACATCGACTCCATCTCGATGATGACCATCGTCGTCGAGGCCGAGTCCAAGTTCGACGTGAAGATCCCGGACGAAGAGGTCAAGAACCTCAAGACCGTGGGCGACGCCGTCTCCTACATCGCCGGCGCCCAGGCCTGAGCCACGCCGCGAGCCGGGGCCATGCCCCGGACGGGCACGCGGCGCCTCGCCGGCGCCCCGCGCCTACACCCGGCCGGGTGACGCACAGCCCGCGTCGCCCGGCCGCGGGAGGCACTTCGCCGACCTCCCGCAGCGCACGCCCCACGAAAACCCGGGGCCCCACGATTCACGCACAACCGCACTCACACAAAGGATGCTGAGCATGGCCAAGACCGTTGTCGTCACCGGACTCGGAGCGACCACCCCGATCGGCGGCGACGTCGCGAGCAGCTGGTCCGCCGCCCTCACGGGGACCTCAGGCGTCCATACCCTCACCGACGAGTGGGTCGAACAGTACGCGCTGCCCGTCACCTTCGCCGCCCGCGCCGCCGTGCCGGCCGCCGACGTGCTGACGAAGGCCGAGATCAAGCGCAACGATCCCTCGGTCCAGTTCGCGCTCGTCGCCAGCCGCGAGGCCTGGGCCGACGCCGGGCTCGCCGACGCGGAGATCGACCACGACCGCCTCGGCGTGTCCTTCGCCACCGGCATCGGCGGGCTCAACACCCTCCTGGACGCCTGGGACGTGCTGCGCGAGAAGGGCCCGCGCCGCGTGCTGCCGATGACCGTGCCGATGCTCATGCCGAACGCCCCCTCCGGCGCCCTCTCGCTCGAGTTCGGCGCCCGCGCGGCGGCCCGCACACCCGTCTCAGCGTGCGCCTCCGGCACCGAGGCCCTCGCGATCGCCCAGGACATGATCCGCAGCGGCAAGGCCGACGTGGTCATCGCCGGCGGCTGCGAGGCCGCGATCCACCCCATCACGATCGCCGCCTTCTCCTCGATGCAGGCACTCTCCCGCCGCAATGACGACCCGGAGCACGCCTCCCGTCCGTACGACGTGGACCGCGACGGTTTCGTCATGGGCGAGGGAGCCGGCGCCCTCATCCTCGAGTCCGAGGAGCACGCCAAGGCCCGCGGCGCCAAGATCTACGCCGAGCTGGCGGGCACCGGCATCACCGCCGATGCCTTCCACATCACGGCCAACGACCCCGAGGGCCTGGGCGCCTCCCGCGCCCTGCGCGCCACCATGGAGGACGGCGGCTTCGAGGTCTCGGATCTGGTGCACGTCAATGCGCACGCCACTTCCACCCCCGTGGGTGACATCCCGGAGGGCGTCGCCATGCGGGTGGCCTTCGGCTCGCACATGGACTCCGTGCCGGTCTCCGCGACCAAGTCGCAGACGGGTCACCTGCTGGGCGGCGCCGGCGCCATCGAGGCCGTGTTCACGGTCAAGGCCCTGCACGACGGCAAGGCCCCCGTGACCATCAACCTGGAGAACAAGGATCCCCAGGTGGAGCTGGACGTCGTCACGGGCACACCGCGCGAGATCGGGCGCGGCGTGGCCGTGTCCAACTCCTTCGGCTTCGGCGGCCACAACGCCGTCGCCGCGTTCCGCAGCTACTGAGCCAGACGCCGGCCGGCGGGCCGGTCCGGGCGCCAGAGGACCCCGTCACCTCCACGAGGTGACGGGGTCCTTCCCTTCGCGGCCCCGCCGTGCCGTAGCTGCGCCCATACCCGACGGCGGGTGGCCCGGGTCGGGGGCTTGGCCCATCCGGGGCGGGCATCCGGGTCGGCTCAGCCGACGCGGTGCAGCCATCGCACGGGGGCGCCGTCGGCCGCCGCACGGAACGGTTCCAGCTCCTCGTCCCAGGCCTCGCCGAGCGCGATCGAGAGCTCGTGGTACATGACGGCCGGGTTGCCCTCGCCGCGCTCGTAGGCGTAGCGGATGCGGTCCTCCGAGACGAGGATGTTGCCCGCCACGTCGGTGGTGGCGTGGAAGATGCCCAGCTCGGGCGTGAAGGACCAGCGGGAGGAGTCCACGCCGAGGCTGGCCTCCTCGGTGACCTCGAAGCGGAGGTTGGCCCAGCCGAAGAGCGCGGTGGTGAGCTGGGCGCCGACGCCTTGGGCACCGGACCAGGCCAGATCGGCGCGCAACATCCCTGGCGCCGCGGGTTGCGCGGTCCAGCTCAGGCCCGTGTGACGATCCACCACGGAACCGATGGCCCACTCGATGTGCGGGCACAACGCCGCAGGAGCCGAGTGAATGTACAGGGCTCCACGGGTCATCGGATTCGACATGCCGTCCTCCAAATCCTGTCGGTACGTCTTCCCCAACGCCCGCCACATGGATGACCGCATGCTGTCGTTGTCATTGTGCCGCCAAACGCGCGCAATACCAAACAACATCAGGATTCCCGAGAGCCGAATTCACCTTGTCTTCACCCCGGACCCGTTTCAGGGCGCGTCTCCGGCACGGCACGGCGGCGGCGCCCCGCGCCCGCGATCCCGCTCAGGCCCGCGGGTGGGCACGGCGGTAGCCCTCGCGCAGGCGCTCCACGGAGACGTGCGTGTACAGCTGCGTGGTGGCGAGCGAGGAATGGCCAAGCAGTTCCTGCACGCTGCGCAGATCCGCGCCGCCGTCCAGCAGGTGCGTGGCGGCCGTGTGCCGCAGGGCGTGGGGGCCACGCGCGGAGGTGTCGCCCAGCGAGGCGAGGGCCCGGTCCACCGTGGTGCGGGCCTGTCGTTGGTCCCAGCGTCCGCCGCGCACGCCCAGGAAGAGCGCGGGCCCGCTCCTGGGCGCGGCGAGGGCGGGGCGCCCTGTGCGCAGCCAGGCCTCCAGCGCGCGGGCCGCCGGGGCGCCGTACGGCACTGTGCGTTCCTTATTGCCCTTACCCAGGACGCGCAGCGTGCGGCGCTCGGCGTCAGCGTCGTCCACGTCAAGGCCCACGAGCTCGCCGATGCGCACGCCCGTGGCATACAGCAGTTCGAGGGCGGCACGGTCGCGCAGCAGGACGGCGTCGGTGCCGGACTCGGCCCGCGACTCCTGGTGCTCCTCCTCCGCCTCGCCCAGCAGCCGCTCGACCTGGCGCACGCGCAGGACGGGAGGGAGATGCTTCTCGCGTTTGGGCGCGCGCAGGCGAACGGAGGGGTCCACCGCGAGGTACCCCTCCCGGCGTGCCCAGGCGCAGAAGGTGCGTGCGGACGCCGCGCGCCGCGCGAGCGTCGCCGCCGAGGCGCCGGCTTCCGCCCCGCGCGCGAGCCAGGACCGCAGCGCCTCGAGGTCGAGCCGCGCGAGCGCCGACACCGTACGACCTTGCACGGCCAACGTGCCGCGCGCCGGGCCGGTCCCGGTTCCCCCGCCCGCCCCGGCCACGCTCTCCAGGAGCGAACCCACGTCCCGTCGATACGCACGCACCGTGTTCTCCGAGCGCCCGCGTTCCAGCCGCAGGTGCCGACAGAAGGCCTCGAGAAGATCGATGGTGCGCACGCCCCCAGCCTAAGTCTGATTCGCGAGGCGGCGGCCGTGTGCCTCGGGGCGGACACGCGCCACGGGTCATGACCTCGGGGCACTACTCGGCGCCCGAGGAACGCCGCCACGTCCCGTCGCGCGTGGCCGCGAGTCCCCGCTGGCGCAGGCGCTGCAGGGCGGCGAGCGCCTCCGCCGGCGCCAGGCCGGCCGCCGCGAGCAGTCTGTCCAGATCCACCGACCGCCGCAGAGGCAGGCTCTCCCAGAGACGGGCCTCGGCCTCATCCAGCTGATCCGTCACCCGCCCTCCCTCCGCCCCGCGCGGGGTCGGTTCGCCCGCCGCCTCCAGGCCGGGCAGGCTCGGAGCACCCATGAGGCGGAGCCCCTGGAGCACGTCCTCGGGCCGCGAGACCAGCTCGGCCGCCCCTTCGCGGATCAGCCGGTGCGGTCCCTCGCTCGTGGCGCTCGTGACGGGGCCGGGGACGGCGCCCACCCAGCGGCCCATCACCGCGGCCCGGTGGGCCGTGGAGAGCGAGCCGGAGCGCCAGCGGCCTTCCACCACCACGCAGCCGGCGGCAAGCGCGGCGATGAGGCGGTTGCGGCTGAGGAAGCGCCAGCGCGTGGGTGTGCATCCCGGCGGATGCTCACTGAGGACGAGATGTTCGCGGGCCACCTCTTTCAGGAGTGTGGTGTTGGCCGCCGGGTAGAGCCGGTCCACTCCCCCGGCCAGGACGCACACGGTGGTCACGGTGTGCGGGTCCGCACACGCCATGGCGGCCCGGTGGGCGGCCGCGTCCACGCCCAGGGCACCGCCGGAGACGACCACCCCGCCGTGCTCCACGATCTGCGTCGCCAGGGCGTTCGCGGCGTGCAGGCCATAGGCGGAGGGATCGCGCGTGCCCACGACGGCGCCCCAGCCGGCGGTCTCGACGGGAGGCGGCGCGGCTCCGCGCCACCACAGGCCCAGGGGCGCCACCTCGTCCAGCTCGGCCAGCCCCGCCGGCCAGTGCGCGTCCCCCGGCACCACGAAGCCGCCGCCCAGCCGTGCCGCGTTGGCCAGATCCCGCGCCGGGTCCGCGTCCGCAGCCCGTGTGGCCAGGCGCTCCTTCGCCGTGGTCAGCACGTCGCCGCCCTTTCCCCGCAGGTGTCGTGCCTCACCGGCCGCGGCGATCGCCTCGCGTTCGTCTGCGGTGGGCGCGCTTCCGCGAACGATCTCCCACCACCTCGCCGCGCCGCACACGGCGAGCCCCACACCCACCACGGCATCCTCCGGCTCCGAACACCGGCTCAGCGCCGCCCGCGCGAGCCGGTCCTCGTCCGCGTCCGCCCTCGCGCTCTCTTGCACGCTCATGCTTCCTCACCCCTCAGCACTGCCGCCGACTCGATGTCCCCCGGCCCGGGCGAGGTCCGTCCCGCCAGGTCCGCGAGGGACCACGCGATGCGCAGCACACGGTCCACCCCCCTCGCTGTCAGCGTCCCCCCGGAGGCCGCCTGGGCCAGCGCCCTTCCCGCCGCGCCCGCGGGTCTGAAGCGATCCGAGCGCAGCACCGCGCCGGGAACGCGTGCGTTGACCGCGGCCCCGTGCGGCGCCCAGCGCTCCGCCTGCGCGGCCCGGGCGGCCTCGACGCGAGCCCGCACCGCGGACGACGCCTCGCCCGCACCTCCGGCGACCAGGTGCTTCGTCGACGCCGCCGGCACGGTGACGCGCAGGTCGATCCGGTCCAGCAGCGGCCCCGAGAGCCGCGCCCAGTACCTTCTGCGCACCAGGGCCGAGCACTCGCACTCGCGCGTGGGTTTGCCGCACGGACAGGGGTTCGTGGCCATCACGAGCTGGAAGCGTGCCGGGTAGCTGGCCGTGCCGCCCGAGCGGTGCAGCGTCAGAGAGCCGGACTCGAGCGGCTCGCGCAGCGCGTCCAGCGTGCGCGCCGCGAACTCCGCGGCCTCGTCGAGGAACAGCACCCCGCCGTGCGCCAGCGACGCGGCGCCGGGCCGCGGTACCCCTGATCCCCCGCCCACCAGCGCAGGGGTGGACGTCGTGTGGTGGGGCGCCTGGAACGGCGGCCTGCGGTCCAGCGCGGAGACGGGCTGGCCTCCCACCGAGCGTAGGCACGCGCTCAGGACGGCCTCGTCCTCGCTCAGGGGCGGCAGGATGGTGGGAAGGCGCTCGGCGAGCATGGTCTTGCCCGCCCCCGGCGGCCCCTTGAGCAGCACGTGGTGCGCCCCGGCAGCGGCGACCTCCAGCGCGTGGCGCCCCGTGGCCTGTCCCACCACCTCCGCGAGGTCCACCGACCGCGAGGCCGGCGATCCCGTGCCCGACGCGGAGCGTTCACCCGCCGTCCTCTCCCCACCGTCCCCCGCCGGTCGCGGGGCGTGCAGCTTGCTTGGGTCGGCGCCCAGCTCAGCCAGGAGCGCCGCCACGTGGGCGTACGGCCTCACCCGGATCCCGGGCACCAGCGCCGCCTCCTCCGCGTTCTCCCGGGGAAGCACCACGCAGGCGAAGCCCAGCTCCCTGGCCGCCAGAACGCACGGCAGCGTCCCCATCAGCGGGCGCAGCGCACCGTCCAGACCCAGTTCCCCCAGGAAGACCGTGTCGCCAGGCACGCTCACGAGCCCCTCAGCCTCCAGGCACGCCAGCAGGATCGCCACGTCGAAGGCCGGGCCGCGCTTGGGCAGCGCCGCCGGCACCAGGTTGACCGTGATGCGCCTCGGCGAGAGCGGTGCCCCGCTGTTGCGCGCCGCCGCCCTCACCCGATCGCGGGCCTCCGAAAGCGAGGCGTCCGGCAGGCCCAGCAGGATCATGCCTGGCAGACCGCCTCCCACGTCCGCCTGCACCTGCACGTGGCGCCCCGTCAGGCCCACGAGCGCCACCGTGTGGACCGATCCCAGGCTCACGGGATCACCGCCCGGTAATGCTCCACCGAGGCGGGCAGCGCGGCTCCCGGTGGCCACACGAGCGCCAGCACGTCCACCCGTCGCGGGCACCTCGCCCAGGCCTCGCCCGCCTCCGATCGCGCGAAGTCGGCGACGAGCCGGTGCAACCGGGCCAGCTTCTGCGCCGTGACCGCTTCCGCGGGGAAGCCGAAGCCCGTGCCGCCGCGCGTCTTGACCTCCACCCCCACCAGCTCGGCCGTCCCCGGATCCAGGGCCACGAGATCCAGCTCGCCGCGCCTGGAGCGCCAGTTCGCGGCCACGACGGCAAAACCGCGCTCCCGCAGCCAGCGCGCGGCGTAGTCCTCTCCCCGCCGCCCCAACGACCGTGCCAGCACGGCACGCCCCGGCGCGGCGGCGTCTCCCACCGTCACGGTGTGTCCCGCCGCCACGGTGCCTCTCGCCGAGACCGCCAGCCCCTCCTGGTCCATGTGTCCCACCTCCCACGCACCAGCCTGCTCCGCACCCGGCCCCGCGCGCGGGGCAAGGCCGCCCGGCTGTGGACGACACGCCGACGTCGGGCACTGTGGGGGACGCTCCGGACGCAGCCCCGGCACGCGAAGAGGGCCGGGCGCACCATGCGCCCGGCCCTCGCGAGAACGGCGGTTCACTCCCCCAGCGGGGCGTCCAGCGGCGAATCCTTCATGAGGTCCGATTTGGCCAGTTCCTCGACGTTGACGTCCTTGAAGGTGATGACCCGCACCGTCTTCACGAAGCGTTGGGTGCGGTACACGTCCCACACCCATGCGTCCTGCAGCGTGAGGTCGAAATAGATCTCACCGTCGGAGGAGCGCGCCTGCACGTCCACGTGATTGGCCAGGTAGAAGCGCCGCTCCGTCTCCACCACGTAGGAGAAAAGGTTCACCACATCCTTGTACTCGCGATAGAGCTGCAGCTCCATCTCGGTCTCGTAGTTCTCGAGATCGTCGGCACCCATGCCTCAGCCCTGCCTTCCGCGCCCGGCGCCCGCGCGCCGAATGCTCATCACGTCAACTTCCAACTGCGGCGGTGGACCTCGGTGGCGCCCTCCGCCACGATGGCCGCACGGTGCGCGACCGATCCGTAGCCCTTGTTCTTCTCCCAACCGTAGGCCGGGAACCGCTCATGCAACGACTCCATGAGCGCGTCGCGTTCCACCTTGGCGATGATCGAGGCCGCCCCGACGCCCAGGCAGTCGCGATCGCCCTTGACCCGCGTGCTCACGGCGAGTCCCACGACCGGCAGACCCTCGTCGTCGCCCGGCTGGGTTTCGCCGAACGCCGCACCGAAAAGGTCGGCGGTCGGTGGGGTGAGCCAGTCCAGGTTCCCGTCCAGCAGGGCGCGGGTGGGCCGTTGCCCTGGGACGCCCCGCCGCCCCGGTGCATCCCATTGCGTGGAGCACGTGGCCCAGGCCCGGCGGCCGGCCAGGCGCAGGGCAGCGACGATCCCGTGCTCGTCGATCTCGGCCGGGGAGGCATGCCCCACGGCCGCGGCGACGGCCCAGGCCCGCACGAGCGGCTCCAGACGCACGCGCTCGGCGACCGAAAGCTCCTTGGAGTCGCGGATGCCGGCCGGGGCGTTCTCGCTCCAGGGGTCGATCACGAGCATGCCCACCGAGACGGGGCCCGCGAGCGATCCGCGACCCACCTCGTCGAGGCACACGAGGAGCTCTCCGCGCGCCACCATGGCGCGCTCGACCTCCAGCGTGGGTTCCTGGCCCTTCACCGGCCGGCCGCGACAGGGTCGTGCCGGGTGTCCTGCGCCTGGGGGTCGTACGGCTTGGCCTCGCGGCTGGGCACTTCGTCGAAGGTGTGTCCGGAGGTCTGCACGCCACCCAGACGGCCCAGCGGCCACGCGATGACGTCGGCGCGCCCCTCGACCGAGGAGAGATCCACGAAGCCGCTCTGCCTGTCGGCGTGGGCGCGGGAGTCTGCGCTGTTGCCGCGGTTGTCCCCCATGACCCAGAGCTTGCCCTCGGGGACCACGGCCTTGAAGGTGACCTCGCTGGGTTCGGAGCCGGGGAAGAGGTAGCGCTCGTCCAGCGACACGCCGTTGACCGTGATGCGGCCCTGGCTGTCGCAGCACTCCACCGTGTCGCCCGGCAGACCGATCACGCGCTTGACGAGGTGCTGTGTGGAGTCGTCCGGGCGCAGGCCAAGGAAGGTGAGCGTGTCCGCGATGGGACCCGGCGGCGGCGTGTTAGTGGGCGGGAGCCAGCCGAGCTCGTCCTTGAACACCACGACGTCGCCGCGGTGCAGCTCGAACGGCCCGGGGATCAGCAGGTTCACGAAGACGCGGTCCCCCACCAGGAGCGTGTTCTCCATGGATTCTGAGGGGATGACGTAGGCGCGGAAGAGAAAGGTCTTCACGAGCACCGAGAGCACCAGGGCCGCCACGATGACGATGACGAGTTCCTTCAGCAGGCTCCCGCCCGAGCGCCCCTTGGGCGCCGTGCCCTGCGTGTCCTCGGTTCCGTGGCCCTGGGCCTCCGGAAGATCCGGGGCGGGATCTGCTGCGTGACTCACGTATCTCCTTGTCGCGACGAGTATTGCAGGCCGCTCGCGCGACCGAATTCCTACCCTACCGGTGAGTCGATGCCCGACGGCGGCGGCGCGGCCCGGGCGGGCACGCGGGCCCGGGTGCCGGGACGGCACCCGGGGAGAGGGGCCCGCGGACGGCGCACGGACGGCGTCGGGCATGGGCGACAAACGCCGAGGGCGCCGACCTGCTCACGCTGGATCGACGCCCTGGTCCGGCCGCCCGCGGGGGCGGCCGATGGATCAGCCCTGCTTCTTGGCGGCCTTGGAGCCGGCCACGAAGTCGCGCTTCTCCTTGATCTTGGCGGCCTTGCCGTGACGATCGCGCATGTAGTACAGCTTGGCGCGACGGACGTCACCGCGGGTAACCAGCTCGATCTTGTCCAGCACCGGGGAGTGCACCGGGAAGGTACGCTCCACGCCGACGCCGAAGGAGACCTTGCGGACGGTGAAGGTCTCGCGCACGCCGCCACCCTGGCGACGAACGACGAAGCCCTGGAACACCTGAACGCGGGAGTTCTTGCCTTCGATGATGTTGACGTGCACCTTGACGGTGTCACCCGGGCGGAAGTCCGGAACGTCGTTGCGCAGGCTGGCTGCGTCGAGGGAATCGAGAATGTGCATTTCTCTCTCCTGAGTGGGTTCGGCCGCAGGTCCGTCGCCACATGATGTTCCCGCATCGGCGCGTGGCCGAGGGGAGCGTCCCGGGGCCACGGACGTGGACCCGGACCCGACCGCGCAGCGCGCTTCCCCTGCGGCGGGAGCGCACCCGGTGGGCACAACCACATCATTCTGCCACAGCTGCGAAGGGGCGGGGCCTTTCGGGCACCGTGGGGAGGCTGAGGAAAACGTGATCTCGACGACCCTGCCTCCTTCCCTCGTGCCGGTCCCGCCCCCGCCCCGGTCCGGCCCGTTTCCCCCTTTGCGTTGCTGATCCAGTTGCGTACGCGATTCGGCCGGTTTCGCGGACGCCCGGGGATCAACAACTTCAAGAACAGGGCCACGGCTCAGCCGGCTCGCCAACCGCGACTGCGAAGCGCTTCCGCGACGATGTCGAGGCCCGACGCCGGATTGTGCAGCACGTCTTCGGCGGTCAGTTCCACCATGATCCAGCCTGCGCGACGCAGCGCAGCTAGCCGGGCGCGATCGGAGTGGTATTGCCCGGCCTCCAGGTGATAGGCGCTCTGATACTCAACGCACACCTTGAACTCCCGGAAGACGAAATCGCTGTTCGCCAACCACGTGGGTCCGTCGTAGATGTCCGCATTGAGTTCCGGCGCGGGGAAATCGGCTTCCAGCAGGGCGAGCCGGAACACGGTTTCGGGGTGGGAGGCGCTTCCGGTATCCGCCAATTCCAGCGCTTGGCGAAGCAGCGGCGCGTGTCTCCATCTGCCTCGGCCGATGACCTCGACGAACTCATCCTTGGTGAACTGAGGACCCGTGAGACGTTCCGGGTGCCAGCCGCCGGGATCGCGAGGGATGAACAGCAAGAAGTCCAGCGCTGCCACCAGGTCGTTGCGCTCGAGGTATCGCGCCAGCACCGCCCACGTCGTGGGCGGGTCCGTCATGCGAAGGCCATTCCAGTCGACGATTCGAAGAAAATGCGGCTGGGGTCGGATGGCAATGACGTCCGCACGCTCCGGCGTCTGTGACGGAAAGGGCACGCCGACGTACAGCCGCTTGAGCGTTCTCGCGGGCACCGGCATGCCCCAGAGCGCGGCCGCCGTGGGGCCGGTGAAGAAGACGTGCTCCGCCAGCACGGGTCGCAATTGCCTGGCCCGGTGTTCCAGAGCAGATGCCGCCGCCTCCGCCCGGGATCCTTCTGCCGGCGAGGGACGGGTCAGCAGCCGGGCGCCTCGATAGGGGCGCTGCAACCCAGTGGCGTCCACGGCGCGCCGTGACACGCCCAGCGCCCTCGCCTCCGCAACCGAAAAATAGGATCCCAGTTCGAGTGGAATGTGATGTTTGATCCCCATCTACCCAGTGTGCGCGTGCTTGCCTGGAGTCCGCAGGAGTTATCCACAGGCCACCCTCCAGGGCAAGCGCGCATGGCCCGCCGCCGTTGTCGCGCGCTTGCGCCTCAGCACCGCCGCATGCCCAGCCCCCAGAGTTGCTGATCCCCGCCTGCCCGCGAAACTGGCCGAATCGCGTACGCAACTGGATCAACAACGGGGAAAAGGGGGTGAGGGCGGGGCCGGAGGCGGGTGAGGGCGGGATGCGAGGGTAGGGGCGGACTGACGTCAGCGGCTCGGGCTCTCGCCCTGCACGTTCCAGCCGAGGGCTCCCAGCTTCGCCCTGTCCTTCTTGTCCAGGCTCGCCGTGGCCAGGGCCTCGATGAGGTCCGGGCGTCGCGCCGAGGTCCGCTCCAGCTGCCAGTCGCGACGCTGCCGCGCCACCTTGCCGTGATCACCCGAAAGCAGCACGGGCGGCACCTGCAGCCCCTCCCACGACGCCGGCTTGGTGTACACCGGGTACTCCAGCAGCCCGTCCGAATGCGACTCCTCCACGAGCGACTCCGGGTTTCCCACCATCCCTGGGATCAGCCGCGACACGGCCTCGATGATCGCCAGCGAGGCGACCTCGCCGCCGTTGAGCACGTAGTCCCCCAGGGAGAACGGCACCACCTCGGCGCGCTGCCCCGCCCACTCGATGACGCGCTCGTCGATGCCTTCGTAGCGCCCGCACGCGAAGAGCAGGTGCTCCCTGGTGCTCCACTCCTGCGCCGTCGCCTGATCGAACACCCGCCCGGCCGGCGAGGGCACCAGCAGCAGCGGGCGTTCCGCGCCCGACGCCACCCGCTCGCGTCCCGCGCCCGCCCCGCCCTCCGGCGAGGCTTCCGGTAGCACGGAGGACAGGGCCTCCGCCCACGGCTGCGGCTTCATCACCATGCCGGCGCCGCCCCCGTACGGGGTGTCGTCCACCGTACGGTGGCGGTCGTGCGTGAAGTCACGCAGGTCGTGCGTGCGCACGTCCAGCAGCCCGTTCTCGCGGGCCTTGCCCACGAGCGAGATGTCCAGCACCGAGAAATACTCGGGGAAGATCGTGAAGACGTCGATGCGCATGGACTCAGGCGTCCCCTGACTCGGCATCGGAATCGTCCCGGGCCGCCTGCTCGTCACCGAGCTCCAGTAGCCCCGGCGGCGGTGTGAGCACCACGCGGCCGCCCTCGGCGTCCACCTCCGGCACGATCTCCTCGACGAACGGCACCAGCACGGTGGAGCCGTCGGGGCGCGCGATCTCCAGCAGGTCCTGCGCCGTCCCCGTGATTAGCTCCGACACGGTCCCGATCCGGGTGGAGCCGACGAACACGGCCAATCCCTCGAGCTCGTGCGAGTACCAGCCCTCCTCGTCTTCCTCCGGGGACTCGGCCTCGACGAAGAGCTGCGTCCCGCGCAGTTCCTCGGCCCGGTTGCGATCGGGGACCTCGGCGAAGGCCACCACGAGGATCTGCTTGTTCCAGCGCGCGCTGCGGACGGTGAGCGGACCGTTGGAGGCGGGCTCTGCGATGAGGGATTCCCCCGGTGCGAAACGCGTCTCGGGGTCGTCGGTGAACAGCTGCACCGTGACCTCGCCGCGGATGCCGTGCGGCTTGCCGATGCGGGCGACCTGAAGCTTCATGGGATCTCCTGACGAGGGGAATGACGAAGAAAAGACGCCGGCCCCGCCCCTAGCGGGGCGGGGCCGGCGTCGAACAGCTACGAGGGAGGACGCCTCAGCGGCGGCGATCCGTGTCGACCACATCGACGCGAACCTCGTCGCCGCCCGGCAGCGACTCAACGACGGTGCGCAGGGCCTTGGCCGTGCGCCCCTGTCGCCCGATCACGCGACCGAGGTCCTCGGGGTGCACGCGCACCTCGAGCACCTCGCCGCGCCGTCCAGGCTTGCGGCGCACCTCGACGTCGTCAGGGTGATCGACGATCCCCTTGACGAGGTGGTCCAGCGCGTCGTCGAGCACCTTACTCGGCCTCGGTGGCCTCGGCCTCGGCGGACTCCTCGGCGGGAGCCTCGGCCTTCTTGGGGGTCACGGCCTCGGGCAGGATGACCGAGCCCTTCTCCGGGGCGACGAAGGCGGCCTTGGGAGCCTTGACCTTGAGGGTGCCCTCCTGGCCCTCGATGCCCTTGAACTTCTGCCAGTCACCGGTGATCTTGAGGATCGCGGCGACCTGCTCGGTGGGCTGGGCGCCGACGCCGAGCCAGTACTGCGCGCGCTCGGAATCCACCTGGATGAACGAGGGCTCCTCGGTCGGGTGGTAGAAGCCGATCTCCTCGATGGCACGGCCGTCGCGCTTGCTGCGCGAGTCCATGATCACGATGCGGTAGTGGGGGGCGCGCATCTTGCCGAAGCGCTTGAGACGAATCTTAACGGCCACTTGTGTGGTCACTCCTGTATGTCGGGGCGGCGGCTCCGCCGAGAGCGCCGCGAACGGCCTCAGGGAGGTGCCTCCTACTGTCCGGTGCACGCGCGGGAGATCCCCGCGCGAACCGAGTACCCATCCATTATGCCAGACGGTGGGCGCCGTGCCCGACGCCGCCCTCCCGCCTCCCGCGTGAGCCTCGCCTCAGCGGCGGGCCGGCCGGACGGCGTGGCCGCCGGTCCCGCCTCAGCGGCGCAGCCGCACGGCCCCGGCGACGACGCCGGCGAGCCCCACGACGCCCACGGCGCCGGCGATGACCCGCCACGCGTTCTCGTCCAGGCCCGACCCCGCGAGCGTGGAGGCCAGGAGGACCCCTACGACGCCGGCCACGAGCAACGCCGCGCCCACGATGAGCACCGGCAGCGCCCAGCCCCCGGCGCGCGGGGTGCCGACCACGGAGCCCGTGACATCGGAGGAGGCGGTCGCCGTGCCGGCGGCCGGGGTGGGCTTCGGTGTCTTGTCGGCGGCCTTCGCCGCGCCAGGTGCCCTCTTGCCCGGCCCGCCGGCCGCGGAGGAACTCGCGGCGGACTCGTCGCCGGGGATCGGCTCACCGGCCAGGAGCTCGTCGAAGGACGGGGTGTCGCCCACGTCGCTGGGGTTGTGCAACTGCGAGGCGAAGCCGCCCGCGGCGTCGCCGGAGGGGAAGAGACGTGCCTTGGCGTCCGCGTCGCCGGCCTGGCTGGGCAGCGGGAGCGCCTCGGTTGGCGCGCCGACCCGGACGGGCCCGGTAGTGGCCGGAGCGGCCTGGCCTCCCGGCGCCGAGACACCCCGAGCCCCCGCGTCCGCGACGGTCCCGTCCGGGGTCCCGTCCTGCGGGGCACCGCCGCCAGCGGCGCCACTACCCGCGGAGCCGGCGTCGGCGGAAGCGGACGAAGCGGCGTCGGGCAGCACGACGGGGAGGCGGCCCGTGGCCAGCTCCCGCAGCTCCCCGCCCAGGGGGCGGGCACCGCGGCCCGCGGGCGGGTTGCCCTCGAAGAGACCGAGCAACGCCGGGTCCTCCCCCAGGGCGGCGAGGACGGCACGGGACTCGGCGTGCGGGTCGGCCTCGGGCTCGGCCGGGACCTCCTGGCCAGGCAGCAGCCCGTCCTCGACGGGCGCGAGCACGCCGGCCTCGGGGTCGAGGCCGCGCGCGGGCGCCTCGTTGACCGCGGCGACGAGGTCGCGCAGCCGAGAGGCGGGCAGGAGCCGACCCAGCGCCGCGACGTCGGACCCGGAGAGCGGCGCGAAGTCCTCGTCGAGGCGATCGAGCAGCGCGGAGACGGCGGACCCCGCGGGTCGCATGAAATCGGGCAACACCACGGCACGGCGGCGCGCGCCCAGGTGCGTGTTGACGAGGGGCGCGCGGCTCGCGGCGCGGCGGCGGCGCGTGGGGCGGGCAGGCTCGGTGTCCTCCGACTCCTCCCACAGGAGCAGGTCCACGCGGCCGGGGCGCTCGCGCAAGGCCAGCGCCACGCCCTCGCGGCCGGGCATGACCAGGGAGGTGGGGTCCACGGGCGGCGCGACGGCCGCGACCACGGGCCGATCGCCGTCGGAGATCCAGCCGCCCACGTCGAGGCGGTCGGCGACCTCCTCGACCTCGCCCGTGGCGACGGTGCCGAGCAGGAGGGCCGCGTCGAGGGGTTCGTCCAGCAGGACGGTCAGGGCCTCGTCATCCAGGGAGCCGTCCGAGGCCACGACGGCGAAGTCGCCCGCCGCCACGTCCCCGTTGACGACCACGGCGCCGGTGAAGCGGTGGACCTCCCAGGCGAAGTCGTCGCCCACGGGGCCGGGGACCAGCTCGCCCCGCGGCGAGGCGGTGAGCACGCGCGTGTCGCTCACGGGCAGGACCAGGTCGACAACCATGCCGCCGCGCGTGGGGCGGCCGGGGCCCATGAGGCCCACAATGGCGCGCGTGGAAAGGAGTTGCTGCAGCCCGTCGACGCGCTCCTGGCGGCCCACCCGGGACGTGACCGGCCACGCGAGCGTGACCCGCCAGACGGTGCTGGGCTCCGCGCTGGGCGCGCCGTCCTGCTGCGCGTCGTTGCCCTGGCTGTCTTGGCTCACTGGTGCTCCGTGGTTCCGGCGTCCGCGTCTTCCGATGCTGCTCAGGCCGGGGGACGGTCGCCGTCGAGGGCCCCCGGTCGTGACCGATCATGCCACGAACACGGCCTCATCACCCCTCCGCCCGCCCGCGTAGGTGCAGGATGTGAGGGGATTCGCGAACCGACCCGGGCAAGCGACGGGAGGGCGACTCAGCGCGGGCGGGCGGCTCGCCACACGAGCCAGGCCCCGTGCAGGGTGAGCACGGCACCGGCCGCGTAGTTCACCCAGGTCCACGGCAGCGGGTGCAGGAACAACAGCGCCGCCGCGAGCAGCAGCTCCACGATGGCGGCGATGTAGCGCGGGTCGTTCTCGTTGGCGACGGGCCTGCGGCCCTCCCCCGTGCCCGACGTCGCCCGGTCGCCGCCGGTCCCGTCCCCCGCTCCGTCCTTCTCGGGGCGGCCCCGTCCGCCGCGCAGCTCGCGCGCCATGGCGCCGGCGACGGCTCCCATGACGCCGCGCGGGCGCACGGCCTCGCCGCCCTCCGGGGCCCGGGCGGTCCCGGCGAGGACACCCACCCAGGCGGGATCGAAGCCGAGCATCTCCACGGCGTCCGCCAGCTCCTTCAGCCACGGTGCCTTGGCCACGGGGACGCGCGCCAGCTCGCCGTCCGGCACGCACCGCGCCAGCGAGGCGATGGCCTGTTCCGCGCGCACGGCGGACATGCCCTCGCGCAGGGAGTCGGCATCCTCAGGGGAGAGCGTGAAGGTCAGCGAGGCCAGGGTGTGGGCCAGTCGCCGCGCGGGCGTGGACTCCCCTGGGGCCCAGCGCCGCTCCGGCGAGCCGGAAGCGTCACCGGAGCGGGCGGCGTCGGGCACAGGAAGCACCACCGAGGGTGCGTCCGCGCCAGGCAGGGTCGTGGCGCCCAGGCCCACGCTCACGCGCAGGCTCGGCTCGCGCAGCTGCCCCGTCTTGACGCGCGCGGACATGTCGTCGCGGGAGTAGTAGCTCAGGGTCCACCAGGTGCCGTAGTCGCGCAGGGAGAGCGCGGGGCGGCCGGTCGCGTCGGCGGAGAGGACGCCCAGCTCGGCGAAGGGGGCGTCGGGGTCACCCGCGCCGTCGTGGCGCAGCACGGCCACGTCGCGGTGGAGCGTGATCGCGTCGCCCGTGGCCTTGGCGACCACGGACCAGAGCTCGGGATCGGGATCGCCGTGGTGCACGGCGGCGCGGGAGACGGGCAGCAGGCCGGCCTCGAGCGCGGTCTCGTCCGAGGCGGAGGCCAGCCATTCGGCCCCGAGCTCGCGCCGGGCGGCCTCCCGCGCGGCTGACTCGAACGCCTCGCTCTCGCCGGCCAGCAGCGAGAAGCCGTCCTCCTCCGGCTCCACGACCCACGCCCCGGCGTGCTGGTGGAGCGCCGCCATGAGGTGGTCCGGGTCCAGGCCGGCGGAGAGGGACTCGTCCTCGGTGTGCACCACCACGCGGTCGCCGCTGACGGCCACGGCGAGCGCGACGCGCAACCCCAGGGGCACCTCGACGCCGGTCTGGAACGCCGCGACGACGCTGCGGGCCTCGAGCGCGGTGTGCAGTCCGGCCATGGCCGCCACCCGCTCCACGGCGGTACGGGCGGGCCAGTAGAGGTCCAGGTTCCAGATCTGGACGGCGTCCAGGTGCTCCTCGATCGAGAGGAGCGCGTTCAGCTCTGCCACGGCCGCGGCGTCAGCGCAGGAACTTCTCGAAGCCCTTGGGCAGGTTCAGGTCCTCGGGCTTGATGTCGGCGTTCTTGGCGGCGCCGAACGCGGCCCCCGCCTGCGCCTTGGACTTGTTCTCCGCCTCCAGCGCGGCGGCCGCGGCCTTGGCCGGGTTGCCGTACTTCTGCTTCTTCTTGTTGCCGCCCTTGGCGTTCTTGCGCGCGTTGCCCCGGCCGCCGGGCACGCCCGGGATGCCGCCGCCGGCCGCGAGCTTCTTCATCATCTTCTGCGCTTCGGTGAAGCGTTCCAGGAGCTGGTTGACCTCGGAGACGGCCACGCCGGAGCCTCGGGCGATGCGGGCGCGGCGGGAGCCGTTGATGATCTTGGGGGCCACGCGCTCGTGCGGGGTCATGGAGCGCACGATCGCCTCGATGCGGTCCGCCTGCTTGTCGTCGAACTGCTCCAGCTGCTGCTTGGAGATGTTCGCACCCGGCATCATGGTCAGCATCTTCTTGAGGCTGCCCATCTTCTTGATCTGCTGCATCTGGGCCAGGAAGTCCTCGAGGGTGAAGTCCTCCTGGTCGGCGAACTTCTTCGCCATGCGCTCGGCCTCGGCCTTGTCCCAGGTCTTCTCCGCCTGCTCGATCAGGGTGAGCACGTCACCCATGTCGAGGATGCGCCCGGCCATGCGGTCCGGGTGGAAGACCTCGAAGTCGTTCACGTTCTCACCCGTGGAGGCGAACATGATGGGCTTGCCGGTCACGGAGGCCACGGAGAGGGCCGCGCCGCCGCGGGCGTCGCCGTCCAGCTTGGAGAGGACCACGCCGGTGAAGTCCACGCCCTCGTTGAAGGCGTTGGCCGTGTTGACGGCGTCCTGACCGATCATCGCGTCGATGACGAAGAGAATCTCGTTGGGGCGGATGGCGTCGCGGATGTTGCGCGCCTGAAGCATGAGCGCCTCGTCGACGCCCAGGCGGCCGGCGGTGTCGACGATGACCACGTCGTGCTGCTTCTGGCGCGCCTCGGAGACGCCGTTGCGGGCCACGACGACCGGGTCGCCCGTGACCTGCTCGAAGTCGGACTGCACGCCAGGGTGCGGCGCGTAGACCGGCACGCCGGCACGCTCGCCCACGATCTTGAGCTGGGTGACGGCGTTGGGGCGCTGGAGGTCGGCGGCCACGAGCAGCGGGGTGTGCCCCTCGGAGGCCAGCCACTTGGCGAGCTTGCCGGCCAGCGTGGTCTTGCCTGCACCCTGGAGGCCGGCGAGCATGATGACGGTGGGCCCCACCTTGGCGAACTGGATGCGGCGGGTCTCGCCACCCAGGACCTCGACGAGCTGCTCGTTGACGATCTTGACGACCTGCTGGCCAGGGTTCAGGGCCTCGGAGACCTCGGCGCTGAGCGCACGCTCCTTGACGGTGGCGGCGAAGTCGCGGGCCACGGAGACGGCGACGTCCGCATCCAGCAGGGCGCGACGGATCTCGCGGACGGTCCCGTCGACGTCGGCCTCGGAGAGGCGTCCCTTGCCGCGCAGATTCTTGAACGTGGCGGAGAGGCGGTCCGAGAGAGAGTTGAACACGGTGGGTTCGCTTCCTGACGTGAGACGGTGCATCGGGTGCGGCCACGGGGGCGCACGCGGGACGTGTCCGTCCCGACCATTCAGGATACAGGGCGGCGGGCGGCCGCCCTGCCGTGCCGGTTTCCCGCCCCGCCCACCCGTCCTCTCCCTTCCCGCCCGCTCCCTTCCCTGTCCGCCTCCTCCCCGCCCTCCCCCTTCCTGTTGTTGATCCAGTTCTGCGCGCGAAAAGCCCGGTTTCGCGTGCACCCGGGGATCAGCAACGGGAAGGAGGGGTGCCCGACGCCGCCCTCTCGCCCTGGGTGCCCCACCTCGCCCGGGTGCCGAAGCTCGCCACGCCGGGTGACGCACGTCCTTGCCAGCGGGCGTCCAGGTGAGGACAGTGGTGCGGTGACTTCCTCCGCGACCACCACTCTCACCACCTCAACGCCCCGCCCGCACCGCGTCACCACGCTGGTGATCCTGGGCATCTCGGGAGACCTGAGCCATCGCTTGCTCCTGCCAGGCATCGCCTCACTCCTGGCGGACGGCCAGACGCCGGCGCTGCGCCTCGTGGGCCTCGCCGCCCCGGGCTTCGGCGAGGAGGAGTTCCGCGAGAGGCTGCGGGAGACCCTGGGCGCACGCATCGAGACGGCCCGCCCCGGCGGGGCGGAGGCGCTCAAGAGGACCATCGAGCACGCCCAACTGCGCATCGGCGACGCGACGGACCCGCAGGTGCTGGCCGAGCTCAGCCACACCGACGCCGGCCACACCGCCCTCTTCTTCGCCCTGCCGCCGGCCGTGACGCAGAAGGGCCTCGAGGCCCTGGCCCGCCACCAGCTCGCCGAGGGCACGGTCCTGGCCCTGGAGAAGCCCTTCGGCCACGACGAGGAGAGCTCGCACCATCTCAACCGTGCCCTCACGCGCCTGGTCCCTGAGACCTCCATCCACCGCGTGGATCACTTCCTGGCCAAGTCCACGGTGCTGAACATCCTGGGCCTGCGCTTCGCCAACCGGCTCATCGACCCCATGCTCACTGCGGAGCACGTGGAGTCCGTGGACATCGTCTACAACGAGGACCTGGCCCTCGAGGGCCGCGCGGGCTACTACGACACGGCCGGTGCCCTGCGGGACATGGTGCAGTCGCACCTGCTGCAGATCGCCGCTTTCCTGCTCATGGACCAGCCCTCCACTCTCAACGAACGCGATCTGCGCGACCGCGTGGGCGAGGTCCTGCGCGCCCTGACCCTCGACGGTGAGATCGCCGACTCGACCTGGCGCGCCCGCTACACGGCCGGCGACATCCACGACCGCGAGATCCCCGACTACGCGGCTGAGCCCGGCGTGAACCCGGAGCGCGGCACGGAGACGATGGCACAGATTCGCCTGCGCCTGAACAACTCCCGCTGGGCGGGCGTGCCCATCACCATCCGCTCCGGCAAGGCCGTAGGAGAGGTGCGCAAGGAGATCGTCGTGACCTTCAAGCCGGTCCCCTACCTGCCCGTTGGCTTCACCGGCTGCGACACCCCCACGCGCCTGCGCATCGGCCTGGGTCCGGACACCCTCAAGTTGGAGCTGGACGTCAACGGCCCTGGCGATCCGTTCCAGCTGGACCGCGTGGCGCTGGACACCGCGCTCTCCTCCTCCCGCGTCCAGCCCTACGGCGAGGTCATCTCATCCCTCCTGGACGGCGACCTCACGCTCTCGGTGCGCGGCGACGCCGCCGAGGAATGCTGGCGCATCGTGGACCCGGTCCTCGCGGCCTGGGCCCAGAACGCCGTCCCGCTGGACACGTACCCGGCCGGCTCCGAGGGCCCGGCCGCATGGCCCATCGCCACCGAGGACGACGGCACGGGCCTGCCCCGCGGCTGACGCGGCCTCAAGCCCCTCCACTGCCCGACGCCGGTGCCCCGCCTCAACCGCTCGCCGGTAGCGCGATTCGCTGCTCTTCGGCATGGCCACGCCGTCCTCGCGGGTCGTCTTAGTCCGCCTCCGCCGTGATGCCCGCGAAGCCAGCGGACGTGACGAACGCCCTGGTGACGTCGGCATGTTTGTGGAAGCGCCCCTCTCCCGTTGTTGGTCCCCTCCGGTACGCGACACGCCGGGCCACGCGTACGGGAGGGGATCAACAACGTGGGCCGGGGAGGGGTGTGGGGTCAGACGGCGCCGGGGCCGCGCTCCCCCGTGCTGACGCGGACCACGTCGTCCAGCCGGTGGGTCCAGACCTTGCCGTCGCCCGGGGCCCCGGTATTGGCCGCCGCCACGAGCACGTCCACGAGCCCGGGGGCCGCCTCGTCCGTGGCCAGGACTTCCACCCGTGCCTTGGGGATCAGGTCCACGGCGTACTCGGCGCCGCGGTAGACCTGCACGTGGCCGCGCTGGCGGCCAAAGCCCGCCGCCTCCGAGACGGTCAGCCCCGCCACGCCGGCGGCCTGCAGGGCATCACGCGCCGCGTCGAGTCGGTCGGGGCGGATGATCGCGGTGATGAGATACATGGATCACTTCTCCTGGTCGGGGGTGCTGGAGTCGAGGGTCTTGCCCGGATCGGCCACGGCGGGTGCCGGGGCCACCGCCACCGGGGCCACCGCCACCGGAGCCGCCGGCACCGGAGCCGCCGGCCGCAGGTGGGACGAGGTCGCCGGGTGCGGCACCATGCGGGACCCGGTCCCCAGGCCGCCGAACTCGTACGCGGTCTCCGCGTGCTCGGCGAGGTCGATGCCCACACGCTCGGCCTCCTCGGAGACCCGGAAGCCCATGGTCTTGTGGATCGCGAGCCCCAGGGCCGCCGTCACGATGCCGGTCCAGGCCATCGCCACCAGGCAGGCCACGAGCTGCGCCACCAACTGGTGCACCCCGCCGCCGTAGAACAGGCCGCCGCCCTCTCCGTCCACGGGGACGGCGATGAAGCCGAGGGCCAGCGTGCCCACCAGACCGGAGACCAGGTGCACGCCCACCACATCGAGCGAGTCGTCGAAGCCCCAGCGGTACTTGAGCCCCACGGCCAGCGCGGAGGCCACACCGGAGACCAGGCCCAGGAAGATGGCGCCCACCGGGGAGACGTTGGCACAGGCCGGGGTGATGGCCACGAGGCCGGCGACGAGACCGGAGGCCGCGCCCAGCGACGTCGGGCGCCCGTCCCTCACACGCTCGGTCAGCAGCCAGCCGATCATCGCGGCGCCCGGCGCCGCCATGGTGTTGATCCAGATCAGCCCGGCCTGCCCGGCCTCCGCGGCGGCGCCGCCGTTGAAGCCGAACCAGCCGAACCACAGCACGGCGGCTCCCAGCATCACCAGCGGGATGTTGTGGGGGCGCTGGCGCGGGTCCACGCCGAAGCCCTTGCGCTTGCCGAGGATGAGCGCCAGGACCAGTCCGGCCACACCGGCATTGATGTGGACCACGGTGCCGCCCGCGAAGTCGATGGCGGCGCCGGCCCACGAGCCGATGGCGCCGTCCGCCGAGAGGATGCCGCCGCCCCACACCCAGAACGCGATGGGGCAGTAGGCCAGCGTCACCCAGAGGGGGACGAACAGCGACCAGGCGCCGAACTTGGCGCGGTCCGCGATGGCGCCGGAGATCAGCGCCACCGTGATGATCGCGAACGTGGCCTGGTAGCCCACGTTGATCAGGACGCCGGCGTCGAACGTGTCGCCGCTCAGCAGCCCCTTGAGGCCGAAGGCGGTGAACGGGTTCCCGAAGAGCCCTCCGGCGGACGTGCCGCCGTAGGCCGTGGAGTAGCCCCACAGCACCCACAGGACACCCACGATCCCCACGGAGGCGAAACTCATCATCATCATGTTCAGGGTGCTCTTGGCGCGGGTCATGCCGCCGTAGAAGAACGCCAGCGCCGGCGTCATCAACAGCACCATGGCCGCGGCGACCATTTGCCACACCTGGGCCGTGGTCATCTCCATCGCTAGCCTCCGATTTGTGCTCAAGCAGTACGAGTGCGGGCGGCTCATCCGCCCATGCTCAAGCCTGACAAGAGCCTGTTTCGGGGTGCGCCCGTGATCGTTTCGGGCCGGTTGCGAAAGGCCATTTCCGGTGACCATCCGGTCACGCCCGCATTGCCCGCGTGTTTCGGGGCAACAAAATGCCCGACGCGGCGTGGCCCGGAAACGGGCCACGCCGCGTCGGGCACGTGGTGGGGTGGGGTGCCTCCACAAGTTGCTGATCCCCCAAGGTACGAAGAACCGGGGTTCCGCGTGCGTTGGGGGATCAATAACCCGGAGAGGATGGGTGCGGGCGAGAGGTGGGTACGCGCGGGCTCCGCGTACCCACCCGGCGAACTACGCCAGGAGCGCGTCCACGAAGGCGGCCGGCTCGAAGGGCGCCAGGTCGTCCGGGCCCTCGCCGAGCCCCACCAGCTTGACCGGCACGCCGAGCTGGCGCTGCATGGCCACGACGATGCCACCCTTGGCCGTGCCGTCCAGCTTGGTGAGCACGATGCCGGTGATGTTCACGACCTCGGAGAAGACCTTGGCCTGCTGCAGGCCGTTCTGGCCCGTGGTGGCGTCGAGGACCAGGAGGGCCTCGCGGACGGGGGCCTGCTTCTCGATGACGCGCTTGATCTTGCCGAGCTCGTCCATGAGGTTGGACTTGTTCTGCAGGCGGCCGGCGGTGTCGACGAGGACCACGTCCACCTCGGCGTCCACGCCGGCCTTGACGGCGTCGAAGGCGACGGAGGCGGGGTCCGCCCCGTCGACGTCGGACTTCACGGTGGGGACGCCCACGCGGGAGCCCCACGTGGCCAGCTGCTCGGCCGCTGCCGCGCGGAAGGTGTCTGCCGCGCCCAGGAGCACGTCCTTGTCCTCGGCGACGAGGACGCGGGCCAATTTGCCGATCGTGGTGGTCTTGCCGACGCCGTTGACGCCCACCACCAGGATGACGGAGGGCTTCTCGTCCGCGCGCTCGGTGGCGAGGGAGCGGTCCATGGTGGGATCCACGAGGGCCAGGAGTTCCTCGGAGAGAATCTCCTTGACCCGCTCGGGCGTGCGGGATCCCTCGACCTTGACGCGGGCCCGCAGTTGCAGCATGAGGTCGTCGGTGGCGTCGGTGCCCAGGTCGGCCGCCAGGAGCGTCATCTCGATCTCGTCCCAGACGTCCTCGTCGATTTTCTCCGAGGAGAGCAGGGCCAGCAGACCCTTGCCGAAGACGTTGTTGGACTTGGCCAGGCGCGCGCGCAGGCGGGCCAGGCGGCCCTGGACGGGCTCGGGGCGCTCCAGGGTGGTGGCCGGTGCCGGAGCCGCTGTTCCGGCGGGAGACTCGGCGTCCGGGGCGCCGGATTCGCCGGGGGCCGCAGCTCCCTCGTCGTCTTCCGGCGCGCCCGGGGGCAGGTCGTCGGCGTCGCGGGTGGTGGTGTAGGTGGTGCGCGAGCGCTTGCGCGAGCCGCTCACGAGGAGCGGGACGATGATCGCCAACGCGATCACGATCACCACTCCGATGAGGATGGGGATGAGGACGTCGGAGTTCACGCCTCCCATTTTCTCATGGACGCGTCGGCAGGGGCCGGCGGGGCCGCCACCTAGGATGGTGACCCGTGCCCTCCCCCGTGACCGGATCCGTTCCCGCTCCCCCGCTGCGCATCCCGCGGGACATCAAGGTGCTCATCGGTGCCGCGCTCATCGTGGCCCTGGGCTTCGGCCTGATCGCGCCGATCCTGCCTCAGTACGCGCGCTCCTTCGACGTCTCCAATGCCGCGGCCGCGGCCATCGTGTCCGTCTTCGCCGCGACCCGGCTCGTGTTCGCGCCCGTGTCCGGCCGCGTGGTGGAGCGCTGGGGCGAGCCGGTCGGCTACGTCGCGGGTGTGCTCATCGTGGCCGCCTCCACGATCGCCTGCGCCTTCGCACCCAGTTACGCCTGGCTCATGGTGGTGCGTGGGCTGGGCGGCGTCGGCTCCACGCTGTTCACCGTGTCCGCCGGCTCCTTCCTGGCACGGCGCTCGCCGGCCGAGTTGCGTGGCCGGGTGGCCGGCCTCTACGGCGGGGCCTTCCTGCTCGGCAACGTGTGCGGGCCCCTCGTGGGCGGCTTCCTCTCCCCGCTGGGGTACCGCGCGCCGTTCCTCATCTACGGGGTGGCGCTCGTGATCGCAGCCGGGGTCGTGGCGTACTTCCTGGTCGGCAAACGTGGCGCCGCATCCTCGGCGAAGGCCGCCGGCGGACAGGCGCTGCCGCCCATGACGCTGCGCCAGGCGTGGCGCCACGGCCCGTACCGCGCCGCCATGATCGGCAACTTCGGCAACGGCTGGGTCACCTTCGGCGTGCGCACGGCGCTGGTGCCGCTCTTCGCCGCGGAGGCGTTGGGCATGAACCCGTTCGGGGTGGCGTTGGTGCTGACCACCTTCGCGGTCGGCAACGCCGCGGCGTTGTCCTTCTCCGGTCGCTGGTCCGACGCCGTGGGGCGTCGCCTTCCCGTGTTGGTGGGCCTCTCCGTGGCCGCGGTGACCGGCTCAGTACTGGGTTTCTCCCCTGCCGCCTGGGTGCTCGTGGCGCTCTCCGCCGTCTCCGGATTCGGCACCGGCTTGTTCGCGCCCTCTCAACAGGCCACGGTAGCGGACACGGTGGGCAACAAGCACAGCGCCGGGCGCACCATGGCCGCCTTCCAGATGGCCTCGGACCTGCCGGCCATCATCGCGCCCATCGTGGCCGGCTTCATCGCGGACCACTGGGGCTACGGCCCGGCGTTCGTGATCTCCGGGCTCGTCATGGCCCTGGGCGTGGTGGCCTGGTCCGGTGTGAAGGAGAAACGCGACGGGGCGGGCGACTGAACGGGGCCCCCGGCGCACCGCCGCCCCGGCTCATTCCCCGTAGAGCGCGTCCACGACGCGAGCGGCGGCGTGTCCATCGTCCAATGGCGCGAAACGCTGGATGAAGGCATCGCGCTTCGCTTCGTCGATGCCATGGAGCAGACCGTCGTTGACGGCCGCCGCCAACTCCACCGGGGTACGCGTCACGGGGCCCGGAACCGACGCCTCGTAGTCCAGGTAGAAGCCGCGCAGCGTGTCCCGGTACTCCTCCAGGTCGTAGGCGTGGAACACGATGGGCCGGCGCAGGACGGCTGCGTCGAAGAACACCGAGGAATAGTCCGTCACCAGCACATCGGAGACCAGGTAGAGCTCCTGGATCTCGGGATAGGACGACACGTCGATCACGCGATCGGCCAACTCCTCGGGGATCTTGAGGGCGGACGACACGAGCACGTGCATGCGCAGCAGGAGCACGGCGTCGGCCGGAAGCCGAGCCATGAACTCCGCCAGGTCGAACGGCAGCTCGAACCCGAAGCCGCCGCGCTTCTTCGCCTGGTTGTCGCGGAAGGTGGGCGCATAGAGCACCACGGGCGCCTGGGGGTCGATGCGCAGCCGGTGCCGCACGTCCTTCCCCAGCTGTGATGCCCCCTCGCCGAGCAAGGGATCGTTGCGCGGATAGCCCAGCCGGACCACCTCCCCCGAGTAGCGGAAGGCACTCCTGAACGCCTCGGTGGCGTAGTCGCTCGGCGACAGAAGATGCGTCCATTGGCGCGTCTGTGCCGTCACGCGGTCCAGGTACCCGTCGTCGCGCCCGTGCACCTCCTCGATGTCGTGTTGCATCTTCTTCAGCGGCGTGCCATGCCAGGTCTGGACGTACTTGGCCCGCGGATGGCGCTTCAGGTAGAACGGCGCGCTCTGGTTCAGGGTGAGGATGCCCGCTCTGGCCATGTACCAGTAGTACGACGGCGAGAGGCGCTTCACCGTGATCGTGGTGGGGTCGGTGAAGCGGTGGGGCCCCGAGTACACCCACACCTTGGTGCGGGTGTCTCCCCTGGCCACCAATTCCTCGTAGATGTAGCGGGGCGAGTCCGCGTACTGCTTTCCGAGTCCCGATTCGAACACCAGAACGTCGCCCCGCACGGGCAGGCGACGGGCCGCGGCGCTCAGGCGCTTCATCAGCGGGTAGTAGGCCCGGTGCCGGCGGAATCGGCGGAACACGGCCTCCGGCACCCCCGACAACTCGCCGGAGGCGACCTCGCGCCCACGCCGGGCCCCCAGCACCGCCCGGAACACGCGCTCGTTGGCGTTCCGGTCATGGTGATCCAGGAAGCGATCGGACCGGCGGCGCAAGTCGTCGTTCTGGGAGAAACCGGTGTCGGCCAGCGCCTCGAGATCGGAGAGCACCTCGGCCTCGTCGCGGGCGATCACCCCCGGCAGCTCCGCATCCAGGTCAAGATGCGAGCCCTTGGGACCGATGAACGCGTCGCGATCGAACTGGAAGTAGATGACCGGCCGGTGCTGGAAGCTGAAGTCGAAGCCCACCGACGAGTAGTCGGTGATCATGCAGGCCGAGGCCATCATGAGGTCTTGGACGTTTTCCTCGCCCTGGGACACCACGCGGGCGGGAACCCCCCGGAAGGCCTCCGTGAAGCGCTGCATGTTGGGGTGCAGGCACAGCACCACCTCGAGCGAGTGCCGCTTCACGATGTCCGCGAAGGCCACCGAGGTGAGCAACCCGTGCCACCGCCGGAAGTACTCCGAGTCCAGGAAGGCGTCCTCGGTCTGCAACCAGTCGCGCCAGGTGGGCATGATCAGCAGCTGGCGGGGGTTCGTTCGCACCGACGGATCCAGGAGCCGGTCGAAGCGCGGCAGCCCCGTCACGACCACCTCCTCCGGCGCGTAGCCGAAGTCGGACACCAGGTAACTCTTCTCCCGTTCCGAGGAAGCCAGGAAGAGATCGGTGGAGAAGCCGGCGGCGTTCTTGCCGTAATTGGGGACCATCCACTTGGTGCCCATGACACCGTGCTGCAGGAAGACCCGCGCACCCGTCAGGCGCCGCACGAAGTCCGGGTTGCGCGTGGGATAGAGGAAGTCGGGGTGGTGGCTGCCCACGAAGCGCTCTGCGACCAAGGCCAGACGGACGTGCTCCGCCGAGCCGTGGTCCACGACATGGTCGTCACCACCCAGGTTGGCTCGCTCGGGGGAATCGCGATCGATCACGTAGTAGGCGTCGATCTCGGGTCGGTTAGCGCGCATCCAGCGGAAGAAGTGGGCCCCGTTGTCCTGCGCCTTATACGGCAATTCCCCGATGATCCACACGGGTTTGTCCCCGCTCGCTTTCGGCGCGGGGGCCGTCATAGCCTCGTAGGCGCCAAGGGGAAAGACCTCCAACTTGGCGGAGAGCGCCTTGGCCTTGAACGTGTAGTACGGCGCCACGCTGAGCACCCGGTCGCCCGACGTCGCCGTCCCGGCCTGCGTGAGCATGCGGACGGCGCGTGGAATCTTGTTGATCCGCACCAGCACGGGTTCTTCGGTCCCCGTGAGCCAGAGGCGAAGGGACACGTCGTAGTTGTCCGCGGCGTCCACCTCGTCCCAGCGCGTCGGATCAATCGCCACTGCAGCGCGGTAGGCGTAGTGCCCACGACCGTGGTCATGGGCGGTGTGCGAGGCGTCGAAGCGGAGCCGTGCCGGCGAGGAGAACTCGGTGCCGGAGATCCGGGCCGCCAGGACCAGATCCGCCCGGTCGATGCGGCCGAAACGAGATCGCAGATGTCCGGCCACACTCAGTTCGCCGCTCCGGCCCCCGACCGCGTCCGCGTAGGCCGTGATCGTGGGCGAGGGGACGCGGTCGATCGCCACGGAGACGTAGCCGCGGCGGTTCACGTACGGCCGTACGGTGTGTTCGCCGACGGCGGTCACCCGGGTCGTTCCGAAGCGGGTGGTGCGGGCCCGCCCCACCCATACGATGCCCGACGCCGCGGCCAGCGGTTCCTGCCGTTCCTCGCCCCGAGTGGCCATGGTCTCCGCATCGGAGGCGGCCTCCACGGACGCCCGCCACGTGCGTCGCCCCACCACGGAGCCGTCCTCCAGCACCACGCTGGAACAGTGCTCCGGTGGCAGACCGTCCGTGGCCGGCCAGGACCAGGCGAGCCGGACCAGGGCGCCCACCGTTTCCTGGGTGGCCTCCTCGGCGCCTTCTCCCTCCGGCTCGTCCCCCGCCGCGTCCTGATCGACCGCGTCCGAGGCCTCGGCACGGCGTCGTACGACAACCTCCATCGCCGTCGCCAGAGCCCCCTCATCGATCACGGCGCGCAGCCGGCCGTCGGAGGTCTCGACCGGCACCCCGGCCAGCCGGACGCCGTCGGCCACCAGGATGAGTTCACTCGGGGCGACGAGGTCCAGCCGCTCCTCGATCCGGACGCCGAGCGCATCGGCGTCCACCCCAAGAACGAGCTGACGCGGATCGCCGCGATGGCTGTGCGCGGCGAGCGAGCGACGCAGGCCCAGGGCGGAGGCGGCCGCGCCCGCCAAGGCGCGTGTTCCCGCGGTACGGAGCAGAGCAGCAGACATCACAGTCCCTTGATCTTGAGCTTGTCCAGGGCCTGGCCCATGAGCGGGGCCAGCGTCTTGGCGTAGGTGGCGGTCAGGTGTGAATCATCGAAGTAGGTGACCACGCGACCGATCACGGGTTGGCACACGCCGCCGGGACACACCCAATCCTGGGTCTGCACCACGTGCTGATCGGCGTAGCCGGTCTTCGTCGTGGCATCCGCCAGCGGGTCCATCCAGTGCCAGGTGGCCGGTGTCCCCTGGCAGACCGAGGCGTCATCGCCGTGCTGCGCGAGGCAGTCGGGCACGTTCACGTGAGCCGCGCCCGGGAAGGGAACGTCATGCAGCACCACGACGGGGACGTGCGCCCGGTGCCAGGCCTCGAGGAAGGGCACGTAGCCCTTCTGCGACGCCGCTTCCGTCCGTGGCCAGGACTTTCCCTGGACGGTGACCGATTGGCGCTCCGACGTGATGATCGCGTCAAACTTTCCGGAGGTGGTCTGTTTCTTCACCCAGGTCCCGTAGTCGGTGCACCGCTGCGAGGCGCCGGCGGCGTCGAAGGTCTGCGGTGCCGCGTTCACGGCGCAGCGCGAGACCAGGAAGGTGGTGATGGTCCACCCTCGCTGTTTCGCGAGCACCTGGAGCGCGGGGAGCCAGTGGCCCGCGTGGGAGTTGCCGACGAGGGCCACTTGGGTGGGTCCGTCGCCGTAGGTGCAGGTGGGGCGCTTGGTGAAGGGCTGGTTGGACCAGCAGCCATCGGGATACGCATCAGACTTGTCCGTCTTGGCGGCCAAGGGATCCAGCAGCAGCGACTGCTTGGGTCGACACGCCGACTTGGTCCCCGCGCCGGGTGCCAGGGCGGCGGCACCGAGGCAGGAATTCGGATCCTTCTCGGCCTCCGCCAGGCGCTGGAGGCTGACGTTCTGCTGCGCCGTGGCGCCCGCCGACAACGCGATGCCACCCCCCACGACGACGAGCATCGCCACGAGCGTCGCGGCGAAGATGCGCGACAGGCTGATGGGGTCGATGATGCGGCGGAAGCGCACCTCGATGAGGGCCTGCGTACCCCACGCCAGCAGGACGCTGGCGGCGATGATGAGCAGCTTGTGCGGCCAGGCCAGGGTTCCCACGAGGGCCGGCAGGAGCACGATCATGGGCCAGTGCCACAGATACAACGAGTAGGAGGTGTTTCCGATGAACTGCGCCGGCCTCCACCCGAGGAGCCAGGCCGGTGAACCCGGCCCGCTCGCCTTGGCACCGAGCACCACGGCGGTCGAGACGACGGGGAGGATGGCCGCGGTCCCCGGGAAGGGGGCCTGCGGATCGGTCACGAAGATAGAAACAACGATGCCAGCCAGCCCCAACCAGGCGACGACCGCGCGCGTCACGTGTTCCCGTGTCGATACCGTCAGGTCAGGGAGCTCGGGCGAGGCGACCCGCCTCCCACCCGCACGGGGCCAGGCGAAGACCAGGGCGGCGGTGAGCCCACCGGCCGCCAATTCCCAGAGCCGGGTGGTGGTGACGAAGTACGCCATGGCCTGCTGCTGGCCCGTGTACCAGACAGAGAACACCAGCCCCGCGGCGACCACCACGGCCAGGCCGGTGGTGACCACGGCGCGACCGCGACGCAACACCAGCCCCAGGGCCACGAGGGCGGCGACGACCAGGGGCCACACGAAGTAGAACTGTTCCTCCACCGACAGCGACCAGAAATGCTGCAACGGCGTGGCCGCGTTGTCCGCGGCGAGGTAGTCCGTCGAGGAGAACGCCAACGCCCAGTTCTGCACGTACAGCGCCGAGGCCTCCGCCTGCGTTCCCGTGTCGTGCCACGTGGTCGTCGGTGCGATGGCCCACGAGGCGAGCAGGACCACGGCGACGACGAGCAGCGAGGCCGGGAGCAGGCGGCGAATACGCCGGGCCCAGAACGCCGCGAAGTCTCGGGGGCGCCGCGGAGGTTTCGCCAGGAGGTGCGAGGTGATCAGGAAGCCGGAGATGACGAAGAAGATGTCGACGCCGACAAATCCACCTTGCAACCGGTGCGGCCAGAGGTGGTACAACACCACGGAGCCCACGGCGATGGCGCGCAGCCCCTGGATGTCGGGGCGGAAGCCACGGCCTGTGGTGGCGGGCTTCGGTTCCACCGCTTCCGTTGCATTCCGCAGTCCAGGAGCAACACTCACGAAAGTTCTTCTCTTTTCTTCATTCTGGGGCTCGTTCCCCGTTCAAACGACGACGTCACGTCCCATCGTTTCCTCAATACCCAGGGGAGGATCAGCCCCACGAATGGACCGATCTTTCCCACCTGGTTGATACAGACAAACGCAGTCTTGAATCCTCGCGCCAATCGAAGGAGCCGCGGCACCGCCGCTAACCGTCCGACGTCGATGTACTCATAAGAAAGACCAGAAGGCGCCGCCTCATCAATTGCACAGGCATAGCTCAAAACGAGCGACGAGGCGAAGGAAATATCGCTAGGCGACCGAAATGGATGCGAGCGAGTTTCGGCAATTTCGGCTGGGATGAGAGCTTCCAAGCGCCGACTGATCGATACTCGCTGCGGATGAGGCGTATGACGATACCGATGGGTGACGGTCATACCGACAAGTTCCTCAAGGAGTGCTGCGTTCTGACGAGCCGCCTGCATCACCGGCAGGTCGCCATCGATGGCTTTGGGACTAGGGAAGACGCGCGTCTTGCCGTCAGGCGTGAAGAAATGCCCCGGAGTAACACGTGCCCCGAGGAGAACATCGTCGTTAAAATAGATGAAATGCTCCGCCAGACCCGGTATGAGATGCAGTGCAGTCTCAATGGCATGCGAGTTAAAAGTTGGTAGGTAACGATCCGGCAAGATGTCACGGTGATCGATCACTGTGAGACGCGGGTGAGCTTCCACCAACCAGGCGGGCACCTGTTGATCGGTCACGAGAAAAACGTGGCGAACCCACGGGGCATACATCTCCAACGAACGCAACGAATAGCGAAGTTCGTCATGATCAGCATAGCGGCTACGAGAGGCTGCGGTGGGATGCATGTCGGGAATGACGTCGCCTCGCGACACGGCCACCCGCGTACGGCAAAAGCGTTCTTGCCATGCAAGATCGGCGCCATTCACCCATGTGTAGACAGCGTCGACCGGCCCGGCAAATGGACGCACACCCGTTTGCGACGGGCTCGCTCCGGCGTCGTCAGGCGTCAATCGCGTATCTTCCTCTTCGGTTCCCCAAATGGCAAGGCTCCCTTCCCGTGCACATCATCATAACGGCCACGTAACACCGTAGCCGCAGAAGACCTCCTGCCGCTGTCCCAACAGGGTTCCAGCAGGAGAGCCAAGGGACACTCCTCAGCTTCCTCACATCCTCAGCCGTTCACCCGCTGGCTGATCACCTGCGTGATCCCGTCCCCGCGCATGGACACCCCGTAGAGCGCATCGGCGATGTCCATGGTGTGCTTCTGGTGCGTGATGATGATCAGCTGGCTGCGTTCCCGGAGATCGGAGAACACCGAGAGCAAGCGCAGGAGGTTGCGCTCGTCGAGGGCCGCCTCGACCTCATCCATCACGTAGAAGGGCGACGGCCTGGCGGTGAAGATGGCCACGAGCAGCGCGATGGCCGTCAGCGATCGCTCCCCCCCGGAGAGCAGCGAAAGGCGCTTGACCTTCTTCCCCGCCGGGCGCGCCTCCACCTCGATGCCCGTGGTCAGCATGTCCTGCGGATCGGTAAGGCGCAGGCGCCCCTCCCCGCCGGGGAACAGCCGTTCGAACACCCTCTCGAACTCCCGGGCCGTGTCCGCGTACGCCTCCGCGAAGACCCCCCGCACGTGGTCGTCGACCTCTCGGACCAGGTCCAGCAGGTCCTTGCGAGAGGAACGCAGGTCCTCCAACTGCGTGGAGAGATAGTCGTGGCGTTCCTCCAGGGCCGCAAACTCCTCGAGCGCCAGCGGGTTGACCTTGCCGAGCTCGGCGAGCGCCCGTTCAGCCCGCTTGAGGCGCACCTCCTGCTCCGCGCGGACGTACGGCGTGCCCCCGAGCGGCGCGCCGTCCTCGTCCACCTCCTCGCGTAGCGCTGCCCACTTGTCCTGGCCTGCTTCGTCCGGCGGGACGAGCAGCTGAGGGCCAAAGTGCTCCACGAGGTGGTCCGGGGTCATGGAGAGCTCGCTGAGGGCGCGTTCGGCCAAGGCCTGCATACGCCCCGCCCGCTGCGTGGCCTCCACCTCCAGCCGGTGGCTCGCCTCCGTCACTTGTTCCGCCGCCGCGACGGCACGGGCCAGGCCGGCGCGCGCGAATTCCAGCTCGGCCGCCCGGTGCCTTTCGGCCTCCTCGGCCTGCCCGACAGCCCTCCGTGCCGCCTCCAGCTTGCGTTGCAGTTGCGAACGAACCACGTCCACCAGACGACCGACCTCGTCGGCCCGCCGAGCGCGGGCCGCACGGCGCGCGGCGCGCTTGGCCGCCTCGTCGCGGGCTCGCTGTTCCGTCTCCGCGGCCCGCAACAAGGACCGTTCACGATCCCGCAGGGCCCGCGCGTTCTCCTCTGCGGAATGCACAGCCAGCCGGGCGTCCACCTCGGCGGCGCGCGCGGCGGATGCGGCGGCGGCGAGCTCGTCCCGCGCCCGGGTGGAGGGCTCCGCCTCATCCGGCACCGCCTGCGCGGCCTCGAGCCTAGCCGTGAGCTCGGCCAGCGTGGCCTCCGCCTCGGCGACGGCCTGCCCCGCCCTGTCCTCGGAGCCGGCGAAGCGTTCGGCTTCCTGCAGCGCGTGACTCACGGAGGTCTTGACTCGCTCGAGGTCGCCCGTGGCCTTCCGCGCTGCCTCGCTCGCCTCCCGCATGGCCGCCTCCGCGACGGACAGCGCCCGCTGCGCCTCGTCATGCAGGGGCCGGGCGGCCGCCGCCGCCTCGCGGGCGAGCGCCTCGGCGGACGCCGCGTCCCCCAGCTCCGCCTCCGCCGCGGCGAAGGCCGCCCGACGTCCTAGCGCGGCCGCCCCCTGGGCGTCACCGAACGCGACACCCGTGGCGCCCCAGCGGTGCCCGGCCATGGTCACGGCCACCAAAGCGTGCCGCTCCACGAGGGCCAGGGCTTCGCGGTCGTCGCCGGCCAGGACCACCCCGCCCAGGAGCGCCATCAGCAGGGGAACGACGGCCGCATCGGCGGTGACGACGTCCAGCACAGGCCGTACGCTGGTCGGCAGTTCCTTCTCGTCCGGCGCAAGGGGCCACAACAACCGCAGGTGCACACCCCCGCCCCGTGCGGCCGCCTCGGCCACCGCGACGAGGGTGTCACGGTCGGCCGCCACGAGGGCGCGTTCTGCACCCTCGAGCGCCGCCTGCACGGCGGCTTCGTAGCCGGGCTCCACCACGAGCGCGTCGGCGAGTGACCCGCGCAGGGATCCCTCGTAGGGCTCGACGAGGCGCGCGACGTCGTCGGGCTCGGGAAGGCCCTCCCGCAACATCGCCACGCGAGCGGCGGCCGCGGCGCGCGCCTCCGCCAGCGGCCCCACGCGCTCCGCGGCGGCCTGCGTCGCGTCCCTCGCGACGGAGAGTCCTTCCTTCGCCACCCGCACGGCCGCCGCCGGCTCGTTCAGGGCGGCCTGGGCGCGTTGGGCGCGGTCCGCGGCCTCCTCCAGGCCCCGGCTGGCCTCGGCGTGGCGCGCGACGGCGTCGCGCTGCGCCTGCGCGGCGCGGAGCCGCTCTCCTTCGGCCGAATCCAACCGCTGCCGGGCCGCCCCGACCTGTCCGGCGAGGCGAGCCAGGCCCTCGCGGCGGTCGGCCACCGCGCGCAGCACTGCGGTGAGCCGGGCGTCCTCGGAGCGCTGGGCCTGCTCGGCCTCCCCGCGCTCGACGCCGGCACGCTCGAGCGCCTCCCGGGCGGCACGCACGCCGAGTTCGGCCGCCGTGGCCTCCGCTCCGGTGCGCTCGGCACGGAGCCGCAGGTTCTCGGGCTCGTCACCGCCGGTGCGGGGCGGTTCGGGCGCCCCCAAGAGCCGGCGACGCTCGGCGGCGAGCGCGCCCAGGGCCGCGAAGCGCTCGTCGAGGCGGGAAAGGTCGTACCAGGTGGTGCGGGCCGCCGCGGCCGCCGGGGCCTGGCGCGCGATGTCGGCCTCGAGCCGCCGGACATGGGCGGCGGCCTCGGCGTTTTCCCGCTCAGCCCGTTCGCGGGCATCGTCGAGCTCGGACGCGGCGGCGTCGGCCCGCGACCTTTCGCCCCGCAGCGCGGAAAGTTCATCGGCCAGGAGGCGGGCCCGCGCGTCCCGGACGGTCGCCTGCACGGTACGTGCGCGCCGTGCCAGCTCGGCCTGCCGGCCCAGCGGCTTGAGTTGCCTGGCCAGTTCCTTGACGAGATCCTGCAGGCGGTCCAGGTTCGCCTGTGTGGCTTCGAGCTTGCGCAGGGTCTTCTCCTTGCGCCGCCGATGCTTGAGGATGCCCGCGGCCTCCTCGATGAAACCCCGCCTCTCCTCCGGTGTGGCGTGCAGGATGCGATCGAGCTGGCCCTGCCCCACGATGACGTGCATCTCCCGGCCCAGGCCGGAGTCGGAGAGCAGTTCCTGGATGTCCAGCAGCCGTGCCGGCGATCCGTTGATGGCGTATTCGGAGCCACCCGCACGGAACAGGGTGCGTGAGATCGTCACCTCGGTGTACTCGATGGGCAGCGCCCCGTCGGAGTTGTCAATGGTCAGCGAGACCTGCGCCCGGCCCAGGGCCTGGCGGCCCGCCGTGCCGGCGAAGATGACATCCTCCATCTTGCCGCCGCGCAGCGTCTTGGCTCCCTGTTCCCCCATGACCCAGGCCAGGGCGTCCACGACGTTGGACTTGCCGGATCCGTTCGGTCCCACGACCGCCGTGACGCCCGGTTCGAATTCGAACGTCGTCGCGGAGGCGAACGACTTGAATCCGCGCACGGTAAGGGTCTTGAGGTACATGATCCCCGTATTGTCTCAAACAGTGCGCGCTCCACGCGGCACCGGGACACCGGGCGGACTCCGCGCGGCGGAAAGGGTCAGCTGGAACGTTTCAGCGAGAGCACGCCGTGTGCCGTGGCGTAGAGCGCCCATCCGCCGCGCGATTGGGGCAGGTCCCCCGTGGCATCGATGCGCCGCTCGACCCCGTCATGCCCCTCGAGGTAGAGGTCGACGATGGTGCCCGAAGCGGCGTCCCCGGCATAGACGGCCCAGCGCCCCCGCTCAGGGTGCGCGCGGGAGATCTCCGTGCCGTCGCCGCGCGCACGCAGCACCAACGTGCGCCGCTCCTGCGCATCGACGCACATGAGCGAGCGCTCCCCGCCGTCGGCCCACCCGGCCACCGCCGGCAGCACTCGCCGGGGCGAGGAACTGATGTGCTCCGATGGTGCGAGCCCGGCACCGGCGCGCTCGATCGCGCCGTCCAGCACCCGCTCCCAGAACTCGAGGTAAGGACCGAAGGTGTAGCCCGCCGCGGTGCGCAACGCGCCCTCGGCTAGCTCGGATCGAAGCGCCGCGTCATCCAGAAGTCGGCACATGCTCTCCGCGAGGCCCTCGACGTCACCCACGGGCAGGACGTAGCCGTTGACGCCATCGTCCACGACGTCGCTCGGTCCGTAGGCGGCGTCGACGGACACCACCGGCACGCCCCGTGACATGCTCTCCAGCAGCGCCAAGCTCAGACCCTCCTTGACCGAGGTGAAGAGGGACAAGGAGGCACCGTCGTAGATCTCCCCCAGGCCGTTTGCGAAGGCTGGGAAGGACACGGCGTGGCCCACGCCGAGTTCCTTGACCAAGGCGTGGATATCACGTTCCGTTTCGTCGCCCCGGCCCAGACCAAACACCTGCATCGTCGCTGAGGGGTGGCGCTCCAGCACCCTGGCCATCACGCGGACAGCCACGTCCACCTTCTTCAGCGGCTCGAGGCGGGCCACCACGACGATCCTCTGCCCCACGACCTCGGCGGGCCGCGAGAGCGCCGGGGGCGCGAACGGCGGGCGCACCGACACGACGGGCATGTTCGGGGACTCGGCATTGATGTCGTCCGCTTGCCGTTGGGTCCAGGCCACGATCGCGTCGACGTCGCTGCCGTGCTCGAACAGTCGATCCCAGCCGGCGGACAACGGTGCGCCGCGGGTGTAAGGCGCACGGTGCTGGTTGCTGTGCACCACGGCGACCTTGCGAAGGTTCGGATGCTCCACCCCGAAGAACGCGTCGTCGAAGGTGCCACCGGAAAAGTTCGGCAAGTGGTCGCGGAACTCGCTCGTCAGGACGGGCGCCTCCTCCGTGGCCAGCAGGGTGCTGAAGGCATGGGCGTACAGCTCCTTCATGGACGCGAAGGCACGCCCCTCCGAGTGGAGGAAGGGACGCGACCACCGACCGGAGACCGGGTCTGCCCACACGGTCAGGTAGCACTCTCCCGAAGCGTCGAAAAAGCGCCGGCACGTGGCGTTCTTCAGATCGGCCGCATAGTCGAGTCGCTTGACGACACGCCCGTGAACGTCGAACTCCTCGCGCAGGTACCGGCGGCGGTCCGGCCCGAAGTGCTCAATGACTTCGATGTCGCCGCTTGCCGCATCGGACAACCGAACGTAGCGCCGGAACACTCCGTCGACGAAGGTCCGCAGGACCCTACCGCCGGACTCCGAGTACACGTGCTCGTCCGGTTCCGGCTGCCAACTCACGCCCGCCACATGCTCTGCCTGGGGCGCCAGGGCCAACAGCACGTCCCTCACCACCACGTCCGGGTGCAATTGGCCGTTGGCCTTCATCTCCGCGGCCACGGCCGCAAGCCGGGTCTGGCCCGCGAGCACCTCCAGCGTCACGGCGTGTCCGGCCCCCGCCAGCGCCGATGCGCGGTCGCGGACGTCCTTGACGAGTCCACCTCGTTTGAGGGCAAGCGTGTTGAGCGGGAAATGGATCGTGCGGGACATCAGTGGTCTCTTTCGTCTATGACAACCAACCGACACGAGGACGGCCCACAGAGTTACGACCATCACGCGTACTTCGTACGAATGAGGGTATGGCATCCACCTCGGGTTTGGAGCGAGGGTGGGAGCGCGTTGACGTAAGTCCGCCCACTCAGGTCCCCCCGGTTTAGCCGAACAGGCTGTTCGTCACCGAGCCAGAAGGCGAGAACGCTGGCACCAGGAACAGCGATATGACGACCTTCCACCCCATTTCTCCCGGACGATCCGTCCGGGCATGCCGCGTTCCGTGCATCGGGCGCATGGTTCGCCCTCGCGGCCATACGCGTTGAGGGAACGGTCGAAGTAGCCCGATGCACCATTGACGTTGACGTACAGCGAGTCGAAGCTGGTTCCGCCCTGGGCCAAGGCATCCGTCATGACATCGCGCAGGTGCTGTAGGAGCTCGTCCACCCTGCCCACGGCGAGCTCCCCCGCAGGTGTGAGGTAGTGCAGCTGGGCGCGCCAGAGCGCCTCATCGGCATAGATGTTGCCGATCCCGGAGAGCAGCGACTGATCCAAGAGAGCCGCCTTCACGGCCATCCGGCGCCCGCGCCAGGTGGAGCGAAGCGAGGTGCCGGTGACGAACGGATCCAGGACGTCGCGAGCCACGTGTAACGCGTCCTGGGGCATCGCGGCGCCCGACGCGCCAAGGCCGCCGGGTCCGCCGTCGGGCGTGGGTACCAGGGACGAAAGCCAGAGGCCGCCGAAGAGCCTTTGGTCCACGAAGCGGAGCTGGCCAGGTAGCCCGTCCTCGGACGAAAGGTCGAGCACGACCCGCGCGTGCTTCTCCAGAGGAGCGGAGACCTCCTCGACCAGGAGCTGGCCGGACATCCCCAGGTGCGCCATGAGTGCAACGTCGGAGGCCGCGTCCGTGGCCTCATCTGCCAGTCGCAGCGGCAACCACAGGAACTTGCCCCGACGCACTGCCGCGCCCACGCGAGCGCCGCGAAGCGACAGTTCCAGGTCCCTGACGCCGTCGGCATGGCGACGCACTGCTCGCGGATCGATCACTCGAGCCGCGAGCACGGTGCGTCCCACCACCCATTTTTCAAGGCCTCGGCGCACGACCTCGACCTCGGGCAGTTCAGGCACGATCAGGCCCCGCCGGCCGCCGCGCGAGCCTCCAGGTCCGCTTTCAGCAGCTTCCAGGAGGCCGCGGCGGATTCCTGCTCGGCCTCCTTCTTGGAGTGCCCGGTGCCCTTGGCATAGCGCGCACCACCGATGGTGAGCACCGCGTGGTAGACGCGCGCATGGTCCGGTCCCTCGCCCTGAACCTCGTACACCACGTCGCCAAGGGAGTGCTCGGCGGCTGCCTCCTGCACGGACGTCTTCCAGTCGGTACCGGCCCCGAACTCGTCGACTTCGCGGAGCAACGGAAGGACCAGCCGGAGCACCAGCTCACGGGCCGGTTCGAGGCCGCCGGTGAGGAAGACCGCGCCGAAGAGCGCCTCCATGGTGTCCGCCAAGATGGACGACTTATCGTGACCGTTGGTCCGAATCTCGCCCTGCCCCAGCAGAATGAACTCCCCCACGCCGATCTCCCGAGCCAGCCGCGCCAAGGCACGCGTCGACACGACGGCGGCCCGGCGCTTGGCCAGCTCACCCTCGGGTAGCTCGGGATAATGCGCATAGAGATAACCCGTCACGGAGAACCCGAGAACGGAGTCGCCCAGGAACTCCAGACGCTCGTTGGTGGGGAGGCCACCGTTCTCGTAGGCGAAGGAACGGTGGGTCAACGCCAAACGGAGCGTCTCGGGGTCGATGACGACCCCGAGACGCTCCGTTAGCTGAGCCTGATCAGCCACGAATGGAATCAGGCGTCGGCAACCTTGCGGCCCTTGTACTCAAGGAACAGCTCGGTGCCGTTGGAGTCCGTGACGACCTTGGCCTGGTGCGGCAGGCTGTAGGACACGCGGCCGTTCTCGACGGTCTTCACCAGCGTGGGCACGGATGCCTTCCACTGGGCGCGGCGGGCGCGGGTATTCGCACGGGACATCTTCCGCTTCGGAACAGCCACGGCTAACTCTCTTCCATCTCGTTGCTCTTGGTCTCCGTCGCCGTGTCGGCGACGTCGCCGGTCAGCCCCTTCAGGGCCGCCCAGCGGGGATCCACCATCTCGTGGTGATGCCCGGGGTTTTCGTCCAAGCGAACCCCGCACTCGGGGCACAGTCCCTGGCATTCCTCCCGGCACACCGGTTGGAACGGCAGCAAGGTCACGATCGCGTCCCGGAGCACTGGCTCCAGGTCGATCATGTCCTGCTGAACGACGTATTGTTCGACATCCTCTTCCGCCTCGGGCTGCTGCTCCGGGTGGAAGAAAAGTTCCTGCAGATCGGCCTCTAGGTCATACGCGATCGGGTCCAGGCAACGACCGCACTCCCCCGTCACATGGACGAAAGCGGCGCCGGTCGCCAAGACCCCCTCGTGCACGGCCTCGAGCCTCAGGTCCAGGTCGACGGGCGAACCCTCCTGGACACCGATCAGCGCGACGCCGAGTTCCGCGGGTGCCGGAAGTGTCATCTTCTCTTCGCGCATGACCCCGGCCGAACGGGCCAGGTCTCGCACATCCAGGACCCAGTCGGACGAGAGGTCGAGCGCAGCACTGCGCGCCGTTCCGGACATCGTTCGTGGCTCCTTTCAGGGGTCAAACAACACAAACCGACACATGAGTCTATCGCGAGGCTGCACGAGCGGCCAAACCGCCACGGAACAGCGCGGCGGGTGTGCGGCGGCTCACACGGGATCGCAACAGACGTCAGCTGAGTTCCTTGACAATCTGCCCGATGACGTCGAGAGCACCCTTCAAGGCATCCACCTTGTCACCGTCGAAGTTGGACAGGACACGCTTCAGCTCGGTCGTTGAGATTCCCTCGGTCCGCGGCAGGTAGAACACCTCAACCTTGTCTTCCAGATCGTCGAATTTCCCCTTCCAGTCCTCCCCAATACCGAAGACGTCCACGTCGTACTTGTCGACGTCCGTACGCTTCTGCTCCCAGTTGTCCTCGGGGATGGCCAGATCCACGTACTTGATGGCACGAACAATCTCGATCCGCTGCTCAAACGGAATGATGGGCTTCTTACCCTTCACCGCGTTGAACTCGTCGGTCGACACCGCCACAATCAGGCGGTCGCCCTTCTCCTTGAGACGCTTCAGGATGTTGAGGTGACCAATGTGGAACATGTCGAAGGTGCCGTACGTGATGACGGTCTTGGGCATGGCGCGCTCCTTGAACAGCTGGTGAATTCTAGGTTCAGTCTAGGCACGCGTTCAGACCGGCCCGTAACTTCCAGGCCCATGCCGCTCTACTTCCGCGAGGCCTCGTAGGCCTTGGCCACCTCGTCCGTGGGCCCGTCCGCCCTCAGGACGCCCTTCTCGATCCAGATGGCGCGGTTGCAGGTGTCCCGGATGGACTTCATGGAGTGCGACACCAGGAAGATGGTGCCGGCGTTCTCGCGGATCTCCCTGATCTTGGCCTCCGAACGCTTGCGGAAACGCGCGTCGCCCACGGCCAGGGCCTCGTCCACGATCAGAATGTCGTGTTGCTTCGACGCCGCGATGGCGAACTTCAATCGCGCGCTCATGCCGGAGGAATAGGTCTTCATCGGCAGGTCTATGAAGTCCTCCAGCTCGGCGAACTCGACGATCTTGGGGCGTAGCTCCTCGATCTCCGCCTTCGAGAAGCCCAGGGCCAGGCACCCGAGCGTGATGTTCGCATCACCGGACAGCGCCGGGATCAGCGCCGCGCCGACGCCCAGCAGATTGGGGCGCGACGAGGCCCACACCGAACCGGCCGCCGGCGGCGTCAGCCCCGTGATGGCCCGCAGGAGCGTGGACTTGCCGGAGCCGTTGGATCCGACCACGCCGATGGACTCGTTCTCGTAGGCCACGAAGGACACGCCCTTCAGGGCATGGACCTCGCGCATCCCCCTGGCCCCGCGGCGCAACAGGCCGCGGACGTCCCCCGCACCGGCCGCCTTGCCGGAGGACAGCACCCGGTACTTCACGTGGAGGTCGTCCACGATCACGACGGGCTTGCGCTCGGGGTCGATGTGGAGCTCACGTTCCAGGGCACCCTCAGTGTTCACGGCCATAGCGTTCCTCCGCCTTCCAGAAGAAGACCACGCCGACCGCCAGCACCGCCACGGAGACGATGCACAGGAAGATCCAGTGGTGCGGGTTGTAGTGGTGATCGGAGAGCAACAGGCCGCGACCGATCTCCAATACTTGATATACGGGATGGAAGTCGTAGACCTTGATGACCCACGGGTGGTGAGCAAAGATTTTGTCCACCGAGAACAGCACGCCGGACGAATAGAACAGCAGTCGCGTGATGAGCGGCAGCAACTGGGTCAGGTCGTTCAGGTGCACTGTGAGGCGCGCACAGATGAGCGCGATGCCGGTATTGAACAGCGTGTAGACGCACACCAGCGGGATGATGAGGAACCAGGTCCCCTGAGGGCGTTCACCCAGCACCACAACATAGATCCCCATGACGATCAGCATGGGCCCAAAGGTCATGAGCTCCTGGACGATCGAGGAGATGGGCAGGGTCAGGCGCGGGAAGTTCAGGGATTGGACCAACGCCCTGTTTCCGGTGATGGAGCGTGCACCGTCGCTCATGGCCTTGGAGAACAGTTCGAAAAGGAAAACGCCGATCACGACGTAGGCCGGGTAGTTCTCCGGCTTGTTGCCGCCCTGCAGCACGCCGAAGATGAATCCGTACAGGATGGCGTTCAGGGTGGGCTTGATGACCTCCCACAGCATGCCGAGGCGATTGGCCTGGTTGCGGGCCTGGATACGTGACTTTGCCAGGGTGAAGCCGAAGTCCCGCCGGTCCCACGTCTGCCTGAGGTACGTGAACAGCCCGGGGCGGGCGCCCACTCGGTGAAGGCCGAGGGCCACGGCCCGATCGGCCAGCGAGGCGGCGGTTGCTTCCTCGCTGACAGGCTCCGCCTCGGAAACCACGCCGGCGTCGGCCGGGGCCTTCTTCATCGGTGCCTTGGCCGCCGCCTTCCTCACCGGCGCGGCGGGTGCGGGCTGAAGCTTGAACTGGGACGTGGTCGGCGCGGGCTCCGCGCCCGCCCCGACCAGCGCGGGGACCATGATCTGCTCGAACGTCGGGGCGCTCGCTGCGCCCTCCGGCGAGACCGGACTCGGCGCCAGGGTGTACATGCCCAGCGCCACGACGTCGTGCCTACCCAGCGCGTCCCGACTGTGCCTTCCCATTCGCTTCCTCCTGATCCTTGATCGTTGCGTAGTACTCGTCCATGGTGTCGTTCTTGAGCGCCTTCCCAATGGCGGCGACGGCGTTCATGTCCAGAATTTCTGCGTCCTGTCCGTTGATCCGTTGTGATCCCACGGTGGGAGCGGTGAAACTGATGATGTCCGTTGAACGCAGGTTCTTCATCTGTACCCCCAGCCCCACGAGGAAGGCGGGATCCTTGAGCCCAGCATCCGTGGTCAGGCTCGGCATGACCGAGTCCACGACATCGAAGAGCTTGTTGGGCGAGGCCAGGACCTCGGGGCTGAGCACCTTCTTGAAGACGGCCTTCAGGAAGGTCTGCTGGTTGCGCACGCGTTGGTAGTCGCCCCCGGGGAAGGCGTGCCGCTCACGCACCCACTTCAGTGCCCGGTTGCCCTCGATGTGAATGGGGCCGGCGTCGAAGCACACGCTGGGCGTGGTCTTGTACGCGCAGAAGGCCTTGGGATTGTCCACGGTCACGCCGCCGATCGCCGTGCTCAGGTCGCGGAACGCCTGGAAGTCCACCATGGCCACGTGGTCGATCTTGTTGCCGAACAACCCCTCAAGGGTCTCCACCAGCTTGGGAACACCGCCGCAGGACAGCGCCGCGTTGATCTTGGCCTGTCCGCACCCGGGGATGTCCACCCACGAATCACGGACCACGGACATGATGTAGACCTTGCTGCGGTCGGCCGGAATGTGGACCATCATCATGGAATCCGAACGTTGGTCCCTGGCGCTCGCGTCGAGGGACAAGCCCTCATCGCTGGCCGAGTGGTCCGCGCCGAGGAGCAGGATGTTGAGCGACGTGTCGCCCGGGTCCTTGTACGGCCTGTCGGTGTTGGTCGGAAAGACCTCGTTGTCAGCAAGCGTCTGGCTCTGGCCCACCGCGGAGACCAATTTGCCGGCGTAGGCCCCGCCCACACCCAGGACGCAGACCACGACCATGAGGCAGGACAGCAGGATGGTGCGTCCGACGTGGCGCGGCGCGCGATGCATGCGGCGCGGCACGTAGTCGGCGTCGTCCGAGTCTTGCGACACTCGGTCTCCTTCGGCAGGGAACAGAACACATTGCCCCTGCGCACGGCGCGGAGCAACCCGCCTTAGATTACCCAACGCCGCCTGATGGGGCGCTGTGAGGCGGCGAAGGCCACACCTTTACAAGCGCGCGAGCACGCCCTTCGGCACGAAGTCGGCGATGTCCCCGCCGAGCGCGAAGACTTCCTTGATGAGGCTGGAGGAGACGTGTTGATAGCGCCCGTCACCGTGCAGAAAAACGGTCTCGACGCCGCTGAGATGGCGGTTCATGGTGGCCATGGGCGCCTCGAATTCGTAGTCGACGGCGCCGCGGAGACCCTTGACGATGGCATCGGCACCCACCCGGCGGCAGTACTCGGCGAGCAGCCCCTGTCCCATGGGTTCCACAGTGATCCCGCTGATGCTCGCCACGGCCTCGGAAATCATGGAAATACGGTCCTCCTCGTCGAAGCGGTACTTCTTGGAGGGATTGGTGGACACCGCCACGATGACCTCGTCGAACAGCCCAGCCGCACGCATGATGATCTCGAGGTGTCCTTTGTGCACCGGATCGAAGGAACCTGGGCAGACCACACGTCGCATGCGGCCACCCTACCCGTGGGTCCGCATCCACCGGGAGTACCGTGAGGGCGGGCGCGCCGCGCCCGCCCTCACGTCCCTCTCGATCGCGTCCGGCGCCAGGAGCCCTGCATGAGTAGTCAGCAGTACCCGTCTCTCCCCCGCACGGCGGGCCACATCGATCCCGGAGCACCGCCGTGGTTGCGGGCCGCGCAGGGTGCCCGGCTCGTGGACGCCGCTGGTCGTCCCGGTTCCACCATCTTCGAGGAGATGACGGCCGCAGCACAGCGCACCGGTGCCATCAACCTGGGACAGGGCTTCCCCGACGACGAGCCACCGGAACCGCTCCGGGCGGCGGCGGCCCGGGGCATCGGCTCCGGTCTCAACCAGTACGCACCCGGCAGCGGCATGCCCGTCCTACGGCGGGCCATCGCGGAGCACCAGCAACGGTGGTACGGGCTGGAGGTGAACCCCGACACCGAGACGGTCGTGACGACCGGTGCCACGGAGGCCATCGCCGCCACGATCCTGGCCTTCTGCACGCCCGGGAGCAACGTCGTGGTCCTGGAGCCCTTCTACGACTCCTACGGGGCCATCGCCGCGCTGGCCGGCGCCGAGATCCATGCGGTCCCGCTCCTCGCCCCGGCTTTCCAGCCCGATCTCACCGCCCTGGCGGAGGCCATGACGGACGACACGGCCGTGATCATCGTCAACGACCCCCACAACCCAACCGGGACCCGTTTCGACGACGCCACGCGGGCGGCGCTCGTGGACGCGGCGCGGCGGCACGACGCCGTGCTCCTGGCGGACGAGGTCTACGAGCACCTCGTCTTCGACGGCCCGCACGTGCCACTGGCGAGAGTGCCGGGGGCCTTCGAGCGCACCGTGACCGTCTCTTCCGCCGGCAAGACCTTCTCCGCCACGGGGTGGAAGGTCGGGTGGGCCACGGGGCCGCGCGAGCTGATCGACGCGGTCCGCTCCGTCAAGCAATTCTTGAGCTATTCATCCGGCCCGGCGTTCCAAACGGCGGTGGCGGAGGGCCTGGCCCTGCCTGCGTCGTTCTTCGCCGAGAGGTCCGCCGATCTGGGCGAACGCGCCACGATCCTGGCCGACGGATTGGAGGCCGCCGGTGCCACGGTGAACCGGCCGCGCGGTGGCTACTTCGTGGTCGCCGACCTCTCGCCCCTGGGTGTCCTCGACGCCACGGCGCTGGCGAGACGTTTGCCTGACGAGGCCGGCGTCGTCGGGATCCCGGTGGGGGTCTTCGTCACGCCCGCCCACGAGCACGCGTACGCGCCGTTGCTGCGCCTGGCGCATTGCAAGCGCCGCGACGTGATCGAAGAGGCCACGGCTCGCCTCAGGGCGTGGTCGTCCCGCCTGCCCGACGACGCGAACTCGCCGCTCGCACTCGGCTCGCCCGGGGTGGGACGGGCGTGAGCACCCGACCGCGCCGGAGCAGCGCTCGGCTCCGGGTGTCCGGCGTCTCCGCCACATGGCGCGAGGACCCGGAGCGCCCGGGTGCCTGGGTGTTGTTCGTGGGCCCCGACGAGCAGTCCACGATCGTGCCCGAGGCACCGCGCACCTTGGTGTACGAGTACCTGGCCAGGATGGGAGCGGCGCTGGAGCTGGCGGCGCCGGCCGGGTCGCCGCTGCGCGTGCTGCACCTGGGCGGTGGAGCGCTGACGCTGCCGCGCTTCATCGAGGCCAGCCGTCCCGGCAGCAGCCAGGTGGTGGTGGACCTGGACGCCGAACTCATGCCCTTCGTCCTGGAGTCCTTCCCGCTGGCCCGGCCGGAGCTGACCGACATCGTGATCGGCGACGTCAGGGACGCCCTCCCTGAGGCCACCGCTGACGGCCGCTTCGACGCAGTCGTGTTCGACATCGCGCTGGGCCCCGGCTCCCCCGCACGGCTCCTGGAGTCGGCGTTTTACCGCGCCTTGCTGGAGGCGCTGGCCCCGGAGGGGCTCCTGCTCGTCAACGTGGGCGACGAGCCGCCCCTGTCCACCACGCGCTCCGTCGCGGCGTCGCTGAGCGCCTCCGGTGCCTCCGTGTGGGTGACGGCGCAAGCGGACATGCTCAGTGGACTGTATTCGGGGAACCTGGTCCTTGGCGCGTCGCGGCGGCGCTGGAGCGAGGATCGACTGGACGCCCTGCGGGCGGCCGGTCCCCATCCGGCCGGGCTCCTGGTGGGGATGGACGTCTCGGGGTTGGGCCTCTAGCGCAACACGCCGCGGGCCCGCCAACGCCGGTGCGTTCGCGGGCCCCGCATGACGTGTGGAAGGGACTACTTCGCCGCCGAGTCCAGCTTGAGCTTGGCCTGCCAATAGTCCTCGGAGGTCAGTTGCTTGTAGCCATCGCTCCACTGAGCCAGGGTGACCTCATAGGTGTTGCGCAAGCGGAGCGTATTGCGCAGCAAGCGAACGGACTCCTTCAGCCAACGCCGCCGGTTGCGCCGCACCACGTACGCCGCCGAGCTATCGCCGTTGAGATAGGTCACCTGCTTGGCCCCGAGCACACGGCCGAAGTCGTCGCGGAAGGGCGACGTCAGGGTGAGCTCCGTACCGGTGTTGCGCGCCCACGGAATCAGGTGCCCGTTGAGCGTCCTGAGGAGGGCCGAGCGCTGGAGCTTGCCCCGTTCGCTGTGTCGCTCGTCCGGAACGTCCTCGACGGACCGCCAGACCTCCGTCTGGGTCAGGGCCTTGATGTCCGCCCGTCGCTTGGCCATGTCCGCGTTCTCGTCGAAGAACGCAGGACCACGCATCACATCCTCGAACGCCAGGTTCACCGCGGACAAGGTGTCGTAGTGGAAGCGCATGACGTTGCGCACGTAAAAGCTCCACACCATGCGCTGGAGCTCCAGCCAGGTCCGCTTCTTGTCCGGGAGCGTGAGGTGATGCACCAGGTGACTGCGGAAGTCCAGGTACCAGGTCTGCGGCGACGCCTTGTCCGTGAAGTTCTCCTGCACCGAGGCGATACCCGGCAGGGACACGATGTCGAAGTCGTTGACCAGCGAGAAGCTCACGTCGTCGCCGCGGACGAAGAACGGGAACGGCAGGGTCTCCACCTGATCCAGGGGGAAGGCGAAGTACCACCACCCGGCGTAGAGATCGCTGGGCGCCTTGCCGGTCGTCTCGTACTCCATGTCGAAGACGGCGTTCCGTCCCCGCAGGTCCAGGTGGCCAAACCGGGGCTTGCAGCCCAGGTCGAATTCCGCGCCGTTCTCCCACAGCTGCCAGCGGTGGCTGGCGTTGATCATGGCTCCGGACACCGCGGTGCGGGGGTCCTTGGCATAGGCGAGGAACCACCACGTGCGGCTCAACGCCTCCATCTGGATCGAGGCGTCGTCATCCATGAAGAGACAGTGCGTCGCGTCGTTGTCTCGCCCGTAGACCAGGCCGCGCGTGAAGCCGCCGGCGCCGCCGAGGTTCTCGTTGGGGATGATCTCCACCCCGTCGCCATTGGGCACCGTGAGCGTGTTGCCGTTGTCCACCACCACCATGCGGAGGTGATCCTTGAGTTCAGAGCCTGCCCTGAACTCGCGGAAGCGACGCACAGTGCTCTTCACTTCGACTTCCCTGCGGAAGGTGGTCACCGAGACCATGAGCTCCGGAGTCCGCACGGGCTCCGCGGTAGTAGCCCATGCGAAGTCCTCGAGGATGCCGTCGTCAAGGGCCATCAGGTCGAAGAACAGCAAGGATTCGTGGGCGGTGTCCTCGTCCACCGTGACGGGGTGAGAGTATGCACCGTCCAGCGTCACGATCTCGCTCACCACCTGATGCCACGAGCTGTGCCGGTGCGCCTGGAAAACGGTCAGTTCGAATCGTCCCTTGCCCTGCAGTTGCAACTGCAGAGGCGTGTTGCCGGCGTTCCGGCGCCACTTGCCCAGGTTGAAGACGTTGTAATACGTGCTGGTGGAGAGCTTTCCGCCCGGCGCGAACTCTGCCACCGAACGGTCCAAAGAAATGCCCACCGGACCGAAGAGGCGGAAATGTACGTCAAGCTCGGTCGAGATGCCGGGTTGCATCCAGATCGCCTGCTGGATGGGACGCCCCGGCGAGGGCCTCGAAGCGGTAGTTGCGAACCTCGGATTCGACGTTCTGGTCATCGATGCCATCGATCAGCCCTCCCGGTGTCGGGTCAGGATGCTTTCGACCTCGACGCGCTTGGAACGCGGGACCAACACCTGCTCGTCGTAATGGCCCACGGCGACGAAAGCAATGAACACCTCGTTGTCGGGGACGTCCACCAGGCGACGAATCTTGGCTTCCTTCTCCTTCCCCATGGCGGTGTTGAGCAGGCACGAACCGAGGCCCACCTGAGTCAGCCCCAGCAGAAGAGACATCATGAAGAGGCCGCCGTCGACGAAGGGCTGGTTGCGCTCGGGGGCAAACAGGAAGGCATCCAGGTCGGCGGTGACGAGCAGAAGCCTCGGCGGCATCTCGAAGCCGGCGAAACCGCCCTGGACACCCAGGAGTTGCCGGATGACGGCCGGATCCTGGAACTGATGAACGCGGGCTCCCTGTCTGCTGCAAACGGACGGTGCCTGTAGCGCGATCTGCACGGCGGAGAACACCAATGCGTCGTCGACGGGCCGCGCGGTGAATTCGCGCACGCTGCGTCGGCCGTACATCACCTCCATGAAACGGCGGTCGTCGTTGGGCGTGGGAATGGGTGTCTCGCGTTCCTTTGTCACGGCGAGCACCCCACCCTCGCCCTCACGGCTACCGTCGATGATTGACCGCGCTTCGCTTCCGAAGAGCTCCCAGAAGTGCGACACGTCAGTGCCCTCTTCGCGGTTGCGAAGGAAGTACGCCTTGGCCACTGAAGCAGAGCTCTGGAGAATCGTGTCCTCACGCTCGTAGCCCGCGGCCAGCCAGGCATTCATTTCCCGGGCCAGCCCTGGCAGGGCGATGCGGCCGAATCCAGGACGGAAGTTGCTGTGCGTCAGCCCTTTCTCGATCGCATGCGCGTGGAAGAACATCCGGGCCCGTACCCCCGTGGCCGCATCCTTGCCCCGTGACTCGGCGAAGGCTCGAACCTGCTGTTCCGCGTCGTGCAGCGCGAGAGCCTTCGCCTCGGCCGCGAAGCGATCCGTGACCTTCTTGGCCTCCGCGGCCGAGTCACGCGTCGGCGTCTCGAGTTCATGCAAGGTGATGGAACGAATGTCCGCCCCCGCGTTCTCTCCGGTGAAGTGCAGCGCACCGAACATCACCTGATTCTGGTCTTCTCCGCTCGCGACGAAGGTGACGTCGTCGACCCTGTCGCGCGTGGCGCCGACGCCGTCGTCCTGCCGGATGCTGCCGAGAACCGTGAAGCGCCCGGTCGCGCCGTGACGCAGGTGCACGTTCACCAGTCGCCCCGCGGTACGGAGAGTCCAGTCCAAGCGCAGCCGGTACTTCTTGCCGGCCTCAAGCCGCCGCGGAAGGTCGAGCCAGACGTGGTTGCCCCGCACCGCTCCACCCTCCACGACCCGCAAGCGAACACCGCTCCCGCCGGATTCCACCGCCCAGGCATCAGAATTTGCCACGAAGTTCAGACCGACGGGGACTGCGGCGCCGGCATGCATCCCGATCGTGACGTGAGACGGCTCGGCCAACGCGGCACTCGAACGGTGTTCCGGATCAAGTGCACGCCGGAGCCATTCGAGTGACCCCGCACGCCCAGCTTCGATGTACATGCGGGCTTGGGAGAAGTCGATGTCGAGCGACACGTTCGGGTTCGCGTCGATCGACTCCTGAGTGTCGGTCTCGAAGACCCTACGCGTGTCATCGAAGCCGAGGGAGGAAAGGAGGTTCTTGAAACGATCCGCCCCTCGTTGGCTGTTGTAGAGCGAGGAGAACGGCTTCTCGAACATCGACGCGAATGCCGAGCCATGGAAGCTGTCGGTCACGACGTAGCCCGCATCCCGATAGACACGCAGAAAGTTCTCCGGCGCGTCCTGTGCCATGATCTCCGCCCGCGGTTCATCGGCGAAGAGCTCGGTAACGGCTTCACGCCCCTCGTCAGGGTTGGGGATGACCAGCATCTTCCCGAACCCCAGCTTGCTGGCAATAGCCTGTGCCACGGCCTTCTTCTGCGGCGTCGGATCCAAGAGGAAAACCGCCATGTACTCGCCCGTAGGCGCCGCCGCAGCTCGCTCGGCCAGCTCGCTGTAGTGGTCCCGCGTCAGCAGGAAGACGGGATCAACCACCAGATCGGCGCGCACCCCGAAGATATCGCGGGCGGTGTCGACGGCGTAGCCCTCTCGGACGGAGACAGCTTTGAACTCCCGCAGGTTCTTCCGGTGCTTCTCTACGAAATCAGGCTTGAACTTGTCCGTTCCGCGGTTCCCGAAGGACGTGCCGTAGGACACGCGGTTGTTCTCCGCGGACACGAAGTCCAGGAAAAGGTCGTCGTTCACGCGCCCGATCAGCGGGTTCCACAGCTGGTCGCTTCCCACCACGAAGGTGTCGGCAAGATCATTCAACGGCACCAGATTCTTGTAGTGAAGCTGATCCGTATGTGCGTAACCGATGCGCCGGGCGAACTCCATGGAAACGATGTCCGCGGGCCACTGCACGCGGAAGCCGTTGTACCCGAGTGGTTCGTGAACCATGAGCACGGTCCGCCCCAGCGACTCGACCGCCCGGTTCAATCCGTAGTACGTGAGAATCGAGCCATAGTTCTTTCCGTACCACCATCCAAGGATGGCGACGTCATACTTGCTCTTCGAATCCGGCATTCAAACTTTCCTCTGACTGAATGTCGCACCATGAATGCGGAGAGGATAGAAAACACCCCCTCCGGCGCGACCGGAACGACGCTTACGACACGCCGACAGGGCGGTCCATCGTCATCGACTCTAGGCCAGGTCAAGCGAATTCTGGGCGGACACACCTCTTTCCACATAGGTTCCATGTCGACTTCACTTTGCCTTCTCCTGCCGTTCACCCAGGGTCCCGCCCCAGGCAAGAATGAACACATAAAAATACCGTATGAATACTGATCTACTTGTCGTCGGGTCCGGTTTCTTCGGGCTCACCATGGCCGAACGCGCGGCGGCGGCCGGCCGCAAAGTGACCGTCATCGACCGTCGTGGACACATCGGCGGCAACGCCTACAGCGAGGCCGAGCCCGAGACGGGTATCGAGGTCCATCGCTACGGCGCCCACCTCTTCCATACTTCCAACGAAAAGGTGTGGGAGTACGTCAACCGCTTCACTACTTTCACCAATTACGTGCACCGGGTCTATTCCACGCACAAGAGCCGGGTCTACGCCCTGCCCGTCAACCTCCATACCATCAATCAGTTCTTCGACGCGTCATTCACGCCGGGCGAGGCCCGCGCGCTGGTGCGCGAGCAGGCCGGCGAATTCGACGTGGACACGGCCAAAAACTTCTACGAGAAAGGCGTCGCTCTCGTGGGACGTCCGCTGTTCGAGGCCTTCTTTGCCCACTACACCGCCAAGCAGTGGCAGACCTCCCCGGAGAGGCTTTCGGGCGACATCGTGAGCCGTCTCCCGGTTCGATACAACTATGACAACCGCTACTTCAACGACACTTACGAGGGGCTGCCGACCGACGGCTACACCGCGTGGCTGGAGCGCATGGCGGATCACTCGAATATCGAGGTCCGCCTCGACACCGACTTCTTCGACGAGTCCCAGCCTTTCAACAAGAAGGCGACTGTGGGACAGGTCCCCATCGTCTACACCGGTCCCGTGGACAAGTACTTCGACTACGCGGAGGGCTCCCTCTCCTGGCGCACCCTGGACTTCGAGCAGGAGGTGCTCAACGTCGGCGATTTCCAGGGCACCGCGGTCATGAACTACCCGGACGCCGATGTTCCGTTCACCCGGATCCACGAGTTCAAGCACTTCCACCCGGAACGCAGGAACGCCTACCCCAAGGACAAGACCGTGATCATGCGAGAGTTCTCACGCTTCGCCGGCCGCGACGACGAACCCTATTACCCTGTGAACACGGCGGAGGACCGGGCCGGCCTGCTGGCCTACCGCGAACTCGCCGGCAGCGAGAAGGACGTCCACTTCGGAGGTCGCCTGGGCACCTACCAGTACCTGGACATGCACATGGCGATCGCCTCAGCGCTGTCCATGTGGACCAATCAGCTGGCCTGAGCCGTGAGCCTCCCCGGCGGGTGCGCCTCCCTCACCGGGGAGGGGCGCACCCGCTTTTTCGTGGTGCAGAGGGGGCATGGGCACCCAACTCCGGTCCCGGGCGATGAGGACGCCGTCGCGAATGCCGCGGAAGAGGTTCGCGGTCCCCCGGTGGGTACGCTCCACGAGCAACAGGCGCAGGATCTCCTTGGCGAACGTCAGGGCGGTGCCCAGGCCGAAGAGCACGGGGTTCCACACACCGTGCGCGCGGTAGTAGTGCTTGAGGTACGCGCGGTTGCGCATGATGAAGTAGCGGTACCGATCGCTGGACGCGTTGAAGTGGCGGATGCCCATGTCCCATTGGACGATCTCGCGCGTGCGTCGCAGGACGAATTCGTCCACGATCACGGCGGTGGTGACGCGTGAGGCCAGCCAACCGTACATCTGATCGTCCCAATAGATGAAGAAACGCGGGTCCGGCAGGCCGATCTTGGCCACGACGTCCCGATGGATGAACATCCCCTCGAAACACCCAGAATTCATCTCCCGGTAACCCTGGTCATCGAATCCGCTGCGCGCAAAGGGAATGGGAATGGCCAAACGATCGGCGATCCGGTACTGCCAGTAGAACTCGCTGCCGTCGAAGTCGTAGCGCCGCCCCTGGATCACATCGAAGCGTGGCGCCCACCCGCCGAGGCGGGCCAGGGCGTCCTCGATGACCTCCACGTCGTCATCCATCATCCAGATCCACTCGGCGCCGACCTCGAAGGCCATGCGCACACCCTCACTGAAGCCACCGGCACCGCCCGTGTTGCTCTCCAAGCGTCGGTGAACAAGCTCGGCGCGGATGAGCCCGCGATGCGCCTCGACGACCTCGGCGGTGTTGTCCGTGGACGCGTTGTCCACCACGATCACGCGCCCCGGTTGAGGATCCATGCGGGAAATGCTCGTCAACAATCCCGAAAGCAGCTGCGAACGGTTGAAGGTCACGATCACCACGGCGGTCGCTATCGCGTCGAAGGTTCTCCACTCCGCGTCAGCGGCATCTTTCGGCGAGGTAGTCATAGCGCGACGAGTGTAGGACAAGAAAAAGCTGTGTCCCGGCCGGAAATTCACCCTGAACGCAGACCTGGCGTTCGCAGGTGAATTTCGTGTTCACTTCATATTCACTCGCCCGCGTCCGGCGTCCTCGTCTCGGCGAACCACAGGGTTGTCTCGCCGTACTTGCGCTCCTTGAGCGCATGCCACGCGGATGGCCAGGAGGGTTCCGGCGAGCGCGAGCCGCGCTCCACGACGACCACCGCGTCGTCGGACAGCAGCGGCGCCAGCCCGCCGAGTACGCCAGCCAATTCGTCCTCTCCCAGGGGGTAGGGCGGATCCAGGAAGGCCAGCGTCACCCCGGGCTCGTTGTGCCTGGTCAGGTAGGTCCCCACCGAGGAACGCACCACGCTGGCGGCCTTGCGGCGCACGGCGGTGTTCACCAGCTCCGCGTTGGCGCGAAGCGCCGCCTGGGCGGCGGGCGCCTGGTCAACCAGGATGGCGGAAGCCGCCCCCCGCGAAACGGCCTCCACGCCCAACGCCCCGGATCCGGCGAAAAGATCGAGCACCACGGCGTCCTGGAGCACGTCCCAACTCTCCAATCGCGAGAAGAGAGCCTCCTTGACGCGGTCGGTCGTGGGGCGGGTGGCGTCGGTGGGCACCGAGGTGAGCGGGTGCCCACCGGCGGCGCCGGCGATGATGCGGGACATGTCAGGCCCTCTCCAGGTAGGCGGCTTCGTCGTCGTTCAGGCGGGAGTCGACGGCCACGGCCAGCAGGGGATGTTCGGTACGCCAGCCCGGTATCACGAGTTCCGCGGCGTCCTGCCTGGCGGTGCCGATGAGCTTGGCGTCCTTCATGACACGCAGCGTGCGCAGGGTGGAGCGGCCGCCGGATTGGCTGGCCCCCAGGATGTCTCCCTCGCGCCGCTGTTCCAGGTCACGCTCCGCCAGTTCGAAGCCGTCGCGGGTGGCGGCCACGGCCTCGAGCCGGCTCACGGACGGGTGTTCGTGGTCAAGGCTCGTCACGAGCAGGCAGGTGCCCGGCAGTCCCCCCCGGCCGATGCGCCCCCGCAACTGGTGCAGCTGTGAAATGCCGAAGGACTCCGCGTCGATGATCGCCATCACGGTGGCATTGGGGACGTCCACTCCCACCTCCACCACGGTGGTGGCCAGAAGGACTTGCGTGGCGCCGGACTCGAAACCGGCCATGGCGGCGGTCTTCTCCTCGGGGCTCAGCCGACCGTGGAGGATACCGATGCTGACCCCCTGTAGCGCGGGATGCTCCCTGAGCACGCGTTCCATGGTCTCCAGCGGGGTGCGCTGCGGCGCCGGGCCGGTGCCCGGCTCCACCTGGTCCGCTCCGCGCACGCGCTCGGGATCGTCCTCCTCGAGGTCCTCGGTGATGCGCGGGACCACGACGTAGGCCTGATGGCCGGCGTACGCCTCGTCCCGCAGGAGCGAGAAGAGCCGCTCGCGCCAGGCCGGCAATTGCACCGGCACCACGAAGGTGCGCACCTCGGCTCGCCCCGACGGCAATCCCCGCAGCGTCGAGACATCCACATCTCCGAAGACCGTCATCGCCACGGTCCGCGGGATCGGCGTCGCGGTCATGACGAGCAGGTGCGGCGTGGGCCCGTCACCGGAACGGAGCTTGTCCCGCTGTTCCACACCGAAGCGGTGCTGCTCGTCCACCACCACGAGGCCCAGCTCCGCGAACTGGACGTGGTCGCTCAAGAGGGCGTGCGTTCCCACCACGATGCCGGCCTCCCCCGACGCCGCCGCAAGCAACACCTCGCGCTTGGCCTTGGTGCCGAGGGACCCGGTGAGGAGTTCAACCCGTGTGCCGCGTTCGTCTCCGCCGAGCATGCCCGCGCCCGCCAGCTCGCCGAGCATGCGTCTCAGGGTTTCGGCGTGCTGGGCCGCGAGAACCTCGGTGGGGGCCAGGAGCGCAGCCTGTCCGCCGGCGTCGATCACCTGGAGCATGGCGCGCAGCGCCACGAGCGTCTTTCCGGAACCTACCTCGCCCTGCAGCAAGCGGTTCATGGGGTGCGCGGCCCCGAGGTCCGCCGCGATCTCCGCGCCCACCTCCCGCTGTCCTTCCGTCAGCTTGAAGGGCAGGCGTCCGTCGAAGGCCTCGAGGATACCGCCGGAGCGGACGGGGCGCGGCGCAGCCTCCCGGCCCGCCTCGGCCGCCTTCCGCTCGGCGAGCGTGACCTGCAGGACCAGAGCCTCCTCGTAGGCGAAGCGGCGCCTGGCAACGTAGGCCTCCGTCACCTCGTGGGGACGGTGCACCGACTCGTAGGCGGCGGCGAGCGCGGGGAAGCGATGGCGTTCCCGGATCGACTCTGGCAGGGGGTCCGGGAAGCCTTCCGCCGCGATGCCGTCCAGGACAGTGCCGATGGTGCGCCGCAGCCCCACCTGCGTCATCTTCCCGCTAAGGGGATAAACGGGGAACGGGCGCGCCTCCGCCTCCTGGTCCAGACCCAGGAGCGTGTACTCCGGATGCGTGAGCTGGGGTTGGCCGCGGTACACGTCCACCACGCCGGAGAAGACGGCGCGCACGCCGGGAAGCAGTTCCTTGGCCGCCTGGTACCCGTTGAAGAAGGTCATGCGCAGCAGCCCACGAGGCTCGGGCCCCTCGTCCTGCACCTCCACCTCCAGCAGGAAACCGCGGCGCGAGTGCATGCGTCGTTGCGACGCGTGCGTCACCGTCGCCACGACGGTGACGTCGACGCCGTGCGGCAGCTGCGTGATGGCTTGGATCTCCCCCACCTCCACGTACCGGCGCGGAAGATGACCCAGCAGCTCACCCACCGTCGCGTATCCGAAGGCGGAGTGTAGGGACCGCGCGCTCTGGGCGCCCACCACGCGCGCGAGCTCCGTTGCGGACGTGAGCGCGCTGGGATCCGGGCCGCTCATGCGTCCTCGTGGGTGCACAGGCTGGTGACCGAGACCTCACCGGGTTCACCGTAGCGGCCCACGGCATCCAACGCGGTGCCGGCCTCGGGGACGTGGACGTGGATGCGCCAACGGAAAGCCTCTCCCACCGGGTTGACGGGCGTCATGACCACCGAGTCCCCCACCGAGTCCAGCGTGGCCCGGAGAGTCGCCGCATCCAACGGCGTGGCGGTCACCGTGCACATGACCTCGACACCTTCCTCCTGCGGCGCGTGGGAGGCGATCTCCGGGTCGCCGATCCCATAGCCCTGCAGCGGCTCGTAGTCCTCGTCGTCGAATTCTCGACCGGTGACGGCGCAGAACAGCGCGTCCATGAACAGGTAGAGCCCCACCGCCCCGGCGTCCACGACCCGGGCCGCGGCCAACTGGTCGAGCTGCTCGGTGGTGGCCAGGACGGCGCCGTACGCGGCGCGCCGCGCTTCCACGAGCGAGTGGCCAAGGAGGGCCCGTCCCTGTTCGCCCTCCGCGCGCGCCACGGTGCGGGCCGCGGCCTGCGCGGCCGACTCCAGCACGGAAAGCATGGTCCCGGGGACGGGCTCGGACAGTGCGGACCAGGCGCGCACGCGCGCGGTGTCCAGCGCCTTGGCAAAGTTCTCCGCCGTGAGGTTGTGTTCCCCGTCCAGGGCCTCGCCGGCCCCGACGAGGACCACGGCCAGCAACGTTCCGGAGTTGCCGTGAGCGGCCTCCAGCCCGGCGCGCCCGGCGACGGTCAACAACGCGCCCAGATCCTTGGACTCGGGACGGGCCTCCACTTCGTCCAAGGCGGCCCGGGCGGTGCGGTACATGTTGCTGCCGGTGTCGCCGTCCGCAACGGGAAAGACATTGATGGCGTTGAGGCGGTCCGAGTGGTTGCCAAGCTCCCGCACCGCGATCCGCAGCCACTCCAGCACCGCCGAATAGCCGGTGCGGTAGCGCTGCGTCATGTCGGGTGCCCTCCGTGGTTCGCCGTGGCCGCCCCCGACCCCGAGGCACGGCGTCCCCAGTCTAGCCAGCCAGCCCGACAGAGGTACCACCGGGCGCCTCCCGGCCGGGCAAGATGCCCGACGCCGTGTGGCACAGGCTCGCTGGGTAGGCTGGGTGAGTGCGTGTTCAGATCGTCTTTCCCGCCGCCGTCGTCGCCCTTGGCGCCTCGCTCCTGAGTGGGTGTGCGGCCCCCGTCTCGGTCCCCGCCCCCGTCTCGGCGGCGGACCCTGCTTGTTCCCCCGTCATGTTGGCCCTCCCCTCCGCCATCGACGGGCAGGACAAGCGCGTGACCACGAGCCAGTCCACCGCGGCGTGGGGGGACCCGGCCTCCGTCGTCCTCGCGTGTGGGGTCCCCAACCGCGGCCCCAGCAACGATCCGTGCACCACGGTGGGCGGCGTGGACTGGGTGGCGCACCAGAACAAGGAGGCCGACTCGTGGACGCTGAGCGCCTACGGGCGCGTGCCGCGCATCGAGGTCACCCTGGACACGTCCAGGGTCTCGTCGGCGACGGTTGCCACGGCCCTGACCGATGCGGCCAAGCTGGCCCCGGCGTCGAAGCGCTGCACCGCGAGCAAGTAGAAGCGGGCGGAGGAGCGGACGAACCATGGTTCGTCCGCTCCTCCGCCTGTACGGATCGAGTCAGCGCAGGCCGACGCGGCGGTGCAGCGCCAGCTGGATGAGCTCGTCGATGAGGTCCGGGTACTCGATGCCCGTGGCGGCCCACATCTGCGGGTACATGCTGATGGGCGTGAAACCCGGCATGGTGTTGATCTCGTTGATGACCCACTCGCCGCCCGGCGTGAGGAAGAAGTCGACGCGGGAGAGGCCCTCGGCGCCGATGGCTTCGAAGGCCAGCACCGCGAGGCGACGGAGCTCCTCGGTCTGCTCGTCCGTCAGCTCGGCCGGGCAGCTCGTGTGGCTCGCGGTGCCGTCCACGTACTTGGCCTCGAAGTCATAAAAGCCGTGCGTGCCGGGCTCCACGACGACCTCGCCGGGTAGCGAGGCGCGGCTGGGCCGGGCCCCGCGCCCCTCCAGCACGCCGCACTCGATCTCGCGGCCCTCGATGCCCTGCTCCACGATCACCTTGGGATCGTGGGCACGGGCGGCCTCGACGGCGGCGCGCAGGTCATCGCCCACGTTCACGCGCGTGATGCCCACGGAGGAGCCGGCGCGCGAGGGCTTGACGAAGAGCGGGCGGACCAGGTGCTCGCAGGCGGCCAACGCGGCGTCGGCGTCGCGCAACCAGTCCTTGTCGGTGATGACGCGGTACGGTCCCACGTTCAGGCCTGCGGCTTCGAAGACCACCTTCATGAAGTGCTTGTCCATGCCCATGGCGCTCGCGGCCACGCCGGAACCCACGTACGGAATCTCGGCGAGTTCCAGGAGACCCTGGACGGTTCCGTCCTCACCGAATGCGCCGTGCAGAAGCGGGAAGACGACGTCGGCCGTGCCCAGCAGCGAGGGCTCCCCGCCAGCGGTGGAGACGAGGTCCCTGGCACCGTCGGTCCCTGCGGTGCCCAGGCGCACGTGCTCCCCCGAGTCCACGATCTCCGGCACCTCGCCGGCGTCCAGGCGGAAGCCGTCGATGTCGCCCACCGTGGTCCAGGTGCCGCTGCGCGTGATACCCACCGGGACCACGTCGTACTTCTCCCGGTCGATGGCGCGCATGACACCGGCCGCGGTCACGCAGGAGACGGCGTGCTCGGAGGAACGACCGCCGAACAGCAACAGGACGCGGGGACGCGTGGACGTGCTCACTTGATCTCCTCAGACTTGAGCTCTCGTTCCAACAGCAGCCGGGCCATGTCCTTGACGGACACGCGACCGTCGATGACCGCCACGACGGCCTGGGTGATGGGCATGTCCACGCCGTGGTGATGGGCCAGGTCCAGCACGGCGGAGGCGGACTTGATGCCCTCCGCTACCTGGTTCATCTTGGCGGCGACCTCGTCCAGGGACAGGCCCTCGCCAATGAGGCGGCCGGCCGTTCGATTGCGGGACAGGGGGGACGAACAGGTCGCGACGAGATCCCCCAGGCCGGCGAGGCCGGCCATCGTGTCGGCGTTGCCGCCGATCGCCAGCGCCAGGCGCGTGGTCTCGGCGAGGCCGCGCGTGATGATCGTGGCCTTGGTGTTGTCCCCCATCCCCATGCCGTCGCAGATGCCCACGGCCAAAGCGATGACGTTCTTGACGATGCCTCCGATTTCCACGCCGACCAGGTCGGTGTTTGTGTAGGGACGGAAGTATCCGGGGGTGGCGGCACGGGCGATCCACTCGGCCGTGCCCTCGTCAGAGCACGCCACGACGGACGCCGTGGGCTCCTGGCGGGCGATCTCCTTGGCCAGGTTGGGGCCCGAGACCACCGCGAGGCGCTCCTGAGGGGTGCCCAGCACCTGTGCCACGACCTCGGTCATGCGCAAATCCGTGCCGCGCTCCAGCCCCTTCATGAGACTGACCAGGACCGCGTCCTCCGGGACATAGGGGCCCCACGAGGTCAGCTGCTCCCGCAACGACTGTGCGGGGACGGCCAGAACCACGAGGTCGGCACCCGTCAACGCGACGGCGGGATCGGCAGTGGCGGCGATGTTGGCCGGGAGCGCGAGTTCGCCCAGGTACGCGGAGTTCGTGTGCCGCTCGGCGATTTCCTGGGCCACCGCCGGGCGGCGGGCCCACAGCGTCACCTGAACCTGAGCATCGGCGTCCGCCAAAACCTTGGCGAAGGTGGTTCCCCAGCTACCGGATCCCATGACGGCGATCCTGCGCGGTGCGCGCTGCATGCTCACTCCTTGTCGGCGTCGTCCCGCGGGTTCTCCCCGGGAGTCGTCTGTGTTGCGATGTTCCGCCCCGTGGCCGCCTGGCCGTGGGCGGCGGGGTCCCAGCGTTCGGCCGGCGGCGTCTCCCCGCGCAGGATCCGCAACTCGGCGGTGATGGCCTCCATGATCCGCTCCGTGGCCTGCGCCAGGACGGCCTTGGTGAGCGGCTTGCCGCGGAACTCGTCCAGGTCCACGGGAGAGCCCGCGCGCACCACGGTGCGCTTGCGAGGGAAGAGCTTAAGCGACTTGGCGTAGCGCGGGAGCAACTCGTGATCACCCCAGTGCACCACGGGCACCACGGGCGCGCCGGTCTTCAGCGCCAGTCGGGCGGCCCCGGTGTGCCCCTTCATGGGCCACAGATCCGGGTCCCGCGTGAGTGTTCCCTCCGGATAGATGGCGATGATGCCGCCACGGTCCAAGAGCTTGCGGCCTGTCTCGAGGGACGCCCCTGCCCCGGCGCCACCGCGATCCACCGGGACCTGCCCCGTGGCTGCGAGGGCCTTGCCCGCCAGCGGAATCCGGAACAGGGACTCCTTGGCCAGGAAGCGCGGATAGTGACCGTTCGAATACAACGCGTGCGCCACCACCAACGGGTCGATCTCAGACATGTGGTTGGACACCACGATGGAGCCGCCCGGGATGGACCGCATGCCCACCCAGCTACGGGAGATCAACAGGTTCATGACGGGGCGCACCACGCCGCCCAGGAGAGCGAAGGCGATGCGGGACCCGCGGCCCTCCTCGGGAACGCGAGGCATCAGGCGCCGGCCTCGCGCAGTTCGGCCTGCGCGCCGAGGCCCTGCAGCTTGTCGAGGAAGTGCTCGTAGCCGCGGTTGATGACCTCGATGCCGCTCGCGTTCGACTCGCCCTTGGCCACCAGGGCGGCGATGATGTGGGAGAAACCGCCGCGCAGGTCCGGGATCACGAAGTCCGCGCCGTGCAGCTCCGACTTGCCGGTGATGACGGCCGAGTGCAGGAAGTCTCGGTGACCGAAACGGCAGTCCAGCGATCCCAGGCAGTCCTTGTGCAGCTGCACGGTGGCGCCCATGCGCACCAGCGCGTCGGTGAAGCCGAAGCGGTTCTCGTAGACGGTCTCGTGGACGATCGAGACGCCCTGGGCCTGGGTCATGGCCACGACGAGCGGCTGCTGCCAGTCGGTCATGAAGCCCGGGTGCACGTCCGTCTCCACGACGAGGGGGTTCAGCTCCTCGCTCCCGCGGTAGAAGCGGATGCCCTGCGGCAGCACATCGAACTCGCCGCCCAGCTTCCGGTACGTGTTCATGAAGGCGGCCAGGTCGCGCTGGGAGGCGCCTTCGACGAGGATGTCGCCACCGGTAGCCAGGGCCGCGGAGGCCCAGGAGGCCCCTTCGTTGCGGTCCGGAAGGGCAGTGTGGTCGTAGCCGCGCAGGGAGTCCACGCCCTCGATCACCAGCGTGCGGTTGTCCTGCACGTGGATGACGGCGCCCATCTTCTGCAGCACGTCGATGAGATCCAGGATTTCCGGCTCGATCGCGGCATTCTTCAGCTCGGTGGTGCCCTTGGCCCTGACGGCCGTCAGGAGCACCTGCTCGGTGGTCCCCACCGAGGGGTAGCTGAGACGGTGCTTGAATCCGCGCAGTCCGTGGACGGCGGAGATGAGCGTGCCGCCCGCGGTCTTCTCGACGGCCGCGCCGAAGCCCCGCAGGACCTCCATGTGGTAGTCAATGGGGCGGTCGCCGATGCGGCAGCCGCCCAGGTCGGGAATGAAGGCCTCGCCGACCGTGTGCATGAGCGGACCGCAGAAGAGGATCGGGATGCGGGAATCACCCGCGAAAGCGTTGATCTCCGTGGACGAGCCCGTCTTGGCGTTGGAGGGGTCCATCGTGAGGTCACCCGTGACCGGATCCTTGAGCACCGTCACGCCGTGGATCTCCAACAGGCCCGTGACGACGTCCACGTCCTTGATCTCCGGGACGTTGCGTAGCACCGACGGGGTGTCGCCGAGCAAGGACGCCACCATGGCCTTGGGGACAAGGTTCTTGGCTCCGCGAACCGCCACGGTTCCGGAGAGCGGGCGGCCGCCATTGATGGTCAAGACCTTGTTCAACACGCTTTACTCACACCTCGTGCTTCGAGTGCACCCCTCGGTGCTCCGAGGGCTGATTCAGCATACCCGTCGCCGCTGACGGGACCCCGGAGCGGCGACGGGCGGCGCGGCGGGAGCCTCAGGAACGAGCGGGAAGCGTCTTGGGCTTGAAACCGGGACGGCGCGCCTCGTATTCCGCGATGGCGTCCTGCTTCTGCAGGGTGAGATCAATGTCATCCAGGCCCTCCGACAGCCGCCAGGCCGTGTCAGGGTCGATCTGGAACGGCACCGTGAGGGCGCCCACCGTGACCGTGCGGGAAGGCAGGTCCACCGTGACCTCGGTTCCGGGGGCGTTGTCCAGCTCCTTCCAGATGAGCTCCACGTCTCCTTGATCAACCTGCGCGGTCAGCAGGCCCTGCTTGCCGGAGTTCCCGCGGAAGATGTCGGCGAAACGGGACGAGATCACCGCCTTGAAACCGTAGTCCCGCAGGGCCCACACCGCGTGCTCGCGCGAGGAGCCGGTGCCGAAATCGGGGCCGGCGACCAGCACGGAACCGCGGTTGTACGGTTCCTGGTTGAGGATGAAGTCCTCCTGGGCGCGCCAGCCGGCGAAGAGGGCGTCGTCGAAGCCCGTCTTGGTGATGCGCTTGAGGTAGACGGCCGGGATGATCTGATCCGTGTCCACATTGGAGGCGTGCAGGGGAACGCCGATGCCGGTGTGCGTGGTGAATTTTTCCATGGTGTTCTTTCCTTCCGGCTCAGGCGATGGGGCTCAGGACCGGCAGGTCCGACGGAGAGGACAGGGTGCCCCGCACGGCGGTGGCCGCGGCGACAACGGGCGAAACGAGGTGGGTGCGCCCGCCCTTGCCTTGCCGGCCCTCGAAGTTGCGGTTGGAGGTGGAGGCGCAGCGTTCGCCCGGGGCGAGCTGGTCCGGATTCATGCCCAGGCACATGGAGCAGCCGGCAAAACGCCATTCGGCGCCGAAGTCGGTGAAGACCTTGTCCAGGCCCTCCGCCTCGGCCTCGAGGCGCACGCGGGCGGAGCCGGGGACCACGATCATGCGCACGTCCGGGTCCTTCTCACGGCCCCGGATGATGTCCGCCGCCGCCCGCAGGTCCTCCATGCGGGAGTTGGTGCAGGAACCCAGGAAGACGGTGTCCACCCGGATGTCCTTCATGGGTGTCCCGGCGGTGAGGCCCATGTAGTCCAGCGCCTTGGCCGCGGAGGCCTTCTGGTTCTCGTCCGTCATGGCCTCCGGATCCGGGACCGTCTCGGAGAGCGAGACGCCCTGGCCCGGGTTGGTGCCCCACGTGACGAAGGGCTCCAGTTCGTCCGCATCGAGGAAGACCTCCGCGTCAAATGCGGCGCCCTCGTCCGTGGGCAGCGTCTTCCAGTACGCCACGGCGTCGTCCCAGTCGGTGCCCTGCGGCGCGTGGGGTCGACCCTGGATGAAGTCAAAGGTGGTCTGGTCCGGGGCCACCATGCCGGCGCGGGCGCCGGCCTCGATGGACATGTTGCAGATGGTCATGCGGGCTTCCATCGACAGCGCCCGGATGGCGGAGCCGCGGTACTCCAGGACGTAGCCCTGGCCGCCTCCCGTGCCGATCTTGGCGATGACCGCCAGGATGATGTCCTTGCTCGTCACCCCGGGGCGCAGCGTGCCCTCGACCGTGATGGCCATGGTCTTGAACGGCTTCAGAGGCAGCGTCTGGGTGGCCATGACATGCTCCACCTCCGAAGTGCCGATGCCGAAGGCCAACGCGCCGAATGCGCCGTGGGTGGAGGTGTGCGAGTCGCCGCAAACGATGGTCATGCCCGGCTGGGTCAGCCCCAGCTGCGGCCCCACCACGTGGACGATGCCCTGCTCCTTGTCACCCAGCGAGTGCAGGCGGACGCCGAACTCCTCACAATTGGCGCGCAGGGTGTTGATCTGCTTGGCGCTGATCGGGTCCGCGATCGGCTTGTCGATCTCCAGCGTGGGAGTGTTGTGGTCCTCCGTGGCGATCGTCTGGTCCACGCGGCGCAGCTGGCGGCCCGCCAGGCGCAGGCCCTCAAAGGCCTGCGGGGAGGTCACCTCGTGGAGGAGGTGGAGATCGATGTACAGCAGGTCGGGACGGCGCTCGACGCCCTCTCCCTCGCCACGCGTGACGACGTGGTCCTCCCACACCTTCTCGGCCAGGGTGCGCGGCCGCGATGCGCTGCTCATGATGTCCTCCATGACGTGAACTACTCGGTGCATCAACTCTCACAGAGCGGACGCAAAGAGTCCAACATGCGGTCTTGCATCTCAAAATCTGAGATGACAAAGTGGTCGTCATGGACGACGCAAGCGGAGTGGGAGTCATCGACAAGGCGGCCTCGGTGCTGGATGCGCTGGAGGCCGGACCGGCGTCGTTGGCGCAATTGGTGGAGACGACGCACCTGGCGCGCCCCACCGTGCACCGCCTGGCACAGGCGTTGGTGCACCACCGATTGCTGGCCAAGGACGTCCATGGCCGTTTCATGTTGGGTCCCCGCCTCGTGGAGCTCTCCTCCGCCGCCGGCGAGGACCGCCTGGTTGCCGCAGCCGGGCCGCTGCTCCTTCACCTGCGCGATCTCACCGGCGAGAGCACGCAGGTGTTCCGCCGCCAGGGCGATCACCGTGTGTGCGTCGCCAGCGCCGAGCGCCCCGTCGGCCTGCGGGACACCATTCCCGTGGGCACGCAACTGAGCATGCGGGCCGGCTCCGCGGCACAGGTGCTCCTGGCCTGGGAGGACCACGGCCGCCTCGTGGACGGACTCGAGGGGGCCCGCTTCACGGCCACGGTCCTGGCCGGTGTCCGACGTCGCGGCTGGGCCCAGTCCCTCGGCGAACGTGAGCAGGGCGTCGCCTCCGTCTCCGCCCCCGTACGCGGCCCGTCCGGACGCGTCATCGCCGCGCTGTCCATGTCAGGGCCCATCGAGCGTCTCACCCGGCACCCGGGCAAGGTGCACGCCGAGGCGATCTGCCGCGTCGCCGCCCAACTGACGGCGGCGCTGCGGAGCTGAATCGTCGACCCCGGTCACTCTCCGCCGAAGTGGTCGTAGGCGCCCCGGGGGTCCAGTGCGACGTCGCCCACGAACACCCCCTCGCCCTCCGTCACGGTCCCGATGACTCGGAATCCGGCGGGAACCTCCCCGCCCGGCGGCACGGTGCCCAGGAGCAGATGGTCCTCTCCCCCGTAGAGCACATGGCCCAGGCCACGGGCGGCGAGTGGCCCGGCCCAGCCGCGCAGCGCGTCCGCCTCGGCGCGCAGGGCCGCCTCATCCAGGCACAGCCGCACGCCCGACGCCGCGGCGAGACGGCGTGCATCACGGGCCAGGCCGTCGGAGATGTCCATGAGCGAGGAGAGCCGCCCCACGGCGGCTGGCCCCAGCGCCAGCGGGGGGTGCGGCTCGAACAGGGCACGGGAGACCGAGGCCTCCAGATCCGTCCACTCTGCCAGGGAGTGTTCGGGCGCGTCGGAGAGCAGGAGGCGTAGCGCCACGTCCGCCCGACCGAGCGTCTCCCCCGCCAGCACCACCCGGTCCCCCAGCGACGCCCCGGCCCGGGTCAGCGCCTCCCCCCGGCCCAGCCGGCCGAGTTGTGTCACCGACGCCGTGAGCTGCCCGGACCTGGAGAGGTCGCCTCCCGCCACGCGGACGTCGACGGCGCCCAGTTCGCGGCACGCCCTCGAGAAGCCCCTCGCGTATTCGGCCACCCACTCCAGCGGCGTGTCCCCGGGCAGTCCCAGCACCACCAGGGAAGCCGTGGGCACCGCTCCCATGGCGTTGACGTCGGAGAGGTTTTGAGCGGCCGACTTGTAGCCGACGTCCTCTCCCGTGGTCCGGTAGCCGCACGGCCACACCGGCAGGAAATCCTGATCCTCCACCACGGCGTCCACGGTGGCCACCGTGCGGGCACCGCTCACTGCGAGCACGGCGGCGTCGTCTCCGTTGCCCAGCTCCAGCCCCGCGTCCGCATCGGCGCCGGCGGGAAAGTGCTCACGCAGCAGGGCGATGATCTGGGCCTCGTCGACCTGGGAGACGGCGCGGGGAAGGGAAGTCACGTCGCCATTCTCCCGCAAAGCGGTGATGGCGCGTTCGGCCAGAAGCGCCACAAAAGAAAGCCCCCGCCGAAGCGGAGGCTTTCTTGATGGTGACCCCAGCGGGATTTGAACCCGCGTTATCGCCGTGAGAGGGCGACGTACTAGGCCGCTATACGATGGGGCCGCGTTTGGTGCAAAACTCCAAATCAAGGAGTCACCCAGACTCGGAGGTTTGCGACCGTGACCCCAGCGGGATTTGAACCCGCGTTATCGCCGTGAGAGGGCGACGTACTAGGCCGCTATACGATGGGGCCGGACGCGTTGCAAGGCCGAGGCCTTGCGGTGCAAGACGATTGAGCAAGCTCTTTCATCTTCGCTGGGATACCAGGACTCGAACCTAGAATGACGGTACCAGAAACCGTAGTGTTGCCAATTACACCATATCCCAATGGGTATTTAGTTTTCGTTTTGCCCTCACGATTCTTTCCGAACCGCTCGGTGCGAGACATAACTCTACCCGAGACCGTGGGGCTACGCCAAATCGCGGGCTCCCCCAGCGAGCATGGCCTCCACCACAGGGAGGATGCCCGTCAGCGCCGTCACGCCGGCCAGCGTGGGGTACCGGCCCAGACGGTCCACGAGCACCGCCGGCAGGCCCGCCGCCACGGCACCGGCCACATCCGCCTCGGGGTTGTCCCCCACCATGAGGGTGGCTCCCGGCACCGTTCCGAGCGCCGTGGCCCCGGCCAGGTACGCCCGGGCGTCCGGCTTGGGCGCCCCGGCCGTGTCTGACCCGATGAGCACCTCCACGTGTCCCAGGCCGATCCCATCCAGCTTGCGGCGCTGGTAGGCGGCGACGTTGTTCGTCACCACGCCGTACGGGACGCCCCACTTATCCAGCGCGTCCAGCACCGGCGCCACGTCGGGGAACGGCGCCCAGCCGCTCACCACGGCCGCCTCGAAACGAGTGGAGAAGTCCTCCGCCGTGACGTTCGGCGTTCGCCCCACCAACGTCAGCGCCGCTCTCAGGCGCAGGAAGCGCTGCTCGGCGAAGCCCAGCTCGCCGGCCACATAGCGGTCGTAGTACCCACCGGGGTCCAGGGAGAAGTGCTCCGTGAAGGCGTCCCGTTGGGCCGCGGGCAGGCCGTCCAGCTCCCGAGCCGCGGCGATCCCCAGCGCCCCTCGCATCGCGGTGCGCAGGTCCAGAAGGGTGTCGTCGAGGTCGAAAAGCACGCCCACCCCGGAGCGCCCGGACGCGCCGACGGCGCCGGTCCCCGCGAAGGGGGCCGGCGCCGTCGGGCGCTCACTCACGCTCGGCTCAGGCATGCTGGGCGCGGAACGTGCGCAGGCGGGCCAGGGTGGATTCCTTGCCCAGGATCTCCAACGACTCGAAGAGCGGCGGCGAGATGCGCCGACCGGTGATGGCGGAGCGCACGGGTCCGAAGGCCAGGCGGGGCTTCAGGCCCAGGCCGTCGATGAGCGCGGCGCGCAGGGCCGCCTCGATGTTCTCCGTGGTGAACTCGCCGACGACCTCCAGGCCGGCGGCCGCGGCGTCGATCACCTCGCCCAGGTTTTCCGGAAGCTTCTTCAGGGCGTCCTCGGCCACGACGATGTCCTCGTCCGCGGTGAAGAGGAACGCCAAGAGCTCGGGCGCCTCGCCGAGGAGCTGCATGCGCTCCTGCACCAGCGGCGCCGCCGCCGTGAGGATCTCCTCCTGGCGCGGCGTCAGCTCCTCGCCGAGCACGCCGGCGGCGCGCAGGTACGGCAGCAGCCGATCGCGGAAGTCCTCGGGGGCCAGTCGGCGGATGTGGGTGCCGTTGATGGCCTCGGCCTTCTTCACGTCGAATTTGGCCGGGTTGGCCAGCACGTCCTTGACGTCGAACGCCGCGACCATCTCCTCGAGGGTGAAGACGTCCTCGTCCGCGGACAGGGACCACCCCAGCAGGGCCAGGTAGTTGTCCAGGCCCTCCTTGATGAAGCCCATGTCCCGCAGGTTGAAGAGGCTGGACTCCGGATCGCGCTTGGAAAGCTTCTTGTTGCCCTCCCCCATGACGTACGGCAGGTGCCCGAAGAGCGGCAGGTACTGTGCCACGCCGATCTCGATGAGCGCCTTGTAGAGGGCGATCTGACGCGGGGTGGAGGAGAGCAGGTCCTCACCGCGCAGCACGTGGGTGATGCCCATGAGCGCGTCGTCCACCGGGTTCACGAGCGTGTAGAGCGGCTTGCCGTTGCCGCGCACCACCACGAAGTCCGGAACGGAGCCGGCGCGGAAAGTGATGTCGCCGCGCACCAGGTCGGTGAAGGTGATGTCCTCGTCCGGCATGCGCAGGCGCAGCACGGGGACGCGCCCCTCGGCACGGTAGGCGTCCTTCTGCTCCTGCGTCAGGTTGCGGTCGAAGTTGTCGTAGCCGAGCTTGGGGTCCTCGCCCTTGGCACGGTGGCGCGCCTCGACCTCCTCCGGCGTGGAGAAGTCCTCGTAGACGTGGCCGCCCTCGAGGAGCTTGGCGATGACGTCCTGGTAGACGTCGCCGCGCTGCGACTGGCGGTAGGGCTCGTGCGGGCCGCCCACCCGGACACCCTCGTCCCAATCGATGCCGAGCCAGCCCAGAGCGTCGATCACCTGGTTGAACGACTCCTCCGAGTCACGCGCGGCGTCCGTGTCCTCGATGCGGAAGATCAGCTTGCCGCCGGTGTGGCGCGCGTAGGCCCAGTTGAAGAGAGCCGTGCGGATCAGGCCCACGTGGGGCGTGCCGGTCGGCGAGGGGCAGAAGCGCACGCGCACGGGCGTGGAGTCGGAAACGGTGGGGAGGGAGGCGGTGAAGCTCATGGTTCACCATTCTAGTGGGGCCAGGAGGAGGACCTTGGCGCGGACGGCCATGCCCGACGCACCAGAACCGTGGCCCTCCCACGCCCCCTTACGGATTCCTCACGCTTTTCCCACCGGCCAAGCAGGCATCGGCTATCCACGACCCAGAAGGCCTTCGTAGCTTGGCGGCGTGACCGCCTCTGCCTCTCGGGCGCCCTCTGTGCCCCTCGCCCTGCCCGACGACGCCCACTCGTCGAAAGCCTTCCCGGCGGCTCCGTCCCCGGGGCGGACCGCACGGCGCGCCGTGACATTCCCCTTGGTCGCAACGGCCCTTGGACTCGCCGCCACCGTGTTCGTCGCTTGGCACTCGTGGGTACCTTCCGAGTGGACGGATGAGGCCGCGACGACCACCAGCGCCCTGCGCTCCTGGCTCGCTTTCCTCACCGAGGTGCGGCAGGTAGATGCCGTCCACGCCGTCTACTACGCGATCATGCACGTCTGGATGGGGTTGTTCGGAGACTCGGCCTTCGCATTGAGGAGCTTCTCTGCGGTCTGTTTGGGAGGCGCAGTCACCGTGACGGCGTTCCTGGGGAGGCGATGGTTAGGGCCCGCGGAGGGAATCGTCGCGGCCGTCCTTTTGGCGCTCCTTCCACGGTCCACCTACGCGGGCGTGACCGGCCGCTCCGCCTCACTGACCATGCTGCTGGCTGCGGCCGCCACCCTTCTTCTTCTCGCGGCCCTGCGAGACGGGAGGCGGAGCAGGTGGGTCGCCTACGTCCTGGTGACCGCGCTCCTGGTCAACGCCTACCTCTACGCCTACCTCCTGTTGCCCGCTCACGGACTGCTGGCGTGGTCCTTCACGCGTGGCGCAGGCGGAGGTGACCCAAAGACAGGGGATCGGGGCCGGACCGCGACGGCCTGGTGCCTCTCCGCGGGGGTCGCGGCCCTCGCGGGTCTCCCCCTGGCCCTCCTCAGCCTCAGCCAGTCTCGGCAGGTGGCCTGGCTTCCCCGCCCCGGCCCCAGAACGTGGACGCAAGTCGTCGTGGACACGACGTCCCCCGGTAATCCCTTCTTCGCCACAGTGCTCCTGCTGGCGGCCGCGATCGGCGCGGTCTCCCTTGCTCGCAGGGGCCGGGCCTGGACCGCGGCGACGTTGTTGGCCTGGTCCCTGGGCCCCACACTGATGCTGATCGCCGCGTCCTTCGTCCACCCCGATTTCTCACCGCGCTACGTCTCTTTCACGATGCCCGGCGTTGCCCTGGTGGCCGCGGCAGCCGTCACGCTGATTCGCCCGGCGTGGGTTCGGGCCATCGCGCTTCTTCTGGCCTTGCTCGTCGTCCTCCCCACGTGGGCGGCCCAGCGTGTCGAGGCCGCAAACGCCGGCATGCATTGGAATCAGGTCGCCGCGCGCGTGCACGCCGATCTCTCGCCCGCGCAACGCAATCTCATGGTGTACGGCCCGGAGTTTCCGTCTGTGGGGAGCACCATGAGCACCAACCGCATCGCCGCCGCCTATCCGCAGGCCTTCAGAGGAACCGTCAATCTCTTGTCCAAGCCGGCCACGACCTGGCGGGAGGCGCTCTGGGGCGGGCAGACCTCACCCACTCACCGGGTCAACGCCGTACGGCCGACCGACCGAGTCATCATGCTCCAGAGCACGGGAAAGCCGCACTGGGGAGGCACCTTTGTCCAGGCACTTCAGCGGCGCGGCTTTCGTGTGGTGTCACAAGCTCAGGTCAAGGGGATCGTCATCAGGGTCTTCTCCCGTTAATTCCGCCCAGTTCGTCCGCAAACGAACGGTTCCCCCGCCTTACTCCCCCAGGAACTGGTTGGTCAGGGTGCCGATGCCCTCGATCGTCACGGACACGCGCTGGCCCTCGCGGACCAGGCCGACGCCGGAGGGCGTGCCGGTGAGGATGACGTCACCGGGCAGCAAGGTGAAAGCGGCGGAGGCCTGCGCCACGAGCGTGCGAACGCCGTGAATCATGTCCTTAGTAGTGCCGTCCTGGCGCAGCTCACCGTCGAGTTCGGTCTGGATCGCGAGGTCCTCGGGGTCCAACTCCGTCTCGATCCAGGGCCCCAGAGGACAGGAGCCGTCCCAGCCCTTGGCGCGGGCCCACTGGCCGTCGGTGCGCTGGGCGTCGCGCGCCGTGAGGTCGTTCGCCACGGTGTAACCGAAGATCACGTCATCCGCGCTCTCCGCGGGGACGTCCTTGCAAATGCGCCCGATCACCACGGCGAGTTCGCCCTCGAAAGAGACCTCGTCGGAGAAAGACGGCAGGCGAACGGGTTCGCCGGGACCGACGACCGAGGTGTTCGGCTTGAAGAACATGAGCGGGTGCTTGGGCACCTCGTTTCCCAGCTCGGCGGCGTGCTCGACGTAGTTGCGGCCGATCCCCACGATCTTGGAGCGGGGAATGATGGGCGCCACGAGGCGCACGTCCTCCAGCTGGTGGCGGGTGCCGGTGGGCTGCACGCCGTGGAAGAACGGGTCGCCGGCGAGCGCCACGACCTCCTCTCCCTCAACGACAGCGTAGAACGGTTCGGAATCCAGGACACAACGGGCAATACGCATGGTGCGAGCCTATCGGTTCGCCGGAATCGTTCGGCGTCGCGCAGGCCGTGTGCCCCTACGTAGACGGCCCGCGAACGTCCGTAGAAGTTGCGTACGCAAGGAGGCCTCTGAGACCGCAGGATGGGGAGAGAGTTCGTCGCGACGAGGGAAAGGCTGCCGATGTCCGCACACACGCTTGCTCCACCGCTCGATGCACGGGGACCGCTCAACGGGCGCGACCCCACCTTGGCCAGGTTCGTCGATCCTTGCGCGCCCTCGGTGCCATCCGCCGTCCCCGAGCCCTCGATCGGGTCCTTCAGCATCGTCCGGACCGCCCCGGCTCTCGAGGCCGCGGGCTCGGCGTTGCTGTCCGTTCCGGCGGAGGCACCTCGCCTGGCCTACCTCGACGTAGCGCTGGGCACCCGCCCGGCCCGGGACCTCCTGGCCCAGGCGGGGCGGGCGCTTCGCCTTCCCGGCATCAGCGGTGTTGCGCTGGACCGGGTGCCGCCGTCCTCGGGCGGCGGGGAATGGAACCTGGACATCCCTCCTCGAGCCCTGCGAACGCTGGGGGCGCGCACCATAGCCCTCATGCCCAGTCACGGACCGGAACGGATCCACGCAGCGTTCGCCGACATTGTCTGCGTGGCCCGGATGCCCTGGAACGATCTCGTCATGTGGCGCCCACCGTGGTGGACCCGGAATCTGGACCCGTCTCAGGTCTGGATGATGATCCACTCCGTCCCTAACAACGCCCGAGGCGTGGTCCTGCGACTGTGCCAAGGACGTGGTGCGGGCAACACCTGGATCACGGCCAGCTCCGGCGCGAACCCGTGGGGAGTCGGCCGGTGGCAGCGGTCAACATGACCTCGAGACTCCTCAGCCTTCTACGGACCCGATCAGCCACGACGCCTCGACAGGCTCTCCCGGCAGGAGCCGGAGCAGATCGGTGCCGGAATTGAAGGCGCCGGGCGGGCACGTCATGGGTTCCACGGCGATCGCGTTGCGATCCGCAGCGGAACCGGGCGAGTCCGCCGTAAACACCTGGACCCACGGGCAGGACTCGTCCCAAGAGATCCGGGTGCCGACGCCGTCCGCGTTGGTCACGCTCGCCACGAAACGACCGCCGGCATCCCTGACCAGGTCCGTGTAGGCGTTGTCCAATTGGAGCGAACCCACCGCGTGCGCCCACCGGAAGTCCTCCGGCGAGCCCTGCACGGAACGCAGACCGGTGGGGCGCATGCTCGCACGGTTCACGTCCTGGATCGTGGCGGCAGGAAGGGAGAGCACCCACTCGTCCGCCCGGCCACCGGGAGCCACAAGGTAGGGGTGGGAACCGGTGCCGTACGGCGCGGGTGCCTCGGAGAGTAGCGTGGCCGTCACCGACGTGGAGAGCCCGGCCAGGCACAGGGAGAAGCGGACCCGCACCTGAACGCGATGCGGGTAGCCCTTGCGCGGTTCGATGACGGCGACGAGTTCGGCGGCGGAAGGCCCGGCCTCCACCACGTCGAAGCCCGCCCAGGAGAGCAGTCCATGGCTGGCGTTGCCCCGCGCTGGTTCGCTCACGTCGAGTTGGTAGGCCACGCCATCCCAGGTGTAACGGGCGCCCGCCACCCGATTGGGCCAGGGCGCCAGCGTGACGCCGGAGGAGGACGGACGCAGTTCGTCGGCCGCGAAGGGACGGATCAGGTCCCGCCCTCCGTACGTCAGGGTCCGCAGTGAGGCACCGACTGAGGCGATGGTGGCCTCGTAACCGTGCCCGGCCAGGCGGACCTGTCGCCCGGAGAGCGGAATGGTCGCGGGTCGCTCAGACATCGTCGCCTTCGGGTGCCTCGCCGTAGCCCCACGGGTTGGCTCCCTGCCATGCCCAAGCGTCGCGCGCCACGTCCTCCAGGCCGCGCTCGGCCTTCCAGTGCAGTTCGGTGCGAGCGCGCGTGGGGTCGGCCACGAGTTCGGCGACGTCGCCGGGGCGGCGGTCCACGATCTCGAAGGGAATGGTGCGTCCGCTGGCCCGCTCGAACGCGCGCACCACCTCCAGCACGCTGTTGCCCTGGCCGGTGCCGAGGTTCCAGGCGCGCGAGCCGGCGAAACCATCGAGTGCATCGAGCGCCGCCACGTGGCCGGCGGCCAGGTCGACGACGTGGATGAAGTCCCGCACGCCCGTTCCGTCCGGCGTGGGGTAGTCGTTGCCGTAGACGCTGAGGTGATCGCGACGGCCCACGGCCACCTGCGAGACGTAGGGCATCAGGTTGTTGGGGATGTCACGAGGATCCTCGCCGATGCGGCCGGAGGGGTGTGCGCCCACGGGATTGAAGTAGCGCAGCTTGGCAATGTGCCACGACGGGTCGGACGCGGCCAGGTCGTCCAGCATGTGCTCGATGTGCAGCTTGGTGGCGCCATACGGGTTGGTGGTACCCAGCGGCAGATCCTCCACGCAGATGGAAGCTCCGGACGTGCCGTACACGGTGGCGGAGGAGGAGAAGACGAAGCGCCGCACGCCGTGCTTGGCTATGGCGTCCAGCAGGTTGAGCGTGCTGACGATGTTGGTGCGGTAGTAGCGCAGCGGCTGCTGCGTGGACTCCCCCACGGCCTTGAGGCCGGCGAAATGCACGACGGCGTCGAAGTGGCCTTCCGCGATGATGCGGTCCGTGGCCTCGGCGTCCAGGAGATCGGCTTCGATCAGTTCCACCTCGCGCCCGGCCAGCTCCGAGACGCGGCGGACGGCCTCCGGCGAGGAGTTCGCGAAGTTGTCGAGGATCACGGGCTCGTGCCCAGCCTGGATCAACGAGAGGACGGTGTGGGACCCGATGTAGCCGGCGCCGCCGGTCGTCAGTACGCGCATGACCCCATGTTATCGACAACACGGGGCCCCTTCGCAAGATCGAAGGGGCCCCGTGAAGGAACGGAACGTGAATTCAGACGAGCCGCGTCAGCCACCCGTGGGTGTCGGCCACGGAGCCGGTCTGGATGCCCAGGAGCTGCTCGCGGATGCGGTGCCACACGGCACCCTCACCGGTCTCGGGGAACGTCATGTTCTCGTGCTCGCCGCGCAGCTCAGAGATGGGCGTGATGACGGCGGCGGTGCCGCACGCGAAGACCTCGCGCAGCGTCCCCTGCGCCACGGACTCGCGCCACTCGGCGATGGTGAACTTGCGCTCCTCCACCGTGAGCCCCAGCTCCGCGGCGATCTTCAGCACGGAGTCACGCGTGACGCCGTGCAGAATGTTGCCGTTCAGACGGGGGGTGACGAGGCGGTCGCCGTCCAGCACGAAGAACACGTTCATGCCGCCCAGCTCCTCCACCGCGTGATCGTCGGTGGGGTCCAGGAAGAGCACCTGCGCGCAGCCGTGCTCCTGCGCCTCCATCTGCGCGGCGAGCGACGCCGCGTAGTTGCCGCCGCACTTGGCCTCGCCCGTGCCGCCGTGGCCGGCGCGGGAGAAGCGCTCGGAGAGCCAGATCGGCACGGCGTGCAGATCGCCGCCGAAGTAGTTGCCCGCCGGGGAGGCGATGACGCGGAAAGACACCTCGCGGGAGGGCCGCACCCCCAGGAACGCCTCGGTGGCGATCATGAAAGGGCGCAGGTACAGCGCCTCGCCGTCCCCCTCAGGCACCCACGCCTCATCGACCTGCACCAGCAGCTTGATCGCCTCGACGAAGTCCTCGACCGGCAGCTCCGGCAGGGCCAGGCGGCGGGCGGAGGTGTTCAGGCGCTCGGCGTTCTTCTCCGGGCGGAAGGTGCGCACCGAGCCATCGGCGTGGCGGTAGGCCTTGAGCCCCTCGAAGATCTCCTGGCCGTAGTGCAGCACGGAGGCCGCCGGGTCCAGGGCAATGGGCCCGTACGGCTCCACGCGGGCGTCGTGCCAGCCGACGCCCTCGGTCCAGTCGATGACGACCGTGTGGTCGGTGAAGAAGTTGCCGAAGCCGGGATCCGCCAGGACCTCGGCACGCCGCTCGGCGCTGGCGGGGTGCTCGGAGAGGTGACGGGCAAACGTGGTGCTCACGGGTTCTTCCTTTTCAAACGGTCTTCGGTGACGAAGGGCTCGGGTGACAGGCTCAGGCTACGCCAGCCTCAGGCAGACGGAACGGGCGCGGACTCCAGCAGAGCGGCCACGACGGCGTCGCCCACCTCGGAGGTGGAGCGGGCGGCGGCACCAGTGCGGGCCACGACGTCGTTCGCGACGGCCTCCTCGATGCGCTCGGCGGCGGCGTCCAGCCCCAGGTGGTGCAGCAGCAGAGCCGCGGAGAGGATGGCCGCGGACGGGTCGGCGATGCCCTGCCCGGCGATGTCCGGCGCGGAGCCGTGGACCGGCTCGAACATGGACGGAGCGGAACCGTCCAGGTTGATGTTGCCGGACGCGGCCAGCCCAATCCCGCCGGTGACGGCGCCGGCCAGGTCGGTGAGGATGTCACCGAAGAGGTTGTCGGTGACGATCACGTCGAAGCGGGACGGGTCCGAAACCATGAAGATGGTCGCGGCGTCCACGTGCAGGTAGTCCACGGCCACGGAGGGGAACTCGGGCGCGATCGCATCCACGGTGCGGCGCCACAGGTGCCCCGCGTTGACCAGGACGTTGTGTTTGTGCACCAGCGTGAGCTTGTTCCGGCGAGAGGCGGCGCGCTCGAACGCGTCCCGCACCACGCGGGCCACACCGTGCGCCGTGTTGATGGAGACCTCGGTGGCGATCTCGTGCTCGGTGCCCTGACGGATCACGCCGCCGTTACCGACGTAGGGACCCTCGGTGCCCTCGCGGACCACCACGAAGTCGATCTCGCCCGGTTCGGCCAGGGGGGACGACGTTCCCGGGTAGAGGCGGGAGGGGCGCAGGTTCACGCAGTGGTCCAGCGTGAATCGCAGCTTGAGCAGGAGCTCGCGCTCGATCAGGCCGGAGGGGATCCGGGCGTCTCCCGGGGCGGCCCCCACGGCACCGAAGAGGATGGCCTCGTGCCCGCGGATGGCCTCCAGCGTGGCGTCGGCCAGGGTCTCCCCCGTCTCCAGCCAGTGCTGGGCACCCAGCTCGTAGTGGGTCAGGCTCAGGCCGGTGTCGCTGCCGTGCAGCGCTGCCTCGAGCACACGCACGGCTTGCTCCACCACTTCGGGGCCGATGCCGTCGCCAGGGATCACTGCCAGGTCGATGTTCCGCGTCATGGTCCCAGCCTAAGGAAGACGTCCGCATTTTGGGCAAGCGATCTCATTATTTGAGATGCCCGACGCAGCGTCGCCGGGTCCGTCTTCGTCGGCACCGCTCCGTGCCCGGACGGCGAGGGCACGGCGTCAGACCGCGGGCTGACGTGCCGGGCGCGCACGCTCAGTAGGCTGGAGCATCATGAAGTGGCATCGACGGGCGGACACCTGGTTGCGGACGCATCCGGGTCGGGTGGACGCGACCCTCGCCGCGTTGGCCTTCCTCCTCCTGGGGCCCGCCTACATCCTGGCCACGGGAACGAACGGCTCCGCTCCGCGCTTCTGGGGCTTCCTTGTCGCCTCCGCGGGTCTGGGGTTGGCCCTGGCCTGGCGCCGGGTGCGACCCCGCCGGGCGCTGTGGGTGGCCGTCGTGGCCTGCCTGCTGCAACTGCTCGCCGCGGGGGAGCCGATGCCTCTCGACGCGGCCGTTCCCGTCATCGTCTACTCTGTCACCGCATACGGGCGCCGGGTGGATGGCCGATGGGCGCTCGTGGCCGCCGGCGTTGGTTCGGTCCTGGCCACCATCGCCTTCACGAACACGACCTTCGGCATCGCCGGCGGGACGAGCACGCTCGTGAACCTGCGGATCAACGCGGTCGACTACGCCGCCGTCTTCGTCTTCCACGTCCTTCTGTGCGGGGCGACGTGGCTGGCAGGCGATCTGACGCGCAACCGACGCCTGGCCCACGAAGCCATCGCGGACCGCGCGCGCCGGCTGGAGCAGGAGCAGGAACAGGAGCGCGCGTTGGCCGCCGCCGACGAGCGACGCCGCATCGCCCGCGAGATGCATGACGTGGTGGCCCATTCGCTCTCCGTCATCATCGCCCAGGCCGACGGCGGCCGGTACGCCGCGCAGGCCGACCCCGAGGTCGCCGCGCGCACGCTGGGAACCATCGCGAAGACCGGCCGCAGCGCGCTCCAGGAGATGCGGTCTCTGCTCGGAGTGCTCCGTGCGTCCGACGACGAGGCGGCGCCGACGGCGCCGGCCCCCGACCTGCGCGCCATCCCCGAGTTGGTCCGCAACACCCGCGCAGCGGGGCTCGGCCTGGAATTCGAGGAACGAGGCACACCGCTCCGCGCGCTTCCGCCCGGTGCCGAACTGGCGGCGTACCGCGCCGCGCAGGAATCGGTCACGAACGTCTTGAAACATGCCGGCCCCGGCGCCACTGCCTCGCTGGTCTTGACCTGGACGGCTCGAGGCCTCGGCCTGTCCGTCACCGACAGCGGCCGCGGAGCCGCGCCCGGCGACGGCCGGGGCCGCGGGCAGGACGGCATGCGCGAACGCGCGGCCCTGTACGGAGGCACCGCCACCTTCGGGCCCCGAGCCGGGGGCGGCTACGCGGTCAACGTCTTCCTTCCCTACCAGGAGATCTGAATGAACATGCCGGGCAACGCAGCCACCCCCTCCTCCCCCATCCGGGTAGCCCTCGTCGACGACCAGACGCTGGTGCGCAGCGGCTTCAGGATGCTGATCGACTCCCAAGCCGATCTCGAGGTCGTCGCAGAGGTGGCTTCCGGGCGCGAGGCCGTGGCCAGCCCGGCCGTGGCCCGGGCCGACGTCATCCTCATGGACATCCGCATGCCGGAAATGGACGGGATCCAGGCCACAAGCACCATCTTGGCCGCCCCGAGAAAGGAGACGGCACCCAAGGTGCTCATCCTGACGACCTTCGACCTGGACGAATACGCCTTGGACGCCGTCCGCGCCGGCGCCTCCGGCTTCCTCCTCAAGGACGCCCCACCTGAGGAACTGTTGGGCGCCATCCGGACGGTGTTCGACGGCGGCGGCGTCGTAGCACCGAGCACCACGCGTCGACTCCTGGACCACATGGCCCCGTTGCTGCGGCAAGCCGCACCGGAACCGACCGACGCCATGAACCGCCTGGCGCAACTCACCGCGCGCGAGCGTGAGGTCTTCGAGCTCATCGCCACCGGCCTGACCAACGGGGAGATCGCGTCCACGCTCTTCCTGTCCGAGGCCACCGTGAAGACGCACGTGGGCCGCATCCTGGCCAAGCTGGAGGCCCGCGATCGCGTGCAGGCCGTGCTCATCGCCTACGAGACGGGCGTCGTGACGCCGTAGGGTCGGCTCCCCCACACGAACCGCGCATGACGGTGCGCCGGCCCTGGGGAATCCGCCATGCCTACGCACCGCCCGCCGAGTGATGGAAGCAGCCGTCTATTCCCAGGCAAAGACGGCAGTTTCCATCACTCGGGGACGCAGCACGGTCCATCAGTGCCGTGGAAGGTGCCCGGGTGACGTTCGGAGAGGACGTGATGATCGCCGGTCGGATTCAGCTCAGGACTGGCGACGGCCACCCCTCTTTGACGTCCGCACCGGCAATCGAACCAGTCCCGCCTAGGACATCACGGTCGGCAACCACGTATGGGCCAGTGCCCAGACGGCCCTCCTCGCGATGGCCGACATCGGCGACGGCTCGGCGATCGGCCTCCGGAGCATTGTCATCAATTGCGTCCCCAACGACTGCATCGCCCTGGGTTCCCCGGCCAAGGTGGCCCACCGGCGCATCGCGTGGGAGCGTCCGCATCAGATCATGAGCCGCTGAAAGATCTTCTCGGCGCCACCCACCCCGTTTCCTTCAAGGATCATGCGGGCAATACCTTGAACCGCCGTTACCGTGACCCCTCATCGGCACACGCACTGAAGTCCGCATGCTCTGGTTCGTACCCCCGCTTCCTTCCGAACGATGCCTCGTTGTGTGAAAATTGCACACATGGACATGGTTGGAACCAAGGAAGAACTGGGCGAGCGCATACGACAGCTTCGCTTGGCCCGTGGCCTAGATCAGGCCAGCCTGTCAAAGCTGATTCAGCTTGACCGTTCCAAGATCAGTCGGATTGAGACCGGCGAACGTCAGGTCACGGCACTGGAGCTCATGCGCATCGCTCGCGCGCTGCAGGTGTCTATGCCGGATCTGATGACCGTGATCCCCCCGAGCGTCAAGGCGGCACGGCAGCTCCTCGCGGACGAGGCGTCCGCTTCCGACGCTTCCAGGGCCCTTGCCCGGGACGAGACTGTTTTGGACCGGATGTGGCGCGATGCCGAACAACTCCGTGAAGCTGGAGCGCTTCACGCAAGCCACGTCTTGGACGCCCCAGCGACATGGTCGTCGGCGGAGCAGGCCCAGCAACTTGCCCGAGACCTCCGGAATTCCTTGGAGCTACCCTCAGCACCGCTCGGCGGCATGTTGGACGTTGCATTCCGCTGCGGACTCTTCATCCATGTCACTCCTCTGGAAAGCCGCGCCGGTCTGAGCATGACGCCGGATCCGGGATTCGGCGTCAGCGTCGTGTCTGCAACGGATCCGTCGGGGCGTCGGCGCATGACAGCGGCCCACGAGCTGGGTCACCACCTCAGCGGCGATGTATTCCAGGCGGATCTCGTCGTCAACGCATCCCATCAGGAGCGCGAGCGACTGATCAATGCATTCGCTGTTGAGCTACTGCTTCCGGAATCGGTGGTTCAGACCGCATGGGCAAAGGAAGCGTCACGCGATACGGCGATCCGCCTGGCCTTCACCTACCGAGTTTCCTGGAGCGTCGTCGCCATCTCCCTGCAGTCTGTTGATCCGAAGGCTGATGACATCGTGAAATCTAGCCTGGTGCCCGGCGACGCAGATTTCTATCGCGTCTGTGCGTCCAAACCCGAGGAAGATTTGACCGAACCCGTGGCAGGGGCATGGGTCCAAGCTTGCGTGACTGCCGCGGAATCACAGTTCGTAACGCCGGCTCGTGCCCGCGAGCTGGCCCGCGGAGCATTGGCATCATGAAGCCTCTCAGCTGGGACACCACAGCCCCGCTGCATGCCAACAGCTGTGACCGCGTGAGCTCGCTGCTTGCGGCCGCCGGTGCGCGTGATCATCTGATGGCCGGTGTGGTGGCCCAAGAGCTGACGGAACTCGGTGCCATCGATGCCGTGCAGTACTTCTCCATTGATCCGTTGGACTCCATGGAAGGGCTGGCTGCACTTGCAGCATGGATGCTACGCATGGGTTCGTCTGCGGACGATGGACACGACGTTGGGGAGGCAGGGGCGGAGGCGGTCGCTGAATTGCGAGGCGCCATCGCCGTCATTGATGACCGACACGCCCGCCAGGTCGCGCATCGTTACCTGATCGAGTACCACGGATCGCTGTGGGCAATCTCGCAGACCGTGGTGCATCAAACCCTCGGTACCCCTAATGCCCACAGCGGGCTATGCGACCGAATGCTCTCCACGGGAATTCGTTGGCCGTTCGAAGCAGGCGGTTACCCCGCGTGGTTCGAACGGCACAAGAAGGAGTTGACGGAGTAGCACCCGAGCTGCCAGCTAGGTCATCCCACGGTCTGACCCGCCGCAACAAGACCCCAGACTCTCGCCCGATGCCACACCGCACAGCGAGTCCATAGATTCGTTGCCATGAGCATTCCATCCCTTGAGTCGATGCCCCATGCCGCTACCGTCCCCGCCGTCGCGGCCGCCAACCTCTCCAAGATCTACGGCCACGGCGACACCGCAGTGAAGGCCCTGGACAACGTCACCGTGGCCTTCGAGCGCGGCGCCTTCACGGCCATCATGGGCCCCTCCGGCTCCGGTAAGTCCACGCTGATGCACTGCCTTGCCACCCTGGACTCCCCCACCTCCGGCTCGCTCACCCTGGGCGACACCCGCGTGGATGGCCTGAACGACGACGAGGTCACCGCCCTGCGTCGCGAACGCGTGGGCTTCGTGTTCCAATCCTTCAACCTGGTACCCACGCTGAGCGCGGAACAAAACATCCTGCTCCCTCTCCAGCTGGCGGGCAAGGAGCACGACGCCGCGTGGTTGCGTGAGCTCGTGGACCGGCTTGGTCTGAAGCAGCGGCTGGGGCACAAACCCCACGAGCTCTCCGGCGGTCAGCAGCAGCGCGTGGCCGTGGCCAGGGCGCTCCTCCCCCGCCCGGACGTGGTCTTCGGCGACGAGCCGACGGGCAACCTGGACTCCGTCTCAGGCGCCGAGGTCCTGGACCTGCTGCGCCACAGCGCCCGTCACGACGGGCAGACCGTCATCATGGTCACGCATGACCCGGTGGCCGCCGCCGCGGCGGATCGCGTGGTCCTGCTCAAGGACGGCCGGCTGGCCGGCGAGATCCTCGATCCCCGCGTGGACATCGTTTCGGCCGAGCTCGCCCGCCTGGGGGCCACGCGATGAAGCAGCTCTCCCTCGCCAACGTCGTGGCGTACCGGCGCCGCTACGTGGCCGTCATCGCGGCCGTCACCATCGGCGTCGCCTTCCTCGTCGCCACGCTCTTCGTCACGGGTTCCGTGCGGGCCACCCTCGCCGCGAGCGTGGGACAGAACTATCGGCACGCGGACCTGGTGATCAATCCGGGAAGCCCCGCTGAGCCGACCGCCGCCAAGGAGCATCTCGTCCAGACGATAAAGACCACGAAGGGTGTCGGCTCGGCCCTGAGACTGGAGCAAAGTGCGGTGACCGCACGGCTGGGCGGCACCGAGCAGACGGTTCTGGTGACGGTCGCCGACGGGGACCAGGCGCTCATGGGCACCGATCTCGTGTCCGGCAAGGCCCCGGAGCTTGCCCAGGCCACCATCGACGAGCACACCGCGGAACAATCACAAGTGGAGACCGGCGGCACGATGAAGCTGAGCTTCGAGGACGCCCAGGGCCGGCAACGTTCCGAAGACGTGACCATCACGGGGGTGCGCCAGGCCTCCCAGGACCCCGGCGCCTCCGGATTCGCGTCGCTCCAGATTGCGCAAGCCACGGCGGACGAGCTCGGTCTCTCCTCCTCCCCCGTCGTCACCTTGGCGACCCTCGCCCCGGGCGCACGCACCGGAGCCACGGCGGAGGTGCTGGTCCATGCTTTGCGCGCGTCCGGATACCCGGATGCCAAGGTCCGCACGCCCGAGCAGGCCGTGACGGACAGCGTGCGCGAACTCTCCGGCGGCGTGGATGCCCTCACGTGGGTCCTGGGCGCCTTCGCCGGCATCGCCCTGGTCGTCACGGTCCTGGTCGTCACCAACACCTTTTCGGTGGTACTGGCCCAGCGCACCCGCGAGCTGGCCCTCCTGCGCACCCTGGGCGCCAGGCGACGCCAGGTGCGTTCCATGGTGAACGGCGAGGCGCTCGTGATCGGCGCCGCCGGGGGCCTGCTCGGCAGCGCCCTCGGGGCCGGCGTGGTCTCGCTGGGTGCCGCGCTGATCCGCCAGCTAGCCCACCTTCCCTACGTCAGCTTCGGTGGCGGCTGGATCCCGGCCGTCGTGGGGCTCGTGGTCGGCTTGGCGGTGACCATCGTCGCCTCGGCCAGGCCCGCGCGAGCGGCGACCCGTGTGGCGCCGTTGGAGGCCCTGCGACCGCAGGACACCGTGACCGCTCACTCGCGTCCGGGCACGGTGCGCATCGTCGTCGGCGTGATCCTGGTGGCGCTCGGCGCCGCCGCGCTGACCATCGGCGTGGTCGGGTTCTCGCTGAGCTACGCCCTCGCCTTCGCCCTGGCCTTCCTCGGCGGTCTGGTCAGCTTCATCGGGGTCCTGGTCCTCGGAACGCTCCTCATCCCGTGGGCCGTGCGGCAGCTGGCCAGGCCGTTCGGGGCCCGCGTGGCGGGCAAGCTGGCGGGGCTGAACGCACTGCGTCACCCACAGCGCACGGCCGCCGTCGGCACCGCGTTGCTGTTGGGCGTCACGCTCGTCTCGCTCATGCTCGTCGGGGCCTCCAGCGCGCGGGCCACGCTCAACACGGAACTGGCCAAGCAGTACCCGGTGGACCTCATGCTGCGCGCAGGGGGCTCCGGTTCGGTGTCCGACGCCGTTGCTGTCACCGACAAGGTCGGCCGCGTCTCCGGCGTGGAGCACGTGACCACGGCCCGGGCCGTGGCGGTTTCCGGCGAGTGCGATCTCGGCTCGGCGGAGCAAGCCCAATGGTGCATCACGGCCTTCGCGGCCTCGCCAGGGCAGCTCTCCAGCACGCTGACGCAAGGTGCCGTGCCGCCGGCCGACGGAACCATCGCAGCGGGCGGGTACACCACGGAGAAGGGCGCCTCCTCCGTCAAGCTGAAGGACAAGGCCGGCCACACCGTCACGGTTCCGATCGATCCTCGGGCAGCGGCACCCGAGCGGACCATTCTGATGACGGACGCGACCGCGTCGAAGCTCTTCGGCGCTCAACCGTCCAAAGACATCGCGACGTTGCCACCGCTGATGCTGATCCGGGCCGATGCCTCTGCCTCTGCCGGTGAGCTGGTGTCCGACGTCGCGGCGGCCGCCGGCGTGGACTCCTCCCGTGTGACGGGCGCACTGCCGATTCGTGTGGCCTCCACGCAGGTGATCGACACCGTGTTGCTGGTCGTCTCCGCCTTGCTGGCCGTGGCCGTGGTCATTGCCCTGATCGGCGTGAGCAACACGCTCTCACTCTCCGTCATCGAACGGACCAGGGAGAACTCGCTGCTGCGGGCGCTGGGACTGACCAAGCGCCAGCTACGCGGCATGCTGGCGCTGGAGGCGGCGCTCATCGCGGCCGCCGCCACGGTCCTGGGTCTGGTGCTCGGCGGCCTCTACGGGCTTGCCGGTGCCACGGCCGCGCTGTCCGCCCTGGGCAGCATCACGGCGGAGATCCCGTGGGTGTGGGTACTCGTGGTCCTCGTGGTCGCGGTCGGCGCCGCGGTCCTGGCCAGCGTGTGGCCGGCCCGTCGTGCGGCACGCATGAGCCCGGTCGAAGGACTGGCCGTGGAGTAGGCGCCCGCGGTCAGCGGGAGGGCCCACTCACCGTTCAGGTGAGTGGGCCCTCCTGCTGACGAAACCCGGATCAGGCTTCCACGTGCTCCTCGAACTTGGGGAAGATCGGGGTGGGCTTGGGCAGCTGGCTACCGGCGGGCACCACGACGTCGAAGGCGTCGAAGGTGCGAGAGGCGCCCTGCGGGATGCCCAGGGCGTCGAGCAACGCGGAGGCCGAGTTCGGCATGACCGGCTGAACCAGGAGCGCGACGCGCCGCACCACGTCCATGGTCACCCAGAGCACCGTGGCCATGCGCTCGGGATCGGTCTTGCGCAGGACCCACGGCGCCTGCTCGGCGAAGTAGGCGTTCGCCTCGTGAAGCACCTTCCACGTGGCCTCGAGCGCAAGCGAGAACTCCTGGCGCGAATAGTGCTCACGGCTCGTCTCCAGCAGCGCGGAGGCAGCCGAGAGCAACGAGGAATCGGAGTCCATGAGTTCTCCGCGGTCGGGAACGATCCCGTCCAGGTTTTTCGCCACCATCGACAAGGACCGCTGCGCCAAGTTGCCCAGGTTGTTGGACAGATCGGCGTTCATACGATTGACGATGGCCTCGTGGCTGTAGGAGCCATCGGCGCCGAAGGGCACCTCGCGCAAGAAGAAGAACCGTGAGGCGTCGAGCCCGTAGCGCGCCACGAAGTCCTGAGGCGAGACCACGTTGCCCAGAGACTTGGACATCTTCTCGCCGTTGTTGTTCAGGAAACCGTGGATCATCACACGACGCGGGAGCTCGATCCCGGCGGACATGAGGAACGCCGGCCAGTAGATGGCGTGGAAGCGCGAGATGTCCTTGCCGATCACATGAACGTCTGCGGGCCAGAAACGCCGGAACGGTGCCGATTCCACGTCCGGGAAACCGACGCCAGTGAGATAGTTGGTCAGCGCGTCGACCCACACGTACATGACGTGCTTGGGATCGCCGGGAACGGGGATACCCCAGTCGAAGGTGGTTCGCGAGATCGACAGGTCCTGCAGACCACCCTCGACGAAGCGGATGACTTCGTTGAACCGGGAGCGCGGCGCACCGAAGTCGGGATGCTCCGCGTAGTACGCCAGCAACTTGTCCTGGTAGGCCGAGAGACGGAAGAAGTACGACTCCTCCTCCGTCCACGTCAGCTCGGTGTTCGTCTCCTTGGAGTAGCGCACCCCGTCGCGGACCTCGGTCTCGTCCTCGCCGTAGAACGCTTCGTCGCGGACGGAGTACCAACCGGAGTACTTGTCGAGGTAGATGTCCCCGTTCGCCTCCATGCGCTTCCACAGTGCCTGCGCGGCGGCGTGGTGATCCGCGTCTGTGGTGCGAATGAAGCGGTCATAGCTGATACCGAGTTCATCCTGTGTTGCTTGGAACACGTCGGAGTTGCGACGAGCCAACTCGGAAGGTGTGACGCCCTCCTTCTGCGCCGTCTGCAGCATCTTCTGACCGTGCTCATCCGTACCGGTCAGGAAGAAGACGTCGTCTCCGTCCAAGCGACGGAACCGAGCCATCGCATCCGTGGCGATGTACTCGTAGGCATGCCCGATGTGGGGCACACCGTTGGGATACGAGATGGCCGTGGTGATGTAGTACGACTGGTGCGGGAAGCTCTGGCTCACTCTCGGAATCTTACCGGCACTCGAAGCCGAAGCACGCTGGGGACCACTAAGCCAACACCACCTAGCCTAGCTAATTAATCACGCTCAATTGCTTCGAGAAAAATGCGAACATCCGCCATCATCAGCGGCATCATTTCGTTGATTCTACCGTCGGGCCAATCCCACCAGCGCGACCGCTGAAGACGACGAACGATATCCGAATCAAACCTCTCCCGACGCACCTTTGCAGGGATCCCAGCCACAACGGTATACGGAGGGACATCTCGCGTGACCACAGCTCCAGCAGCTACCACCGCCCCATCGTGCACAGTTACCCCGGGCATAATCATCGACCCCGCACCCAGCCACACATCGTTTCCAATTCTGACAAACGATATATCGTGGTCTTCGAAGCCGTACGAAGCCGGCCACAGTCGAGGCATTGTACTAAACGGATACGTGGAAACCATATCCATCCTGTGATTACCTAGTGCAATTCTAACACCTTCAGCTATAGAAACAAATTTGCCAATACTGAGATGTCCCCGCTTTTCGTGTACGGTGGGATTACCGTATGAGTGATCTCCGATTTCCCAGCCAAATTTAGCCGCATCATCAGCAAGCAGCTTCCTGGTCAGGGTACGCGGCCGCGGCCGCGCTTCCCATGACGTCCGCTCGAGTGTTATCTGCACTTCTGGCGACAACAAGGAACTACCACGAAAAACGTCTCCATCGCCTGAGGACGCGGTGAGAACAGAAGTGACCACACCGTCTTCCCGCATCAGCTCCACCCCGGAAGGTCCGAAGCGCCACCGACGCTCGTTTTTGTGTCGATATCCCTGAATGGTGCCATTTTCTAAAAAAATCACTGCCGGCGACATGACTTTCCATTGATTGCTCAACTTCCAGAGACCGGGCATTTGGAGTGAATCTGACAAATCTTTTCCAATCAGACATAAACGAGAATTTTTAAGGCAGCATAGGTTCTGTCAAAATGTAACAAGAAGTTACTGATTGAGCTAATCTCGGTTAACCCCCAGTACCTCCTCAAACTCAGCAACGACAGCCTCGTTGTAAGCAGCTGCGCTAAAAGTCACATCTATAGAAATCTCACCCCGCACAAATTCCAGCATCCCCTCGGCCAGCGCTTCCGCAGTGCTGGCAACCACATGGCCTTGACCCTCTGGAAGCGCGGCGCCTACTGTGGGAAAATTCACGGACAACACAGGGGTGCCCATCGAAAGCGACTCCATAAACACCATTGGCTGACCTTCAAAATCACTAGAAAGGACAAAGGTGTCAGCACGCCTCATATAAGAAAGGGCTTCAGGCTGATTCCCCATGAAATTTACCACCTCACGAATATCCAACTCAGCAGCCAAGGCTTCAAGGTGCTTTCGGAGGGGCCCCTCTCCCAACAGAGTTAGACGAACTCGAGGTTCTGATTCGTAGCACATTGCAAAAGCACGAAGGAGCCGCTCTTGATTCTTCTCAGGTGCAAGACGACCCACACTGATGAAATGATAAACATCATCGGCTGAAAAGACTTCATCTTCAGACTTGAGGCGCTTGACCGCCTCACCGATGTCCATGTTGCTATCGGAAGCCGCAAGCTCTCTTAGAACATCTCTGAAGGCCACACGGCCCTCATCGTCAACATCCAATCGGAGACGATCACCGCCACTGAGCGTTCGGTCGAGACGCGCGAGATCCAAAGAATTCCTTACCGAGAAAAAGCCGTTCGGCTTGACGTAGGGCCACAGTGATCGCGCATTTACATCGCTGAGGTCGGAGGAAACAGAAACAAGCCCATCAAAGAACTGATATGCCTTGTATTGCGATACAAGCGCCGCATCGTTGGGGTGCTCGCCGTTGACAATCTTTCTGCGGTCGCTTTCAAGGTCATTGTGCGCCCAAACAAATCGCCCTCGAGTACAGGGGCCGTGCGCCAAAATCAGAGACCAAAAGCCAGCGTAGCCCGAAAAATCCACGATGTAATCGAAAACAGAGTCACCGAAACAGCGCCTCCACTCGGCATCGAAGACTCGAGAAAGATTATCCGGCAGCACATGATTGTCAACATCGCCGTCGTTTAGATATTCCTTGAGATGCAGGTCATCCTCCCATTTCAGAGGATGGCTGTCATGCCTCAAGAACTGCCGGACGTGAGCAGGAATACGTGCGTACATGTCCAAGTCAGAATTTTTCCCCTGTCGAGGAGCCCAAATAGATATGTCGTACTTCTCAGGATCCAGGGTATTGATTAGATTCAGACCGGACGTAGTAATTCCATTACGCCGCATCCCGCCGAGATAAAGCAAAATTCGAATCTTGTCATGGCCGCCGACCTCAACAACTCTACGGTTAGCGCCCGCTACACGACGGTGTTCACTGCGAAATACTTCATTGACCAACGCCTCGGTGCTATGGCCGTCCTCAAGCGAGGTGAGTCGCTGCTGGATCCTTTGATATCCCTCAAACTCTTGCTGGACGTTGTTTCCGAATAGTACCGTCTCGACTTCGTCTAGGAGCCCGAGCAACGTAGACGTTTCAACGCCCGGCCTCTCGTCGAAGTAAGTGCCCCTTGTGCTCTCATAAACTGCCTTATCTGGGGTATAGAACACCATTGGGCATCCTGATGCCAAGTAGTCGACCCAGATACTGGAATAGTCAGAAACAAGCACATCAGTAATAGCCAACAAATCATTCGCCTTCATAGAGTTCGGAACAATATGGTGTGCAATTGCTTCATTATTGCGCTCCAAATCATACACCTGCTGATGTACTTTGAAGAGGAGGACAGCACGATCACCGAATCGGGCCTTGAACCCCTCAAGAAGTTCCTCGAAACGCTTGGCGCTCGATTCGGCGGACTGGAAATCGATGCCCCGCCACGTGGGTGCATACAACACCACTGGTGTCGACTCCTCTAGAGCAATTCCAACCGTACGAAGATAGCGACGAGTGGCAGCCTTAGTGTCCTCCGACGCAAACTGTGCGTCGATACGTGGGTATCCGTACTCAAGAATTTTTCCCTCAAATAGCCCTTCCAGCTTATAAGCCTGCGAATACATTGCACTGGTTGTGAATTCATTCGGAGAAATAAGGTAGTCGGCTTGGGTAAAGTTTCGGAGAATGTTTGCCGCGCCGTAAGCGCCTTCATTCGAGTCGTACCCCATAGTTTTCAGGGGAGTTCCGTGCCAGGTGTTGACGTAAATTTGTTCGCGTCGCTTGCTAAATTTCCATGGAAAAGTTGAGTTATTGACGAGGTACTTGGAGGTCGACAGCTGTTGCCAGTATTCAGTCGAACCATGCGTTACGGTGTGGACATTGGGGAGACGTGCAAACTCCGATTCAAAAGCTGTGCGCCCTTCGCCGTTTCGTAGGGCCCAGACGTGTTCATAATCCGCGAAGCTAGGGTCATTGATGAGAAAATCGAAAATTGCTCGTGGGTTGCAGAGTGCACCGTTGCCCGAAAACGACTCGTAGAATACAAAGTTTTCTCGGACGGGTTCGTCATAGAACGCAGCACCCCACTCGTAACGCTGCTGGTGCCCCTTCTGCTTTTTGAATGAGTTTGATCCAGTTGATTGTGAATGGTTACGGTTCTCCGCAGACCGCCTGGCATGTGTTTGCTGAGCCAAACCCGGCTTTGGGCGGAACAGATTCTTCAGGCTTGGATCGCTTTCCATAGCGTCAGCGCGCCATCGGATAGCTTTTGCCACTCTCTGTTCTGCTTTGCCGATCCACTTCTCTGCCGCACCCATGAATCAAATATCCTCTTTCACTTTGTTCGCTTGGCATGCCAAGCTTTGATCATTCCTCTTACCGGCCTCGCGTCCGAGCGAGGCCGGCGCAGCCTGGCCACCCAATATTTTATAGAAACGCTGCATCGTATCCGAGTTGTATGTTTTCGCCTGAAAATTCGAGGGAACGATTCCGTCATCGATCGCAGAGTTCATAGCTTCTGCCAATTCCGCGACATCATTGCTCACAACAACGCCCCCACCATGGGGGAACGCTCCACCGACAGATCCAAAGGCGGTAGTGATAACAGGAAGCCCGAGCGCCATAGCTTCGAGGATCACCATCGGCTGGCCTTCGTAGTCGCTAGACACCACCATGCAGTCAGAAAGCCTCATCGTCGGGTATGGATCAGCAACAAGGCCACAGAATTCTACGCGTTCTGCTACGCCGAGCAGTGCCGCTTCCTGCTCGAGCTTTCCTCTTAGTGGACCGTCTCCCAACAATTTTAGCCGTGCATTCGCCTTCGTTTTCGCAACGACAGAGAACGCCTGCAATAATCGAGACTGGTTCTTTTCAGGTGACATTCGTCCGACGTTTATGAAGGTAAAGACCTCCTGGCGAGCTATACGGTCAATGGCCGTCCGCGTAGCGGCCAGGCTAAATTCGTCCAGCGTATTGGGAACCCAGTCAAACCTCTCAGTGGTTACCGCGGTGCCGAGGGCCTCTCGATTGATGCGCATCAAAGGCTCAGAAACAGAAACGATTCGATCAAACCAAGGGTATAACTGAAATACTTTGCTGAGTCCGGTGTACAAATGCCGATGACCATTGACCTTACGCTGTGCATCGGCGGCCAGATCGTTGTGCTGCCAAATTACCCGTGTGCCGCCGTCACCAGCGATGAAGAGGGCTCCCCAGAACGGGGAATAACCCGTGAAATCGATGAGGTGATCAAAATAGGCTTCACCGAAGATGCGGTGCCACTCTTGCCTCCAGAGCTTTGTCCGGCCGGCCGAGGACTTGCCCAGCCGTACGCCGTCGATGTTGAAACGCAGGATCCGGTACCAATTTTCCAGCGGCGAACCAGTAAAAGAACCGAATCGGAACATGACGCGTACTCGGGAGTCAATGGAGTTGGCCTGTTCCAAGCGTTCATGGTCATGCGCATTGAACGGAACCAGCGCCGTGACGTCGTACCGATCGTGGTCAATGTTCGCGAGCAAGTTCATGGCGGCACTGGTGATGCCGTTGCGGATCAGCGGTCCGACGTAGATGACCATCTTCTCCCTGCCGTCAGAGGGTGCCTCGTTGGCCCTCTCCGACTCGGCGCCAAAGAACACCACATCCACGACACGCTGGCAGACAGAGCCGTCCTCGTTTGGCGCCCAGGCCTCGGCGCTCTCCGTGTACTCATCACTAGCTGTCCATCCCGCAGACGTCACTGCCAGGAGAGCCTGCCTGAACTCAATGTCGTTGGAGGCCACATCACCCGGCCATTCAGCGGGCGGATCGTAGACGTCACGGTCTTCGGCGTAGCTCACAAGATCCGGCGCATAGTGAATGATCGGGCGCCCAGTGGGCAGGAAGTCATAGAAGATACTGGAGTAGTCGGTCACCAACACATCGGCCAGGCCGAGCGCCAGGTTCGCGTTGGCTTCCGACGGCACAAGACTTACACCTGCAAGTAGATCGTCCTGAGTCAGCAACTTCGCTATGGCCTGATGGGGCTTGACCATGATGCGGTATGAACCGGAGTCCAGAACGTCTTGCATCGTTTCCAGAGCGCCACGCATCAACTCAGCGGCAGCATCCGGCGACTCGTAGTCACTGCCGCGCCACGTGGGGGCGTAGAGGACGATCTTGCGATGATCTGCCTCCAGCCCAAGATGCGGCCAACGCCGACTCAGTTCGGAACGAACCGCCTGGCGATCGTGTTGGAGGTCCGTGCGGGGCAGGCCTTCCTCCAGGATGGTGCCTTCAAAAACGTTCGTCAGTTTGAAGGCTTCAAGATACATCCGCTCGGTCATGGGCGTGGAGCTCGACAGCAGGTAGTCGGCCGAGAGGAAGTTCCTCAGGACGTTCTTGCCGTCCTGAATGTGGCCGGTGACGTCGAACCCCATCTTCTTGAGCGGCGTCCCGTGCCAGGTGTTGAGATAGATCTGACCTTTGCGCTTCACGAAGTCTGACGCAAAGCTCATGTTGTTGATCAGGAAGTGACTGGTGTAGAGGTGCCGGTAGTACTCACGCGTGCCCCGCTTGACCACGTCGAATGGGGCCAGCCGCTGCAATTCAGTGATCTGATCGGCGAACTCGGACGTGTCCCGCACCACCCAGACGAAGGTGAAACCGTGATCCCGTTGGTGCTTGGCAAGGTAGCGGAAAAGCGCCTCTGGAGAGCACGTCAGGCCGTTTCCGGCATAGGACTCAAGAAAGATCTTGTTCTTGACGATGGGGAGCCGACGGCAGTACTCACGCCACGACCTGCCCAGTGTGCCTCTGGTCCGCTGCTTGGCCTTGCGCAAGCGCATCCGCAGTGATGTCACTCGTGGTGCCCTCTCGTATCGTGCGTGACAACGGCCCGGCAACACTCCACCTCAGAACGGCACGTACTGCGCCTGAGGGCGTCCCTTCGGAGTCGAACGAGAACGGTAGGTGTCTGGCAGATGACCACACCAGGATATCGCATGGATTCCGTATGTATCGGGAGTGGACGAAAGAAGTGGGATAGCCAATATGGCAACCCCACTTCTTATCGTCTGGGATCAGACCCTATGAGTGCGGGGTTGCGGATCGGGACCTACCCGATCACCGTGGATTCACTTCCACGCCCCGTGGATCTCCCCACCCACCTTCACCAAACACTCAACAGTGCAAACGAAGACAGG